>ENA-ORXT01005331-ORXT01005331.1-marine-metagenome-genome-assembly--contig:-NODE-5331-length-12670-cov-9.716271_pt1 | contig 12670 bp, 17 predicted proteins | sample MGYA00237868_ERZ511482 | MGnify/ENA metagenome assembly ERZ511482 | reverse complement strand
CGGGGCGCGCGCAGGGGAGGGCGGGAAGGTAGGGGGGGGAGGTTGCAGCCGGGCCGCGGGCTGCGCAATGGGAGCAAACGATGAGCTCCCTGGAAACGCACAGGACGGACGGCAACGCCACTTTCCGTCAAGGCCGACCAGCCCACAATGACAGTGATGATGTGGCCAATTGTATTCCGTCGTTCACGCGAGATGTCGAACAAGCGTCCTCTTCGCCAAAAAATGGAAGCCCCCAGGGCGATCAATTCACTTCCAAGACGGAGGGCGGGACTTTGGACGAGAGTCTTCACTTTTGCATTTGCACCGGAAGAGTCACTATCGACAGCCAGCTCCTTGGGCGCGTCTGGGAGGTCACATGGAACGTTGGCGCCCTTCAGCTTCAAGATACGACTTTGAACGCACTTTCAGCAGCCCAGAGAGCTCTGAACCATGGCAGCTCCAACCTTTCGTCTGACTGTGAGCAAAATGCATGCGAGTTGGCGGGTCTCTGGCCGATCTCCACCGGCGAGCACCCTCCAGCGTCGGTCCAGTCTCGGGACGGCGAAGGAAGGACGCCGTCCCGCGACTACCCAATGGGTCCAACGAAGTGCCGTCGTCTCCCTCGGTTCCCGGCGCCAGGCACTGGCGAGGGTTGGTCTTTCTCGTCGCTGTCGCCCTGTCGTCATCATCCTCCCAACCGCCATCGAAGCGCACCCCTCCCAACATCTCATCGGCGAGAACCCGTGTCGTGTTCCTGGTACGTGAGCAGTTGTGGCTCCCTTCTGGCGAGAGAGCTTATGTTACATTGGACAAACGCCGTGCGGTACGACTAGTGTTATGAGCAGTGTTCTGACCCACTCGCTGTATCGAAATGTTCCTCGACGTGGCCCCACGCTTTCAAATGCATGTCATCTGCTGACCTCCATACAGGGGCACGAAGAGTTATGCTTTGCGTCCTGTGTAGGTTCCAGAGCGCCGCCGGGGAACGAGGCCACAGTGCTCGTTTCTGCCCGTTGCGAGAGCTGGAGTGCCGCCACACGCTCTCCGAGGACAGCCCGTTTGTTCTCTGTGAAGTGAGCGGTAGGTGGGTGGATGCGTTGCTTTACTCGAGAGCGGTCTGAGGCGCGAGGCCAGCAGGCTCTTAAACCCTCCGTGTGCCTCTCTCGCCACGTTCTGCCGGCGCACCCTCCGCCAGCGCAGTGCTCCTTCCCTTGGAGGGTACATGCTCTCACCACCCCAAAAAATCGCGACGCCCCTCGATGACCCCACGAGAATCTCCCCGAGCTCAGCTCCAAAAGGAGGTGCCCTCAATACACAAGTACAAGAAATTACATCACACACATACAGCAATGCATGACAATGGCACAGCCAAACAAGCCGATGACCGCATAAATACTCCCGGAATTAGCCAGGCAGTCCGCGGTAACTCCGACTTACCTGCGCGGGGTTGGGGGGCTGCCTCAACAGGGCGCACGCTGACATCGCTCCACTACCTTGCTGATGGTATCTCTCCTCGTTTTGCCTTCTTTGCTAGCCCCCACCCTCGGCCCACGACGCGCAAGGAGCTGACCTACAACCGATTACAAGAGGCGCTCAGACAGGACGTCGAGCGTCTCTATGCTGTGCTCTCATGTCGCTTTCACGTCATACTAGGCCAGGCGCGCTTCGAGACCGTCGCAGCGTTGCGGCGCACTGGCATGGCCGCCGCCATCCTGCACAACATGAGCGTTGAAGAGCACAAGCACACGTATCTCACGCACGAGCGACGCGCGACAGGCGTGACGATCCAACATGACGACGCCGACATCAAGGTCAACGGCGGGGAGAAAGAGCCGAAAGACGGGGCGGCCGCCCATGACGGGGAGGCCGCTCATGAGGCGGAGGTGGCCGCCAATGACGGGGCGGCCGCCCATGACGGGTAGGTGGATGATGCCAGCGTCCGACAGCCATCGGCCGCAGACGTACCCGTATTGCAGCTGTTGCCAGGTATGCAAGGGGCAACCAACGCTGAGGGTGCACTGCTGCACTCACTGGCGGCGCGCATCCAAGCGCTTGAAGAAAAAGAGCATGAGATGCTTCAAGAGGACCTCATAGAGCATGTTTGGGGTCAGCGCGGTACGGTGCTGCAGCCGTACGTCGGATGATTAGTTGCACGAGTGGCGGTCAGATTTTTTTTCGTTCCGCATTGCGGGTTTTTTTTTTCTCACACATCTTGTTGTCTTGGAGCATGTGTCGTTCATAAATACTCGGACGATAAGCACGAGTGCGAAGCGTACAGCAGCCACTCGGTCGGCACTTGCGGCCGCGTGTTTCGCAACACACGCCAAACACACTTGATGGCACGGAAACGGAGATGACAGCAGAGTACATGCAATTACATGAGCGTCATGCTACAGAAAGAGCAGACGGCAACGTATCTCACAGAGCACAGAGGCAACGTCGATTCAACGACGGAGACGTCGACGGCAGATGATGCCGCGTGGGCGCTCCTGCGGTGTGCTGGTGGTCCGCACCGGGGAGGCGGGACGCTCTAGTGAGCGCGTCATGCAGCGGCAAGACCCCGCAGATGTCTGCACGGCATCCTGCCGCGCGTCTGCAACAGACGCGGTGAAGACGCGGCGAGGAAGCGGGTCTTCGTCGTTTGACGACGACCCTCCAGGGGAGAACACGTCACAGGATGACGAGAAGGCCGCCCCGGGGTCTGCGGCGGCCGCCCTCGTGCCCTAGCCCTTGAGCTCAGAGCTCGCGGCCTTCGTGGGCTCAGAGTTCGTTGACTCCGTTGAGTCCGTTCGCTCGAACGAGGCGGCCGGCGCGGCGGCGGCCGCCCGATTGACGGCCGCCTACGGGATGGCCGCCGACGAGTTGGTACCGTCGGCGGCCATCAGCTCGGTAGACATCGACATGACGGCCGCCGACGTGGTGGCCGCCGACGAGTCCGCCGCCGACGTGGCGGCCTCCAACGGAATCTCAGGCTCGACGGTGGCCACCGGCGTGGTGGCCGCCGGCTGGATTGCCGCCGACAGGGTGGCCGATGACGGGGTGACTGCTGACGGGGTCGCCACCGGCGGGGTGGCCGCAGATGGGGAGGTAGCGTCGGCGGTCACGACGTCAGTCGGCACCGATAGGCAGGCCGCCGACGTGGCGGCTGCTAACGAGGTCTCCGGCGCAATGGAGGCCGCCAATAAGGTGGCCGGCGGCGCGGTGGCCGCCGACGAATCGACCACCGACGGGGCGGCCGCCGATAAGGCGGCCGGCGGCGCGGTGGCCGGCGCCGCGGCGATCGCCGACGGGGCGGCCGCCGATGGGGCGGCTTCGTCATCTATGGTGAGTGGGGTGGTGGTGCGCCATCGTTGGCATCGAGAGCGCACACGCCAAGGCGCTGGAGTCGCAAGATTGTGTGGCGGGTGAGGGTGTGGCACGCGTGGCGGGGCTCGATGGATGAGTTGGCCCGTGATTTCTTAAAAGCCCGAGCAAGTCGGCTCGCATTCGGGGGCGTCGCGAGAAAATCTCGTACAATCTCATTCTCGAGAAGCTGGATGTAAGTACGAAATGTGTTAGTTTGATGGCTTCGAAGTCGGCGTAACGTGCTTTTTGGGCTGTCGTTCGGAATTAGATGGCGTTCTGGTGGGCGCAGGACATGTGCGGATTCACACTTGCGCTGTGTGCGATGACACGCTCCCAGTATACTTGCTTTCCTCTTGCACTGCTTGCATGTGCATGCGCCACGCTTGCAAAGTCTCTCATGCACGCCATGGCCGGCAGTCGCATGGCACTGCTGTGCACCGCAGAGCAAGGGTCGGGGAGAAAAGACGAACAAGACGACGATTCTTCCGATGCGGCAATCACATCGACGGACGCCCATGTCGAGGAAAAAAAACCTACAGTACGGTAGGAATTTTTTTTTCCAGCTCAGTACCTGCTATGCTACCCTGACCTGGCCTCATGACGAGAAGACACGCAAAGACACGCCCAGAGAAATGCATACGAGGCACACAGGAGCGAACGCATAAACTCAAGCACAAACATACATGCAAAAACATACACAACAGCGCAAAACACAAGAAAAATGAGGCCGCAAAGCAAAGAGCAGCCCTGACCGCGTCCGTGACCTATTCAAAAGCGCACGTACACGCTCTATTCAGAGCTCGAGCAGAAGCTCGCGGCCCCTCGGGGGGGCAGGGGAGGGCGGCAGCCAGTCAGACAGGCGCGGACACGCTGAGGGCGGGGGGGGGACGGCGGCGGCGTTTCGAGGTAGAGCGTGTCATCCTCGCGGTTCTTTTCCTCCTTCCTCTCCTGCCCCCTGGGCTCAGCGTCGTACAACGCTTGGTCCGCCGCCTTCAGACCCGCGTCCCAGTTGCGGGCACCGTCTACCGCAGTCCGCAGCGCTGCCGAGAGCGCCGCGGGCGCGGTTGCCATGGTGGACGCTCTTGCCCTAGCGGTGAACATGTGGCCGTCGCCCACGGTGCCTGCAGGTGACGCAACCAGCGTCGAAGACGCAGGAGAGGTCGTGGCGCCGTGGGCCGCTGCGGCTGCTCTCTTGAGAGTGGCGTCGATGCTCTTGAACATAGACATCGTTCGCCTCTCGTCCTCCCAGGCCGCCCGCTCGGTCTTCATCGAAGCTTTTGCCGGTGCGGAGCGCCGGGCAGACGACAGCGGCGGCAGCGGGCTCCACTGCGTGTCGTCGTCATCCTCAGGACGGCTTTCTGCCGCGAGGGGGCCATTCTTGCGGCCGCCGCCGTCGCGTCTGCCATTGAGGCTGCCAAGCTGCAGGCCGTTGTGCACACCGCCGTGGACGCCGGACGCGAGGACGCCTTTGATTAGCGTGTTACCCACGAGCTCCTCGTCGTCGAAAAGCTCGACGCCGTCGAGGACGTCTTCGACATTCGCGGCGCCCGGTTCCAAAGCAACGCGTCTGCCACCATCGGCGGCCGCGGACATCTGGGTGGCGGCCGCCGTGGCGGCCGCCGCCTTGGCGGTGTCCGCTACCGTCTGAGTGGCGGCGTTCGTGGCGGCCGCTGCCTCGGCAGCATCTGCGGCCGCCTGAGTGGCGGGCGCATTGTTGGCCGCCGCCTTGGCAGCGTCTTCAGCCGCCTGGGGTGCGGCCGCTTTGGCGGTTGCCGCCTTGGCATCGTCCGCCGCCGCCTGCTGGCGCACGAGCGCCACGCCCCTTTCCGCGCGGAGGCGCTGCGCCCTGGCGTGCGCCAGGTACTCCGCTCTCAGCTCGCTCCTTGGCGGCAGCGGCGGCGACGTCCGCGGCTAGGCGCCGCTGCGTGTCGACGTCGGCAGGGCCTCATGCGCACCAGAGCGACGGTAAGCGGCCGGCTCGGCAGAGGCAGCTGCTCGCGCCGCGCTTAGAGCATTCCCACCAAGGTCGGGCCAACCGTCAGAAACGGTGAAATGCGTCCGCTACGTCTGGCCCTGCGAGTGGTCAGTTGCCGACGGGCCATCGTGTTGCTAACGAACAATGAAATGGATAAACTTGAGTGGGCTACCTTTCGAAGATCTGAGCGCCTTTGGCCTCGGCGTTGTTGGCCGCAGTTGGTGGCTGCCAACAAAGGACACGTATCCGCGTCGTTGCAAGTATCGAAATGAAGCAGCGTACGTCAAATACGTGCCGAACATGTCACGGAAATTGTGTGAACGAAGCCCAAACCGCCCAAATCAAGGCAATCTAGCGAGACACGTGGAGGCGGCTCGGTACGAATTTTGGTCGAATCCGCTCGAGTGCATGACGTGCGTTGCGGTCGCACCCCCTCAGGTGTTGGAAGTTGTTGGAGCCTGAGTCATGCCGGTCGAACGGTCGCCTGAGGCCATAGTGGCCTGACGAACCGCGCAAGCGGGTGGCCCGAGAGCCATGCCCGTGGCACAAGGGTCGCGCCCCTGTGCACCTCTGCTGATTGCCTGCCTCCATTTGCTGAGTCAGACCGATTGCACCGCGCTTTCACTCCTCCTGTGACGCCTTGGGTGCCTCCAGAGGGCCGAGGACGGGCCAGAATAGAGAAATGGATCGCGCTAGCGGACTCATCCGCGCTCGTGTGTGTCGACCTGGGAGTCAGTGGTTTGTCCCCCGGGACGTGGGGACAAGTGCCCGGGCATTCGGGGCCGTGCCCTTGACAGCCTCGTAAACAATCTCTCAGTGCAACCGTCCACTCACTCGCGAGTGCGTGCTGGCTGACGGCGGGCCCCCATGCGTCCGGCGCCGCGATCGAGGGGTACTGTGCAAGCCTGTTCAGAAAACCTACAGTCAGCCTCCCTCTGGGTCACGGGTCTCGTGGGGCAGCAGGGCCGGTCAACAGACCGCTCGTGGCAGCCTCTCGGGGCATCCGTTCAGGCAGTGCGCGAAAGCCGATTGTGGGGTCCGGCACACTCCTGTGGCCCGGTCGCACCGTTCTGAGTGCGCCTGGGAGGGCGGCCACGGGGAGCGGTGCCGCAGTCCTCCGTGGCAGGTGGTATGGGGGCAACCAACAATGTCAGTCGACTTAGGTCGTGTGCGTTCGGCTGTTCGCTTGCGGGGACCGCACGGGTGGAGGTGTACGTTGAGCGTGACCGCTCTCTGCGGCGCGTTCCGCAACGGCGAGGCATTCGCCCTTTTTCGCCGTCAACGGACGGTGTGTCCACTGCTGTCGCGGTGCCGTTTGTCTCGCGACACGGCAACCCGCCATGCCCGACTCCCCCCCTTCAAAGTCGGCCGATGGCGACGCCACGCCAAAATTTCCACTCCCTTCTCTCCCTCCTGGCTTTCGGTACCAGCGGGTGCGCAACCCGTGGCACGAGTCTTCTCCTCCCCCTGGGCTCCATCCTGCTTCGGCCTGTGGCACGTGCGGGGCGGCACCTCCCGCGGTGGGAGCGGCACCTCGGCCGCCGTCTGCGAGAGCAGGCGCCGACACTGCAGCGGCGACGGCGCAGCCGGGCGGGACGCCCACGACTGCCGGCGGTTGCGCGTCGATTCCTGAGTCGGCAGCTACCACCGGTGTGGAAGCGGTAGCGCCGGCCAATTTCAGCGCCGCCCTGGGTAGCGAAGACGTCACTGAGGTCGACGAGGCTGCTCCAACCCCTTTGAAGAAGGCTTGGACTAATCGGCGCACGCACCTGGCGGGCTTGCGGCGCGCCAGCGAGCTCGGTCTTGAGAAATTCGTCCGGCGTTTGCACGCGTGTCGCTTGAAAGACGCGCTTGCGTCTGGAAAGACTCCTCCGCCCAACCCTCTTCTCTTGTCTGACGGCTGTGTGCCGTACAAGCCTTGAAAAGCCGCTCTTTCTGGCGCCCGTCGTGCTATCTCGGACGAGCGCTCCGCCGGTGGGGCGGGATCCGTGGCGCCGACATTTGTGTCCGCCGCGCAGGTTGGCCGGAAGCACAAGTGGCGCAGAGGCGGGCGCTGGCGCTGGCGGGGTGCTCGGCAAGAGCGCACCTGTCAGCGGCGGGCCACCAAGCGACACAGAGTCGGACATGTCGGGACGTACCCGTGCTCGTGAGAAGCCAGCAGCCGGCGCCCGTCGAGGAGCGATGCCGCGACCAACAATATCAGAGCTAAGTGGGGCTGGTGGCGGTGACAAGAGCGAGTGGAACCAGTCTTCGGGCGGCAGCGTGGCATCGTCCAGCACCGGCGGTGCGCCGACGACGCAGCACCAGGGGCGCCGCGCGAGCAGCGGTTCACGCCGCGAGGGCGGCGCAGGCGCGAATAAGAAGGTCCCAGGCAACAGCAAGGGAAAGATTCGGACGGTCAACGAGCAGGTGGCTCTCTGTGAGGCGTTGAAATTGGTGGCGCAGCGGTCGGAGATGGGCGCGAACTGGTCGAAGGACGGTCCCTGGGATACCTTTAAGGAGGACTTTGTGAAGCGCATCCCCAAGAGCCTGAAGCCCAGTGACCTGAAGGGCCGATGGAGCGAGCGCAAGGTGGGTTCCATAAAGACGCAGTTTGACCGCAAGATCGCGCCCGACGTGCGGCGCTTCGCACTTTTCTTCAAGGTGGTGTCCGAAAAGAAGCAGCCGATGGGGGGGCTGACTGAAGAGGACCTCGTGCGCGCTGGCGCGGTCCTCTTCTCTGGCGTTTCGGCATACCAAGCCGTGCGGCAGGACGAGTGCTCGGACGACGAGCGACAGCGGCAGGCAAAGGCGCGGGTTCAGCGGACCGGTCACGTGGTGAGCTGCGCGTGCATTCCAATGTGGCGCGTGCTGGAAGAGATGGACACGTTCAGCCAGGCGGCCACCGATGCCGACGCCGTCGCCGACCGCTTTTACGGCATTGGTGGTCACCGGGACGTTGACGGCGGTGATGATGGCAACGGCGGCGGCGACAAGCCCTCAAGCGGGAAGCATCCCGCGCTCCTGCCGCGACTGCACATGGGCGTCAGGGCGGCCAAGCGCATGCCCAAAAACAAAGAGGACATGCAAGAGAGCGCGAACATCCTCTGTGTGAAGCTCGTGCGCACGAGAATGAAGATGGGAGCGATGGTTTTGGAGGCTGCCAAGCAGACGCAGCTCGAGTCGAAGCGCGCGGCGGCCGCGTTCTTCAGCTTGGCAGAGAACAAGGGCACAGACAATGCCAAGACGTTCTTTGAAGCCATGCGGAAGGACATGTTTAACGTCGGCATTGCGGCCATCATTGCCACGGCGCCGGCGGCCGTGGTCAGCGGTGCGGACGCTGTGCGGGGCGCATTGCCTTCGACCAAGGCGGCCACTGCGGCGGGCGCGAGCGCAGCGGCGGCCGCGTGGGCCGCGGTGGCCGCGGGGGGCGGCAAAGAGCCGGTCGTCGCATCCAGCGACGACAGCGACGCTACCAACAATGTGGCCAAGGCGTCGCGACCGCACAGGAGAGGCTCTGCAGAGCGCGTGCGCCTGGCGCGTGGCCACCACGCGATGACGGCCAAGTCCAAGGTGGAGCAGGCGGGCATCTACAAGAACTAGGCAGCCATTGATCTCACATGGCCGGACGTGGCAGCCAGAAGCAGTGTCACGGCGCGAACCGCGCGTTGCGACATGCGCAGTCGCGGCGCAAGACGTACTGTCCGACGACGGGCGCTGTGTCTTTGGAGACCGGCGACACTTTGAACAAGGAGGTCACGGATGACGAAGAGGATGAGTGAGGAACTGTGGGGTGCGGAGGGTTCAATCGCTAGAGTGATTGTGAGACGCATACCGCAGGACGTTGCTGTGTGCCAGTGACACTAGTGCGGTGGAAATGCATGTGTGACGGATGGGAGATATTGCAGGTCACGCACATTGTCCTTGTTTGGCGTGGTCGCGTGCTGTCGCATTCCTGTGTTGGGGCTATCGCGTCGCAACCGTTGCTCCTTTTGTTAGCTCTGTAGTGTGTCTTCTCGCGGTGTGCGCCATGAGTCGTGACGCGGTGCTGTGTTTTTGGCCGGGCGCGTTCCGCAAGTGAGTCATGCACGGGTAAAGTATGTATCAGCAACGCCCTATGAGATGGAAAGCGCTTCAGTTGCGCATTGCAGGTGCAAAACAACGTGCCTGTCTTACGCGATGCGAGAGCGCAGGCCGCCAGCATCCGCATGAGCCCCGTGTCGTGACGCCGACATGGGCACTTTGATTGGAATACAGAACATGCCATGCGGCTTTGACGAAAGAACCAATTATTGACTAACAAACACACACAAACATGCGCACGTACGCACAGGCACATACCGGCCCTCATTACACGCCAGCGCGTGACCACCGCGACTGTCGGCGAGCCCACCCAAGTGCAGTGAGATCCTTTCTCAAGTTCATACCGACGGACGGGTCCGTCGCCTGCACCCAAGTAAGGTGGTCGGAGAAGGGACCGGGGGGGGGAAGCATGCCCTGGTTGAATTGGAGCGCGGGGTCAGCTGGGACAGCGTCAACGGCCCGGCCAACGTGTATGCGTGATGGTCAGGACGGACGACCTCGGCCACCAATGTCGCCGGCGCCATCCTCCCCAGCGCCCCCGTGGCCGTCGCCACCATCCCGGCCGCCGCCGCCGGCACCGCCACCATCGCTGCCGGCACCGCCGCCGGCGCCACCCTCCCCAGCATCATCGCCACCGTCGCCACCATCCCCGCCGCTAGCGCCGCCAGCGCCATCATCGCCGCCGCCACTGGCGCCGGCGCCGGCGTCCCCATCGGCACCATGGACAGTACCAATATCCCCATCGCCACCGGCGCCGGCGCCTCCATCCCCATCCCCACCGCCGCGGGCGTGATCAGGTCTAGCTCCACCATCGCCGCAACCACCGACGGTTGTGCGGCCACCCCCGACACCGCCGCCACCGCCGCCACCGCCGCCACGGCCGCCACTGCCGCCGCCGCCGCCGCCACCGCCGCCGGCTTCATCATCCCGACCATCTTCACCGCCGCCGACGTCACTGCCGTCGCCGCCGTTGGCGGCACCGGCACCGGCGCCCTCACCGTCGCCCGCAACGCCGCCACCGTGACCACCACTGTCAACATCTGCGCCATGCCGCCGAATCTTGTGGACGAATGACGGCCGCCGCGCCTCCACGACCATGTTGTGCAAAATGCACACGGCCTTGGCCGTGAGAATGAGGTGAGCAACGCTGTGATGGCGCGCAGGGTGAAGAGCCACCTTGAATTACTGGTAAGTCGTGCTGTGCAGGCGCTCGACCTCCTTGCGAGCGCCTTCTTGTACGGCGTGAAACTCAAGCACCTCCGGGGTGCCGGTGTCCTGGTGGGGGCGAACAAGAGAGGAGTACGAGGGATAGATACCGTCGACCAAATAGTAGAGATACGTGTACCTCCGTCCGTTCAGTTCAAAAGAACAGTGATATGGCGGCCACTCGCCGCGCACGACACGAGAAAATAAAGGGCTGTACTTGAGGACGTGGATATCGTTGTTGCTTCCTGGCGAGCCAGTAAAGACGTGCCAAACTTAGAGGTCGTGATCGTACTCCGTCTCCAGGACAATCGACCGCTTGCCCGACCTGCCCTTGTGCTGTCCCGCCGCCGACTTCGGGCAGCCACGCCAGTCCCAGTGGCTGCAGTCTAGGCTGACGATATAGCCGGGCGAGCCCCGGTCCTTGTTGAACGACAAGATGTGCGTGATGTCCTCGACCGCCGGCGCGCGCAGGTAGGTCGACTCGTACTTGTTGAAGATGAACTCGATGAAGTTCTTGACGGCGGCATTGGTGGTCGACTTTGACAACCGGACATACTCATCGGGGCGGTCCGCCGCCTCGCCGTTGCCAAGAACGCGCAGCGCGGCGACGACGTTCTGAAGCGGATGCGCCTGGGGTCGCCCGGTGGCGTTAACGCGTTGGCGGAAAAACGGCTCGTCTTTCATGTCGTTGTAGATGCGCATGATGACAGCAAGTGGCATTCGAGACCAGCTCTTAAAGTCCGCTTCGTCGGAGACGGGCGGCTCGCAGTCCACACCCCAGTAGTCGCGCAAAAGGTTGCGCAGCCCGAGGTTGAAGTCGCGCTTCTTGTTGGGCGCGCGCCCGCGAACCTACCAGCGGTGCCGTCGCTGCCGGCGCTGACAATCGCAGACCCGCCGCGCCAACTGCAGCAGCCGAAGATCGGGCTCACAGCCATCGCAAGGCCCGAGGAGAGGTCGTCCTGGTCCACAACACCGCACATGTCGTCGCCTCGTCGGGGACGTCCATGGTTTGTATCAACGAAGAAGTCAGGATTGCAGGGGAACGCACCGACCAACAATGCCACAAAAAGCACAGAAGCGCAGTGGCATGGCACTCCATGTCTGATACCGCATCCCCCGTCACAACCACAATCGCTGGTGTTCTTCCCCGCACAACACCCTGTACTCCGCACACGCAAGTGCAACGCACTGTCGCAAAGGATTGAATTGGAAGCATACAAGTCGGTTGGCAACGATATCGACCGGGCCCCCATCCTTGGCGACGCTTCTTGTCGGTGGGAGCCGGGCCGAACACAGCCGACTGCGCCGGCGCCGGCACGGATGCGGGCGTTCGTCGGCGGAGGAGCCGGCGGGCGACGCAGCGTTGGGCGGCGGCAGCACCGACGTGCACGGGGGCTCTGGTGGCGGCGGCGGTGGTCTTGGTAGGCGGCGGTGGCAGGGACGGGGGCGTTGGTCGGCGGCGGCGGCGGCAGCGCGGAGAGCCGACGGCGTCCCCGGCATCGGCAGCGAGGGCCCCTGTTGGCGGTGGCGGCGTGGGCGTAGACTTGATTTCCGCGGAGGCGGCGGGAGTCTTGGTTGGTGGCGGCGGGGGTCCTGGTCAGGGGCTTTCATGAATAAAGGACACTCTGATATAATGGATAGATATATCCGGATATACTCATATTCAAAAAGAACCAGCACGATTTTATAAACTCTTACCTGAATGGTATGGTCATTGAATGGCTTCAAAGTGGATAAACGCAAGTCCAATGACTTAGAATGCGCGGGATGCAGGCATCCAACTACCTCAGGAAGCTTCACTTGCCAGGCGCCTCACAATGCTCTAAGTCGAAACCAAGGACGCAGGTACATGTTCGAAGAGTGCTGAACAGTAGTGAGCAAACACAGAGCCGATCGTCGACAGTAAACAGGTGCGATAAACGTCGCGCGCGACCGCTCAGGGCAATCCCAGCAACGTCGGCCCCATCTTCCATTTAACCCCATTTGGAGGTGCAACGTGTGGGTCCCTGAATGGAAAGACCATCCCGGGGGCCCCATATCCCAAACGTCGCGATGGACTTTGCTACATGGACCATCGAATGCCCTCTGGCCGATTGAACGATA
>ENA-ORXT01005330-ORXT01005330.1-marine-metagenome-genome-assembly--contig:-NODE-5330-length-12672-cov-3.272013_pt1 | contig 12672 bp, 7 predicted proteins | sample MGYA00237868_ERZ511482 | MGnify/ENA metagenome assembly ERZ511482 | reverse complement strand
GTCCGTTTAACGATTAGCCGGCAGGCGACGGCGTTTTGCACCGCCAAACACGGTCGCCTGCCGGCTTGTCGTTAAACGTTCATACAATACCTGCCTAAAGTAAGTACCTTCCGGCTAGCGCCTTGCAGCTCACGAAAGTGGCGCATCCAATTAGAGTCTTTCTCATCCAAGACTACGTGTCTGCGATACCTTTGTTCTTCTCGCTCCAAGTTAAGAAATCAGCTTAAAAAAGCTGGGACGCTTGTGCTTCGTAGTGCTCTTTTGTGGTTTGCTAGCGAGACGACTCAATGCTGGTGCCTTGATCGACAGTGCTTGCTACACTCGACGAAATCCATCAGCACCTAGGCATCGCTGCCGTTTGATTCATCACGAGGCAAGAAGATGAGTTTGGCAAACAATACACCCGACCCAAACCCGAAAATGGCGTTATCTGCGACGCAGACGTTTCGAATTGATCAAAAAGATCTTCAACCGCAAAAGCCGCTTGGAACCAAGGCTTTTCTAAACGTCATTCGTAGTCGCGCCGATTTGGGCGCTCACGTCTTTATCGATAGCCCCGTTGTAGTTGGACGTGATCCAACCTGTGACATTCCGCTGCAGGACTTGGGGGTCTCGCGACGGCATGTCATGATTGCTCCAACCTCAGGTGGCGAATTTGTATTGACGGATTTGGGATCGACCAATGGAACGCGCGTCAATGGTATGCCCGTGGCTCAGAAATGCGTGTTAAGAGATGGCGAAAAAATTATCGTTGGTGGTACCGTGCTCCGGTTTGGCTTAGCCGATCAGATGGACATTGATTTTCATAGCGAAATCTCAACACTTGTGAATACCGATCCGCTGACCGGGTTGCCATCCAAACTCCGATTCGATCAAGCACTCGAATTTGCCATGGAAGACTGCGGTCACAACGGGTTGCCGCTATCAATGCTGATGATGGACATGGATGGATTGAAGAAGATCAATGACACACATGGACACTTATTTGGAGCCTATGCGATCGGCGAGACAGGAAAGGTGATCGCGCGGGTGATGGGCGGCACAGGGCAAGCCTGTCGGTTTGGCGGAGATGAGTTCAGTGCGTTCTTACCCGCCTATGACGTCGAAGCGGCCAACACCTTAGCGGAACAAATTCGCTTAGCGGTCGAAAACGCGGGGCTTGAGAAAGATGGAATTTTATTGAAACCGACCATCAGCATCGGCGTGGCGGCCTATCCAGCTACTGGCGAAAAACTACTGGAGCTCGTGGCCGCCGCTGACGAAGCTCTCTACCGCGCAAAAGCGATGGGCAAAAATTGCGTCGCTGCTTAGTTGAACAGCGCAACTTTCGTGAGCGGCAAGGCAAAAGTCGCCGGTCAATGGCGTGTAAAAACGGCAGCTAAGAGCGGCTAACGGCGGCTAAGGGCTTGCCACCACCTGTTTGCCTTCACGCAGATAAAAAATCTCTCAATCCAAATGTAACGCTGTCCAACTAGCACATGTCCTGAAACAAACAGCCGATTTGATTGGCAACGGCAACCTGTTTCGGGACAAATCCTTAGCGGGGGCTCGGAGGGAACTATATTCTAAGCATGCGTTTGGCCTCTGTTATCAGCTGCCAACTCTTTGCAGTAGTTTTCACTCGATGGCGAAGAGATCCAGTTGAGCTGTCTCCGAAGATACTTCAACGCCGCTCTGCTGCTGGTTTTGCTTTTGGCGCATCAGCCAACCAAAGGTCGACGGCACGAAAAACAGCGCCGACAATGTGCAGCCCACAACCCCGCCAGCGATCGCAATCGCCATCGGTGGCCAGAAACCGCCACCGGAAATGATCAGCGGCATGAATCCCGCGATCGTCGTAAAGGTCGTTGCCAGCACGTGACGTGTTTCGTGCACCGTCACTGCGATGATCGCATCCACATCGCCGGTCGTGGCCGCGTTGTTCTCCCGTAACGCCGTCAACACGACGATGGAGTCGTTGATCGCAATTCCGATCAGTCCCATTACTCCCACAATCGCCATGAATCCAAACGGGTAACCGAATACGAACAACGATATCCCGCCAAAACCAATCGCCATAAAAGCAACCGCACCAATAATCATCGAACCTCGAAACGATCCAATCGAAAGCACCAAGGTCGTAATCATTGCGACGACCAAAATCCCGACACTGGCCAACAGGTTGCCCACCGCGTCATCTCGTTTGGACGCCTCGCCACCGTAAGCCATCCGATAGCCGGGCGGCAGATTCTCCACGGTTTCTTGCAGTCGCTGATCCAGCTGCGTCAGCACCTTGGAAGGCAACACGCCAGCCGTTAGATACGCTTGCACCTCTTGCATGCGAACGCTGTTCTCCCGCGCGACCATCGCCGTGCGTGGTTTCAATTTCAACGTTGCCACCGCACTCAGCGGCACGCGCCCCGCCGCACCTGCGAAACCCGACGCGCTATTGGAAACTAAATCCATCCCCATGAGATCCTCCACACCAGATCGTTGTTGGCTGGCGACGCGCACACGCACCGGCAACTGCTCGGTTTCTTGCAATACAAATCCACCAACAGAACCTTCCAATTGAGCACTCAACTGCGACGCGATCTCGCCCGGTCGCATTCCTGCCATCCGCGCGTCATGCGTTGAAACATTCACCTCTATCGTTGGCGTGACATCGTTAAGTTCAACTCGAGTATGCACCACATGCGGAATTTCAGAAAGGATTCGCCGCGTTTTGTCCCCCAACTGCCGCAGGGTCTCCAAATCGGGTCCATAGAAACGCACCTCGATCGGAGCGGCAAACGGCGGTCCTTGTTCTAACTGACGGGCCAACAGACGAGCTTCAGGGAACGCGGTTTGCAGGCGCGTTTGAAGGTCACCAATGACACTCCGCGCTCCGTCGGCAGAATCCAACTGCACGATCGCATGAGCGAATTCGCGCGCGTTGGCGCGACGGGTCACGATGTTATAGTAAAACGTAGGGGCGCTACGGCCGAGTAACCACGTCGTTTGCTTCACACGTGGCTCTTTGATCAATCGCGCACTAATGCGATCGGTCAACGATTGCAGCTCCTCAAACGAAGCGTTCTGGGGCAGCTCCAATTCTATGTGGAACTGGTCACGATCCGCTGGCGGAAAAAACTGATCCGGCAATTGTCCCAAGGCACAAAACCCACTGGCCGCTAACAAAGCAAAACATCCAACCGTTGCCCAAGGCAGCTCGACCGACAAACGTAAAAACTTTTCAAACAGCGGCTTTAAAATCCCCGGACGTAGCCCGTTTTGGCCCTGACCACTATTGCCCAACAACGCCGTCAACGGAGCGATCACCAACAGACTAATAAACAGCGAACTGATCACCGCAAAAATAACGTTGACCGCCATCGCCCCCACAAATTCTCCAGCGGGCCCCTCCATCAAGCAAATGGGCGCAAACGCAAACGCTGTCGTCAACGTGGAAGCCAACAGGGGAATGAACAGAATTCGGCCCGTTGCGCCGACCGCTTCAAGTTTTGACTTACCACTACGCAACTGGTTGCTGACCGAATCGACAATCACAATCGCGTTGTCAATCAGCAGCCCCAGCGCAATTATCAGTCCGGCCACTGACATTTGGTGAATGGGAATACCTCGAAAACGCATCGCCATCAACACCGCCATCGTCACCAACGGCAACGCCGTCGAAACCAGCAACGCATTGCGCCATCCCATTAACAACCACACCACCAACATCACCGCCAAAGACCCGATCGCCAAATTGGAAATCAAATCGCGTAAACGCCCGTTAACATATTCGTTCTGATCCAAAACTTCGGTCAATCCGATCGCCGGTGGCAACGTTGACTTAAAATCCTCAACAGCTGATCGTAGTTTCTCACGCCACAGATCGATTCGACTTCCCGAACGCACCATCGCGCCTAAAATCATGGCTGGCTTACAATCGATGCGGCCCAACTGGTCCGGCGGATCAGCGATAGCGCGTTTCACCCGCGCGATGTCGTTGACCACAACAAAGTCACCCGAATCATTGGTCTTCACCGGCAGCTGTCTAATCGCATCGACCGTTTGCAGTTGATTGCCAAGCTCCACCGGCAGTGATTCTACGTCCGATCGCAGAAAACCGGCCGCATTACGCGCATCATCGGCCAAGATCGAACCGGCAACGTCGGCCGCGGAAAGCCCGATGCTGGCCAGTTTGCTGGGATCAATTTCAACGACAATCTCTTCAGCCGGTTTACCAAATTTTTCAACATCATCGGTTCCCGAGACGCCGCGAATTTTATCTTCTAGATCCTCTACAAATCGCCCCAAGATCGCATAATTGGGCTCTGATTCTGATTGCCAAACCAACGCTCCAATCCAGGCAAAGGCCCGCACATCCAGTTGATCAAACTGAGGCCGAGAAGCCTCCGCCGGTAACAGCGCGATCGAGTCTTCGACCTTACTTCGAATCCGACTCCAGACCGCAGAGGGTTCGTGAACGTCGTCTCGTAATTCAATCGTGATCAACGACGCACCCGATCGACTCTGCGATTTAAGTTGCTTAATTTCCTCGACTTCGCGTATGGCTTTTTCGATTCTATCAGTGACTAAGGCCTCCACTTGTTCCGCGTCAGCAACGGGATAGCGGGTCGTGATGATCGCCGCGCGTTGCACCAGAACGGGGTCTTCCATCCGTGGGATCACTGACCATGAGGACAAACCGCCCACCAACAAAACCGCAATCAACATGACCAGCAAACGTCGATTGCGAATCGCCGCCGTGACCCAATGTCCACTGTCATCACGTTTTGGCAGATCTGCATCGCCATCAGGCCGCCGCTCGTTCTCAAATTTGCTACGGGCGTGGTTCATCGTAGCCGCCGATCGCTCAATTTAACCGCTTGGTCTTTCCAAGGCGGATCCAGTTGCACGATTTGTGCCGCCACTCGCTGCCCCACCGAAACGCGACTACTACCGGAGACAATGACGGAGTCCGATTGCTCCAACGTGCCTTGGACTCGACTCCAATTCCCCCACGTCGCCAGCAATTCAACATCGCGTCTGGCAACGCGCGAAATGTGATTCGCCGAAGATTCTGAATCCGAAGCTACCTCTGCTTGATCCAACACCAACACCGACCAAAGCCCACGCACCTGACGCTGTAGCGCCTCCGATGGCAACCACGTTCCTGGCTCTGATGTGGGAGTCGCGAATTCAATCCGCACCGTCTGACCGTCTACTAAGTCTCGCCCATCCGCTGGATCAACGTCGACGATAATTTCTTGCGTGCGTGTCACCCGATCCAGCGTCGGCAGAATCTGAGCAACGGTGCCCATGCAAGTTTGATTTTCAGACGTGAAGGGTAATCGCTGGCCGGATTTGATCTTTTTGGCAACGTCCAACGCCACGCCAATTCGAATCTCTAAGTGTTCGACCTCGATAATTTCAAACGCGGGACTACCCACCTGAGCCAAACTACCTTCGTCGATGTAGCGTTTAGAAATTCGACCTGAAAAAGGAGCGTGTATGCGCGTCTGATCCAGTCGGGCCTGAGTCTGCTCAACCTCGGCGACCGCCACTTCAAGGGCCGCGCGCTGAGCGTCGATTTTTTCTTGTCGAGTCCCCGTTTGGAGTTCCTTCAACCGTTGTTGAGCCGATTCAATCGAGGCTTGCATTGCTTGCTGCTGGGAGGCCGCCACGTCGTACTCCTGACGTGATCCAGCCCGAGTTTGCTGCAGTCGAAGTTGTCGTTTTAAAGTCGTTTTCGTTAAATCGCCTTGAGCCTCAAGACGCCTCAAATCAGCGCGAGCCATTTCGATCGTCTCACGTCGAGGCCCTTTTTCGAGTTCCGCCAAAACCGCAGCGGCCTGCTTCTGCTGGGCCACCGCAGCGTTGTGCAGCGCCGCGATCGCCGTATCGTCTTGCCGAGCCAGCAGCTGACCTTGCTCAACGGTGCCACCTTCGTCAACCAACAGTTCGTCTACTCGTTCGGTGGCTTGGAAAGACAATTGGCTTTTTCGACGGGCCACCACCGTGGCGGTGTAGACTAGCGGCGTGAAAGAGTCTGTTGATGGGATCAGCCGCATCACGCCTACCTGCTGAAGAACAATGTTTGCATCGGGAAGCGCGGCCCGTTGATCGACTTCTTCGCCGGACGTTACCGCGAAATAGACCCCCGAAATTCCTATCGTGCTCAACAACAACAGACAAGACACCAATGCGTGATTGGAAAAACGACGGGGCGATGACGGAAGTTTATTTTTGCCCATGATTCAATGCCTGCTCATCGGGAAAAACGGTCTCGCGAATTTGGGTAAACTTTCGTGCGTGTTCTTCTTCAGTCCACAGCGGCTTCCACCCATAACCGTCTACGGTCTTGCAACATCCAATCCGAACGGCGCGGTGGACGTCATTGATGCCGATGTCCTTCAGCGATGGGCTGGTGATATTAAGCAGGTAACTGCCATAGGTCAGTGACCACAACGACAACGCCATCTCTTCTGGTGAGATTCCCGCCGGCAATGTCAGATCAGCACTCGCGATCGCCGCACGCACAATGCCGGACACCAAAGTCATGCAACGACCTTCTTCGGATCTCAGCAGATTCCGCCGGTCCTCGGAGCCTCGATCCCAAATCGCTGAATGCCGAACGATATTTTCGACCAGGAAATACTGCGGGTAATGGACGACGTAAATTTCACACGCGACGTTCACCGCCAGGATTCGCTCTTTGGGATTGCCTTGACTCATTGACGCGGCGTCAAAAAGCGCCAATCGTTTGTTGATCGCCTTCACCGCCAGCGTCAGCAGCACCTCTTCGCGGTTGGGAAAATGGTTATAAATCGTACCCTTGGCCGTATCGAGCTCTTCTGCCAACCGCTCCATTGAGAGTTCAGACAACCCTTCATTCAGCAGAATTTCCCCGGCTTTGTTTAGCAAAAGCGCTTCGCGCAGCTCGATCTGCCGCTTTTTGGTTATTTTGGTGGTGTCCATAAGTTAAATAATGACACGGAGTCAGAAAATTAATAGTGCATTGTCAACGAGAACCCTTCATTTTGCTAAAATATGACTTGAAGTCATTTTTCTTTGCGGGGTATTCGCAAGGGAAACGTGCGTTAAGATGCTTCCCTAAAGGTAATTCACCCCGGGTATTAAAGGCTGTCCATGAACGTTGCTGATCTGATCGCTCAAAAAAGAGACGGCGAAACACTGGCCGAAAAAGACATTACGACTCTCATCGAAGGGTTTACAGCAGGTGACGTTGCCGATTATCAAATGTCGGCTTTCGCAATGGCGGTTTTTTTTCAAGGCATGACGCCCGAGGAAACGACTTACCTCACCAAGGCCATGATCGCGTCCGGCGAGACACTCACTTGGCCCGGTAGCAAGCCTTCGGTCGACAAACATTCAACCGGCGGCATTGGCGATAAAATTTCTGTTCCCTTGGCACCGCTGTTGGCGTGTTGTGATGTTGAAGTCCCCATGATCTCTGGCCGCGGCCTAGGGATGACCGGCGGCACGTTGGACAAATTGGAATCGATCCCCGGATATCGAACGGATCTATCGGTCAGTGAATTTGCCAGTGTGATCAATTGGAACGGTTGCTCAATCGCTTCAGCTTCTGAAAAGATCGCTCCCGCAGATCGAAAACTGTATGCTTTGCGCGACGTTACTGGCACCGTGCCTTCGATTCCCCTGATCACCGCCAGCATCCTTTCTAAGAAAATCGCAGAAGGCATCGATGCTTTGATCCTAGACGTGAAATGGGGCAGCGGAGCATTCATGCAAACTCTGGACGAGGCCCGTGCGTTGGCAAAATCGCTGGTCACCGTTGGAAATCAATTGGGCGCACAATGCAAGGCCGTCATCACTGACATGAACCAGCCCTTGGGACGCATGATTGGCAACGCTGTCGAAATTGACGAAAGCATCGACGTGCTTAACGGCGAAGGCCCTGAGGATGTCGTAGAATTAACGCTGGCCTTGGGAGCCGAACTGTTGGTGCTGGCCGGCGCCCAGCCGGAAATTGAATCGGCCAAGGCAGCGCTGCAGGATAAAATCGACTCGGGCGATGGTTTGAAACGGTTGCGCGAGATGGTGAAAAGTCACGGCGGTGACCTAGATGCGGCTCGGGATCGAGAGACAGCATCAGATGTCGTTGTCGACCAATCCGGTTACGTGTCCAAGATCAACACCAAACGAATCGGTCTGGCCATCATTGAAATGGGCGGCGGCAGGAAGAAGATGGGCGATCCGATCAATCACGCTTCGGGGGTCGAATTTTTGGTCCGCATCGGCGACAAGGTCGAAGCAGGACAACCGATTGCAAAACTGTTTTGCGAATCATCCGCCAAAGAATATGCCCGTGAATTAGTTAGCGCGTCAGTGTCGATTTCCAATTCGCCCGTCGACGCGCAAACGTTGATCGTGGAAACAGTCGGATAGAACAGAAAAGATAAAACGCCCATCGAACCTAATAAACGCAATTGTATTTTTCCCCGCGCTTGTATTCGCGTTCTGCCTATTAGTGCTTATTAATGCCTATTTAATGCCTATTAGCCTTCATTCGCGGTTAAAAAACAGTGCCCACTCTTGGGGAAGCAGCACCTTTCAATCAGGCGAAACCGTTTTGAAAAATATCACGACAGATCAAATCAATTCAATTATTGACGCCGCGATTGCCGTACGAGGCAATGCCTACGCTCCCTATTCCAACTTTTTGGTTGGCGCGGCGGTGCTGCTGGCCGACGGCGAAACCATCATCAGCGGTTGCAACGTAGAGAACGCGTCCTACGGGCTGAGCATCTGCGCCGAACGCAACGCGATTTGCCAAACGGTTGCTCATTTCGGAGATGAAACCAAGATTGCCGCGATCGCGGTGGCCGCGTCCCCATTGGCGACGCCTTGTGGAGCTTGCCGCCAATTCATCGCCGAATTTGGAGAAGATATTTTGCTGATCTGCGTCGATCCCAACGACAAACAGAAACGCAATCAATTCACCGCCAAGGACCTTCTACCCCACGGCTTCTCCAAAGAAGTCCTCAATCGCTAGGTCGAACGAACCTCAAAATCGTTACGACCGAAAAATACTGTGCAACAATCTGAGTTTCCATCATCCGACAACTCTCCCTGAACGGCTTTTTAGTTGTAGGTTTTCACGTGCTATATCCCAATGTGGTGGGAGTCTGCACGCGCACCTACACTTTATTGCTCGCTCATTTTGGCGAGTTTTCGGATGCTTCCCAACCCAGAATCCAATTTCTCCTTCGATTCGACTTGCGTCCATCCATCCGCAACGGCGCTGCAAATTCCGTCGGCAGTTCTGGACACATCTACCGAAGCACATCTATCACTTCCTCTGCTGCCATCCGCTAAGACTCATCTTCGTAAATTTACTACGTGTCCAGAAGACAGCGATGTCTCAAGCCAAGTGGAAGTGGGTTTCGAAAAACGCAATCGCGAATTCGCGGTTGGACGTCATTGCGCCCGCGTTGCTTTAAATTATTTCGACATAACTGCCGAAGTGCTCGTTGATACCGATCGAAAACCCATCTGGCCTGCCGGCATCGTCGGTTCCATCTCGCACAGCCAGCACTACGCATGGGCGGCCGTTGCGAAAAAAAACGCCGTCTCTGGCATCGGCATCGACACAGAAATCGTCGTCGACGATGCGACGATGCGTCAGGTCCTCAAGGAGATCACCGTCGAAGCCGAACGGAATCTGCTGGCCAAGATACACTCCGACGTTCGAACGGCTTTCACTGTCGTTTTTTCCGCAAAGGAGAGCATCTACAAATGTCTCTACCCAATGAACGAGCAGTTTTTTGGATTCCACGACGTCGAACTGATTGCCGCGGCTGACCACACCGTCACCTTCGCACAACACCCCTCCAATCCAAACTATTCTCTCGCACCTCGAACTTTGACAGTGCAATACGCGGTCTACCAAAACGATGTCTTCTCCACGATTTGGGTCTAAAGATGAATATCTTCAAGAAAAAATTCAACAACAACGTGGCGGATTATCCGACCGATAAATCCTTGCAAGCGCTGATTTCAGCGACGGTTGAAAAACACCCTACCAATGTCGCCACCGTCTACAAAAACGAATCGCTTACCTACCGACAACTCGACCAACGGTCAAATCGACTGGCGAACTACCTGATTGATCAGGGCGTCGAAGCAGGAACCTTGGTCGGCCTTTGTTGCGACCGAAACATTGACGTCGCCGTGATGATTCTTGGCATTCTAAAAACCGGAGCCGGTTATGTGCCACTGGACCCTGAATACCCGCTAGAGCGTATTCAATTTATGGCTGCCGATGCTGCACTGGCCTATATCGTAGGTCATGAGGCCCACCGTGCTCTGATTGAAACGCTAGGACCCGCATTCACACTCATCGATCAAGACGCTGAGAAAATTGAAATCGCAGAAGCGACAGATCCAAAGACCAAAGTTGACGCGCAAAGAAGCATCGCTTACGTCATCTACACCTCGGGATCTACCGGTCGTCCCAAAGGTTGTTTGGTTCCGCACGCTCCGGCAGTGAACCAAACCTTTGCGATGGGCAGTCGGTTAAAGTTCAGCCACACCGACAGATTGCTGGCAACGACAACTTTGGCATTCGATTTTTCCATCATGGAAATCTTCGTCCCGCTGTTTCATGGCGGGACATTGGTGATCGCGGACCGACAGACGGCCAAAGACAACGATGCGCTGGTCGCCGCAATCCAAGAACACAACGTCACCTTCATGCAAGGCACTCCCGCGATGTGGCGGTTGATCTGCCAGACAGATTTTGCGGGTGGCCCCCACATGACCTTTGTCGCCGGTGGCGAAGCGCTCCCGCGCGACCTGTTACAGCCAATGTTGGATCGCTGCGGACGGTTGTTTAACCTTTACGGACCTACCGAGACGTGCGTGGGTTCGAACATGGGCCAAATTACAACGGCCGAAGATCGAATCACTGTCGGACCGACCTTTAATAATTACAACGTCTACATCGTCGATGACGCTGGTAAGCAATGCCCGCCAGAGACTGATGGCGAAGTCTGGATTGGTGGTGCTGGTGTTACCGCGGGCTATCAGAATCGGCCAGAACTGACGGCTGAAAAATTTGTTATGCTGGGTGCCGAACGGGTCTATCGCAGCGGAGACCTTGGCCGACTGACCGAAGACGGTTTGCTGGAGATCGTGGGACGGATCGACAACCAAGTCAAAATTGCCGGGCATCGAATTGAGCTCGAGGAGATCGACGCCGCGTTATCAGCCTGCGAAAAGGTGCGTCTTGCCGCCACCGTTGTCCAAGAATTGTCCGCAGGCGATGTGCGATTGATTGGATATGTGATCGCCGACAACGATGCCAAAGTCGACCTTGGTCTCGTCCGCAGCACCATTGCCAAAACGTTGCCAGATTACATGGTGCCAGCGTTGTTGACCCAAGTCGACGAATTTCCTTACACGCCCAGCGGTAAACTTGATCGTAACTCATTTCCTGATCCGTCGTCGGGTCGCCCCGATCTGCCAACGGCTTACGTAGCACCGAAAACGGCAGACGAAAAAGCCCTTTGCCGAATTTTCGGTGACGTACTAGCGATCAACCGCGTCGGTGTTAATGACAACTTCTTCGAAATGGGTGGCAATTCGATTCGTGCGATAAAAGTCGTCGCGATCGGCAACGAAGAAATGAAACTGGGCCTGACCGCCGCCGAGTTCTACGACTCCCCGTCGGTTGCTCAGCTACTTTCGGCCAAGGAAGACGCTGAAAAGTTTGCAGTTAAGCCGAGCAGTCTACAACGCAACGCTGATGACAAACATTCTGATCAGTTCGCGATCATCGGACTCGCCGCGCGGCTTCCCGGAGCGGACAATGTTGATCAGTTTTGGGCTAATTTATTGGCGGGAGAAGAATCCATTCGTTTCTTCACACCCGATGAACTGGACCCGTTGGTCCCTCAATCAGTTCGTGAATCAGAAAATTACGTTCCCGCGCGCGGAATCATCGAAGACGCCGATCACTTCGACGCAAGATTCTTTGGCATCACGCCGCGCGAAGCCGAAATGGTCGACCCACAGCAACGCATCATGCTCGAAACGGCTTGGACCGCGTTAGAAGACGCGGCTTGTGTGCCGGATTCCTTCGCTGGCAAGATCGGCATCTGGGCCGGAACTTATGCGACCAGTTACTATTCGCAAATCTTGCTCCGTAATCCCGAAGCCATCGCGCGGTTTGGCGAATTTCCTACTTTGGTTGCCAATGAAAAAGATTTCATCGCCACGCGCGTGGCCCACCGATTAAATTTGACCGGACCCGCAATCAATGTGAACACCGCGTGCAGCACGTCATTGGTCGCCATCATTCAGGCCTGTACGGCGCTTGCTGCCGGTCATTGCGACGCGGCGATTGCTGGCGGCACGTCTGTTCAATTCCCACAGTACCAAGGTCATCTGCATCAAGAAGGGAACATCTTCACGCCTGACGGTCATTGCCGGCCGTTCGATGCCAACGCCGCAGGAACGCTGTTCAGCGACGGTGCCGGCGCGGTTGTGATCAAACGTTTGGATGACGCCGTCGAACAGGGCGATCACATCTACGCCGTCATTCGCGGCTACGGTATTAACAACGACGGCGGCAACAAAGCCAGCTTCTCCGCGCCCAGCATCGACGGCCAGGCCGGCGCGGTGGCGATGGCACTGGATCACGCGGACGTCGACGCCGAA
>ENA-ORXT01005329-ORXT01005329.1-marine-metagenome-genome-assembly--contig:-NODE-5329-length-12672-cov-8.379754_pt1 | contig 12672 bp, 12 predicted proteins | sample MGYA00237868_ERZ511482 | MGnify/ENA metagenome assembly ERZ511482 | reverse complement strand
TATAAAAAATAGAAAAGGCGAATTCGAATTAAGAATACTCCATAATGGAACAGAACTTAATTTAACATGCCAAAATTTAGTAGTTGCAAGCGGAAGTTTAAATGAAAAATTTATTCCTGAGTTCAATTGTAAGTTACCTAATGAAATAAATCAGAAACACTCTAGTGAATACAAGAATCTAAATGACATTCAAATTGGCAGAACTATAGTTGTTGGATCTGGGCAATCAGGTATGCAGTTGGCTAAAGAAATCTCTACCAAATCGAATGTGATTTTATTAACAAGCAAAGTTGGAACCATACCTCGAAGTTATCTTGGACAAAATATTGAGGAGTGGTTTATCAACCTAAAGAGTTATGAAAAAATCTATTCATGTTCTTCTATAGATGAACGTAAGGCTACCAACCCAAATGTTATCAATGAAAGTAATAGTGATATACTTAATAATGATATTGAACTAGCCAGTAGTTTAAAAGACTTAACTACTAATGAGTTAATTTTAAATACAGATCTTGACTCTAACCTGTCGTTTCAGAAGAATTATTATAATAGTACTCTTCTAGAAATTAATAATAAATTAAAAAGAAAGGAAAGTGCCGAATTAAAAACTCCTCGCTGTCCTTACTTGAAAAATTACATTACGACTCTTAACCTTAAAGAGAATAATGTTAAGAATATTATTTGGGCAACTGGTTTCAAGGCTAAATTCTCTTTTTTGGAACTTGATGTTTTTGACAATATGGGACAAGTAATACATGTTGATGGCATAAGTAAAATTCAAGGATTATATTTTCTAGGATTACCTTGGATGAGAAAGAGAAAATCTGGTATTATATATGGTGTGGAAGAAGATTCTTCTTTTATAGCAGAAAAACTATCAAGATAATATTAGCTCTAAGTTTGGAGCACACTGACGTCCTCGTTCCTGCGGGCGACAGAGAGCTACAAGCCATCCCACAAAAGATTCGTAACTTGAATGAAATCGTGTCTAAATGAAGGAACGCCAGTAGGTAACAATAGATGATGATCGCATATCTCTTCGTACCTCAGAGAGACGACGACATATCATTATCCGTTATCTGCAACTTAAAAAAAAGACTAAGATGTAATTAAGAAAGAATGAATATTAAACCAAAAATAAAAATTCTAATAACTATGTGTTTGTTCATTGTTAGTGTACAATGCTCAAGTCCAAATTCTAATGATAAAGCTACTGAGCGTAAGTTAGTCAGCGAAGCTTTTAATCAAGACTATTATTTTCTACAGACAGATGAAAATGGTATTCCTAATGCCGAAGGATTAGTCTTAATGCACAGTAAAAGAGATAGTGCATATGTTGATCCATCAATAATCACCAATTTAGTCGTCACACCAATTTGGGATAGATCGACTTTCCCTTATGAGATACTCAATTTTAAAAATGTAACAGATCTTTACTTGGGAATGAGAAGCTTTGAAAGTTTGCCAACTGAAATAGTTCAATTAACCAAGTTAGAATCAATCGATCTGCAAAACAGTAACTTAAAGTATCTTCCAGATAATATTGACGAACTTAAAGAGTTGAGAGAAATATCACTATTATTAAGTAATGTTGAAGAGTTACCAAAATCAATATGTAATTTGAAAAGGTTGAAAAGACTGCATTTAGGAGGAACCAAAATAAAAGAATTGCCAAATTGTCTGTATCAATTAAATGAGTTAAAAGAATTTATATTTTTTTATGAAGAGGGTGAATTTTCAAGTGAACTAAAAGAGCAATTGGAGTCATTAAAAATAAAAATGCCAAATTGTAAATTTATATTATCTTAAGTTATGATCGAAAATGATTAGCAGCAGATAACACAGCATTATGACAGAATCACTCCTACGTCGTGACTCAGCATATGCATAATCCGTTATCTCCCAGCAAAAATGAAAAATTGAAAGATTTACCTAAAATAGAACAAATAAGAAAAGTATTAGAGAGCAAGAACGAATTGCTTATCGAGTATGAATTTGATGCTATTGAACCCGAATATTTCAATGAATTAGTCAGAGAACTGACGAATTACACAGTAAGTGAAATCCGACCATTACAAAAAGTATGGATTACGAAAGGAATAGAAACCAACATTCTTAATCAATATTTGAATCAACTCAAAAACCATATAGTCTCCTATAATGAAATAAGAAATCAAGTATTCAGAGAATTCCTAAACAGCTTGGGAATAGATGAAATTGAGGACGAATTTTACAAACTAAGAGAAAAACTTAAAGAATCAAATCAATGGCCAAAAGGAACTTTCAAAAACTGGAATTATTGGTCTCATGGTGGAGATATTGAATTTGATAATACGGAAAATGGTAACCACTTCAATATTCGCATGTCTAATGTAAAGGATATTAAGTTTTGGTCAATACATCGATATTTATGCAGTATCTTAAATCAAACAAAAGAAACCAAATTTCTTGCTGATAATAAAGAAGCAATCCGAAAAATGCTTGATTTATTGGTATTGCAGAAAACACTAAAAACTATTCGAACACCATTCGGAGAAAAACAATATGTATTTGTAAATTGATATGGAACATAGAACTTTAGAAATAATAGAATTTATAAAGCAACATTATGAAAAATTCCCAGATCAAAGATTTGGACAAATTTTGTTTAATATGGATGTTTCACAATTCGTAAATAGGGATAATCCTGAAAAGGATAACTTTCGAATTAGAGATATTTATAGCGACTTAGACTCAAATATAATTGAACGAATAAAAAACAGAAAGAAACAAATTGAACAAAGAAAGCCAGGAGATAACAAGTGACGATGACAGCATATCCTCCTACGTCGGAGACGCTGCATGTCACCTCTCCGTTATCTATAACCAAGTAAAAATTGAATAGGAAACTAACAACATTATTAACAATAATAATTCTCGCAATTCTTCATGCAATTGGTCGAGATGAACTTGATGTTAAACTTGATGGGTTTCTCACTAATCAAATACGAATTATGCATTTTGTCTTCGTGCCAATAATTGGATATTTGATTTCAAACTACTTCTCAAAAGATTCAGATAGAAAATTCTATACAATATTCTTTATTCTAAATTTATTAAGTCTCTTCCATTTTTCAAGTAAGGCAATTTCAAATCGCTTAATAAACAGTGAATTACGAAAATCACTAAATTCAAAAATTGTAAATCTTGAATACTCGGGATGGGGATATGAAGTAGATTCAATGACTTATAATGAATACAATGAAATAAATACTGGATACTACCCAAAATTACCAAGAGAGTCAAAAAATATATTTCTCTTTGAATGGTATGAATTTGATGCGAGACATGAAGTGGAATTCAGTGTTTCAAAAAAGTTCAATTTAACCGATTTCTATATTAATGACACTACAATACTTAATAAAATAAGAGAAGTGAAATTTAATGAATTTTCTGAGAGGCATAAAATTGTAAGAGATAGAGTCATACAAAAACATGGGCAGCAACAATTCGACACAATGAACCAAAAGAGATTCAAATGGGAAAGAAGTTTTGAATAAGAAGGCAATAGATAACACCATATATCAGATCATATCTGTTCGTCCCTCTCAGAGACGATCGATATAATTATTCGTTACCTACAAGCAAAGATGAAAAAATGCCAAAACGCAAAAAGCAAAGAGTCTTTCAGACACATTTCTTTTTCTGCCAAACTCAAAAAAACATAAAATATTGGGTGATTCCATAAAGATTGAAAGACTAAAAAAAACAATAAGAACAAAATGAAAATACTTCTATGCACTTTATTATTCCTTTGCACTAATACATTGTTATGCCAAGAATTAGACAGCCTAAATAAATTAAAGTATCAGTACGAAAACCAAAGCAACGACACTTTATTATTCGATGTAGTCCAAGACATAATTAAAATTCATACTAAGAAAGGAAATTTAAAAACTGTTGACACCTTATACATGGATTTAGATTCTATCGAAATTCACGAAATGGATTTAGAGAGACAATCCAATTATTATACAGATAAAGTTCAGTTTTATGGGATGCGTAGAAATTTTGAAGAAGCTAAAAGATGTGTTGAAAAAGCGATTTCCATAAACCAAGCAATTAAGGATACATCTCAGCTAATCTCAAACTATGGTAATCTTGCATCCATCCAAATGATGACAGAAAACCTAAAGGAAGCATCAATTACCTTCTTCTCTGTATTGGATATTGCTACAAGTTTAAAAGATAGTTCAAAAGAAGCCCAAATATGTTCAAACTTAAGTGGACTATATTACAAACTAGGCAGCTATAACAAAGGAATAGAATATGCAAATAGGAGCATTCAAAAAACACGTAAAGAAAACCATGCAAGCATGGCTAAAGCTTATACCAATCTATCCATAAACTTATATAAAGCTGATATTGTTACTGTGGATTCTGTTATTTCAATTATGCGAAAAACCATTAATTTATATGAAAACATTCCTGATAATATAGGTATTGCAAGAGAAACTAATAATATTGGAACTCTACTTTGGAAAGCGTCACGTTTTATGGAAGCATTACCATATCTAAAAAAAGCAGAGAAAAACTATCTTAGCATAGATAAAGAATATCTGTTAGAAAGCAATTATATATCTCAAGGCAAGTATTACAATCGAAGAGCTGATTATAGCAATGCTGAATTGTACTTTAATAAAGCATTGGATTTAAATCAACTATCATTAAATCATAAAATTGCAGCAAGTGAACAATTAGGTAACATTTATAGTGGTCGCAATCAATTAAACTTAGCAAACAATCACTATGCGGAAGCTCTAATATTGAAAGATAGTCTCTATAATGTATCTATCGACGAGGTAATTTTTGAGACAGAAGCAAAATACAAAAACAGAATAGTAAGTGATTCCTTAATAATATTAGAAGCTGAAAATCAATTAAAAGCAATTTCTTTAAAGCAGGAAAAAAGGAAATCTATATTACTAGTTCTATTTTTATTAGGAACAATGTTTCTATTGTACAGAATATTAAAAAAGTATGGAATACTAAAAAGCGAAAATTCAGAACTAATATTTGCCAACACTGAATTAAAAGATCTAAATGAAAATTTGGAACAAAAAATAATATCTCTTAAAGAGAATCCTTCAAAAAACCAGTCTGGAATCTTAACCCTCAAGTCACTGGATAAGCTTTACAATATTAAATTTAACCTAATAAAGTATATAAAAGCTGAGGACGAAGGAGTCAGAGTATTTTTTGAGAATACAAGCATCTGGTCGCCAAACCCAATGAAAAGCATATCTATTCGGTTACCAGAAGAATCTTTTATTAAAATTTACAGAAGCACCATTGTGAACATTCAATTCATACAATGGGTAAATCACATAACACTTCTCTTAAGAGATGGAACAGAGTTAAAAATAGGTCGAACATTTAAAGAAAAGATCATCAATAGATTTAAATCCGAATAGATTTTTGAAAGTATACTTGCAGTTCACCTGTCTTTTGTTGTAGTTGAACGCAAAACCCTCCTTTTTATGGGCTTTGGTTGGTTAATAATATATAAAATTGGTTTTTAATTTAAACCAACCACTCATGAAAAAAAGCATTCTATTACTTCTATTCTTCTCTATTTACCTCAATAATAGTACAGCCCAGATTAATCTAGGTGCTGGAGCTAACTATATATCGAATGGAAGTTTAATTGGTATTGGAGGTAAAGCTCTCTACATGTATAATGACAACTTTGGCGGACAATTAGCGATTCATTACATTTTATCAGACGGTGCCGACTTTATAGTAGATTTAGATATTCATTATGATGGCTTAAAATGGGGGTCTGACAAACTTCGGATGACTCCATTTATTGGATTGAGTCAAAACGGTGGAGTAACTGTGAGATCAATGGGAAGTACTGTTGCTGGTGGAAGCACTAGATCAACTAGTTTTAATCTTGGAATCAACGGAAGAATCCCTCTGAATGATAAAATGAAGTTATATATCCAGCCAAAACTGGTCCTTGGCAAGAATTCAGCTATTGCATTGGGGTCTGGAGTCTATTTTTAAACAATCAAAAATTTAATTTTGAAGATAATTGTCTACACCTTCTTTAATTTGTTTCTACTTTCAAATTGCTACTGTCAAACTTATCTCGATAAAAGAGATAATAATTCTTATTCATACACTGAAATCGATAATCTATTTTGGTTTACGAAAAATTTGAATTACGATGTGAACGGCTCATGGTGTTATAATGACCTAAGTTCTTGTTCATCAGAAGGTCGATTATATACTTTTGAAATGGCAAAAGATATTTGTCCAAGTGGATGGAGAATTCCAACCTCTGATGAACTTATAGGTAGAGATAGAACTGGAAACATCTGGAATAACAAAGGAAATAAGTTAAATCCATCTTTTTCTGGATATAGAAGGACAAAAAACGGAGGAGAATATAAAGGTAAAGGAGAAAGGTTTGCAATTTGGGCAGAACATAAAGGAAATGCCGTTATGGCATCGAACTATCCAAATAATGAATCATTCAACTGCGATTTCGTTTCGGGAGGTTTTGGCTTGAGTGTTAGATGCGTTACAGACCAATTACCAACTGGTAATTCAACACCTCAAATTTCTTATGAAGACAAAAGGTCTGCAGGACTTCAGAAGTTCATCAGTAAATTTGAAAAAACTACCACTACAATATCAAGCTCTAATGCACAATATGATGGCGTTTATTTAATTGAAAATGGAAAATATTATGAACTAAAAGAAAACGAGATGTCATGTGATCACTTCATTTTTCCAAATGAAGGATATCCTAATAGATATCGCTTTTGGGGAGAATGCCCAAAAGTATGCTATTCACTTAGTGCTAATAGAACAGTATTATCAAAGTATCCCACAAAGATTATTTTAAAGGGGTCACATTTTTTAGACAAAAACATTGAAAACTTAAGTCTAAATCCTGTAGAAGTGGTAAAGTTATCACCGAACCTATACTTCCATACAGGTGGTTCAAATTGGTATGATGATGGCTATGCTTTTCTACCAGAATGGAATAGGAAATATGAAAAATATGAGACAATAGAATTTAGAAAGAAAAAATTAGGTGAAAACCATTTTGAAATTCTAATTTCTGGTGAATTGAATGAAGGTAAATCATACATGATCACTTGTAAAGATAAAATTTGGATTTTCACAAATTCCAATGATTTAAGAATTAGATAATATGAGAATTTTAATACTCTTTTTTTTGTCCATTCAAACCCTTAACAGTCAGGTATATCACTGTGACGTTTCAGGGCCTCTTGAAGCACTAAACATAGCTGAACACGATCTAATTAATAAAACTGGTAAGAATTTAGGAGTACCTCTATATTTTCATTCCTTAAAAGCCAAAGATAAATTATACTATAAAGACATAATTGTTGAATTAAACAACAGGTTCGAAGGATTATTCAACTTCGAATATAGCGGATCTTCATTGATTAAAAATTCAAATCAATTTCCTTGGAGAAATTCAAATTTCAGTCAAAGTAATAACAAAAATAAATGTCTAAATATATATCTAGTTACAGATGATCAAGGAAACAAAGGAATGGCAAGCTTTCCTGGAGAATTAGAATCATTTGTTTTTGTTAATCAATCAAATTTTGACTTATCAAATTTTGACATTAATAATCTTGTTCATGAAATCGGTCATTATTTCGGGCTACTTCATACATTCAGCAGTCATTTTGGTGAGGAAGAAGTTAATGGATTAAACTCTTCTAAAACAGGAGATTTATTAAGTGATACACAAGCTGAATACAATACTATATCAATTAAAAAATATGATACTAACTTAAGCAAAGCCACAGGTGTTGGTGGTCAAATAACTCATAGCAAGACTGTTCTATTAGACGGTTGTATCAAAATAAGTGACTCTGATAACAATCTATTACAATATAAACATACTAATTCGACCGCCGATAAATGGTTTGATTTTCCTGTTACAGATAACAAAGGCAAAAGTTATGGGAGAATGCCTAACAATTATATGTCATATGTGACTAAAAAATGCCTAAATCACCAATACTCATTTACAGAAGGACAAAAAAGGAGAATGACTCACTTTTATAACCTTTATAGAAAACAAGAATTTATTCCAATTCAAGATGAAGATATTAACCCAACAGAACCAATAGAATCTAATCCACCTAAAAAAGATAATCTATTTACTAGGGTCAACAAAAAAGTAATTTCTAAATCCGATACTGAATATGATGGTATATATTTTAAAGATAATAATGGGTACAAAGAAATACTCTACAACAAAGCCATAGAAGCACATTATGTCTATAATGGTAATTCACTGGCATGGAATTATCCTAAAGCTTTTTTCCTTCAAGAAGCTCAACTAACAGAAGTAAATACAACTCCTCTTAATCTTAAACTAGTAGGTTCCACTTTTACAGATGAAAATATAAATCTATTACAAATTTCTCCATTAGATCACTTCAACTCTTATCCAGGAAAGATGATGCATGGAATAAAGACAGTTTGGCGTGACGGAGAGAATGTATACATGCCTTTATTTGATATAGATAAAAAACGACACGTTAAAATTGATTTCAAAAAAAGGAAAGTCAATCAAAATGAACATGAGTTGTTAATCACTGGACAATTAAAACAAAATACAATTTATATAATCCATTCAAAAAAACATTTTTGGATTTTCAAAATCAAATAACTAATGAGATCGAACTTTTACTATTTCTATTTATTTCTAATTCTTTTAAGTGCTGTTTCTTGCTCTTCATTACAGGGATCGCTTGATAAAATGAAAGCTGACTTTTCGGAGCTTGGAAACGAATTTAAATCTGATGATTCAAATTCCTCGAATAATTCAAAAAGAAATATTGCAGGAGCAAAAGGAACAACTACCACAGAATCTTTATTACGTAATAAATATTATCCCCAAACAGATTTATCTAATAGAAATCTAGTCTCTCTTGGCTCAATTTCAAATCCGACTCAACAAAAATTGCTTCTTCGATATATTAAAGAAAAAGATTTAGCAGGAATGAAAAATTGCATTGGAGCGGGTGCCAATCCTAACTATGGTGAGAACGAAACTACAGTCAATGAACCACTTTATTTGGCCGCCTATTCAGGTTTTGAGTCAGGCTTACAATATTTATTATCAACAGTTGCTGACAAAAATGCCGTTGGTCGAGACTACAATAAATCTCTTTTGTACTATATGTGCTCATCAAGTGAAGCTGGAAAATGTAAAAAATGTGTAGAATCTTATAAACTTGACGTTAACAAAGCGCATCCTCATATGTTCCAATTTATACTTAATGGACATTATTCTAGATCATTGGGCAACAATGCAATGTATCTTTTGAATAAAGGGCTCGATATTAAATATTATGACGATTTTAATTTAGCTGGTACTCATCCGAAAATAATAGAAGAATTGGGTAAACTACAGTCCTTTCGCAACAAGGTAGAGTCATACGGCAAAGATTTTACTCAAAGATGCGATGATAAAAACGGACTAGAATCATCAAAAGCATTCATAAATGCTGGAATGAATCCTAGTGCTAAATGTTCTAATTGTTTGTATCAAGCGATTTATAAAAATAATACTGAACTAGTAAAATTTTTGATTACCAATGGAATTAATGTTAACCCACAAAACTCTTGTAAAACTGGATATAGTAAATCTCCTTTACAAAAAGCTATTGATGATAATAAAAGTATGGATATAATTAATGCATTAATGTCTGCTGGTGCCAAATAATTAAATTAAATAACCGAAATTATATTAAATAACCAAAATTATAAATTTATGAAATTTTATGTGAAAGTGTTTTTATTACTCAGTTGTATTAGTATTTATTCTTGCTCAGGTGTTAGTTATGAGGATGATATTGTTGGAAGTTGGGAAATAACATTTGTAGACTTAGTTGACGGAGCTGATGGCATTTATACATCAAACTTTGGATGTTGTGAACCAGGGGAAGGTAGTGGATCATTTCAAGTTACTATAGACGGAGTTCAAAACTTCTATAATATTGAGACCTTAATAACTGCATCTGGAAAATACACAATGGACTTTTTTGTTGATAACGAAGACAGAGGAAGTGCATCTTGTGATTTAAATTCTGATGGTACTGGCGAAGGAACATACTCCTTTATTTGGAGAAATGATCAAACTGGCGAATCAAGAACCTTATCAGGAACTACCCTAGCCCAAATGTAATTTATAATTAAATAAACAATTTCAAATAGAAGAGTTTCTTTTTAGGGACTCTTTTTTTTATACTTATAATCAAGGTGAATTGCCATCCAATTGCAGCACACTGACGTCCTCGTACCTGCGGGCGACAGAGAGCTACAAGCCAACTCACGAAAAAATCGTAAATTGAAGAATGAAACCATATATTAAGGTGAGTGCCTGTAGGTAACACTATATAAGACGGAATATTCCCTACGGTCATACTCCGCTTATAATTATACGATATAAGTCATTATCTCAAAACACACATATCAATACTTAAAATTTCTAAAATCCGCCTTTCGAATTTATCCAAATTTCCCGCTCCAAATGTTTAGGTGAATTTCATGTAAACTCTCTATCCTGCTCGTAAATTTTATTCCATTTTTTTCGAGACTTTGAATTCTGCGAATTCATCTCTTTCAATTCTCAAACCTAAAATCGTTTATTCGAGCAAATCATTTCAAATTCGTCTCTACCTCTAGCTAAATAATTTGATGGCGAAGCCTCGATTTTTTTTTGAATTTAGTGCCTTTTCGAAACGGGAAGCGCACAGCGATTAATTATGCAAATTCAATCCTTACAACTGAAAATTTTTAAAAGTCGGATGGCAATTGGATGTTAAACTGGCGAACCAATTCCATTTGCTCAAACTTTATTACTAAATTCATTCGAAGCAAGCAAACGTTGTAAAAATATTTTACAACGACTTATATCACCGTACATAACAGCAGACTCCCGTTGGTCGTCCACTGCATGTACAATTCCGTTATGCATCATAAGACAAAGTGAAATTTGAAAGATATTCTAAAGAAAAAACAAAACGCAGAGCTTAGAACAATTGCAAAAGAATTAGGCTTTACAGGTCTTACAAAATTGAGTAAGCCTCAACTAATTGATATAATTCTTACCAAGCCAAAACAGGCGAAGAAAATAATTGACCCGAACTTTTGGGATAGACACAAAAACAAAACACCTTATCTGGCAATCCTTATTGCCTTATTTTTTGGAATTCGTGGGTGCCAAAATGATGATAAATCAGTTATTTCAAACTTAGAGAAGCCATCACCAATTGAAAAACCTTTCGAAGATGAAATCGGCACTTTCAATATTTTAATATTATCATTTGATCCAACAAAAGACTGCAAAATTGAATCACAAAAATATGAGAAACAAATTCGAAATAGAATAAGAGAACAAACTAAAGATGTTCAAAAAATAAAGATCGAGTATTTACCAATTGACAATATACCTGAAAATGAAAAGGATCTTTTAACAATCGCAAAAGAGAATGAAGCAAGTCTTATTATATGGGGTGACTTTATAGAGGAATGTTCAGAGGCAACCAAAATTCGAGTTAATTATTTGGTTACTTCTGATTTGTTTATCTCAGAACAAAATAAAGCTCTAATTTCCAACTACTTAGAATTACCAAATGTAGAAGACTTAGAAAGTCAAACATTCCAACTTGAGTTAGACAATCTCATTAATTGGATACTTGTTTTGGATTACTTCGATAAAGACCTAAATAAAGCAGCCGAGCTAATAGACAAAGTAGAATTTCCAGAAAAGTGCAATTATCAACTTCTTTATTTTAAATCCCTTATTTATAAGAATCAACTTGATTATGAAAAAGCCCTATTAAACATTAACTCAATACTATCATGCAAGGATTATATTATTCCTGAGTTTTATAAAACAAAGGCTGAAATATTTTTAAAGCAAGGAATTAAGTATGATTCGGTCGAATACTACTTAACAAAAACAATTGAGTTGGATAGTAGTTATTTTGATGCATACATTGATAAGTTTTATGCAATTATCCAGTTGAGTGAATTTGGTGCTCAGGTTGAAGGAACAGGAGACAGTATTTTTAAAATTACATTAGAATATCCATTTTGCATAGATGGTTACTTTAGAACAAAAGAGCCAAAAATTAGTAAGGATAGATTCTTGAGAGCAGAACGGTGGTTTCACTATACACGAGTCAAAATGATGAATGAAATTGATTTGTCTGATCTACAGGTAGATTATATGAACTATGCAATTATTAAGCATGAGGCAATAAGATTGTTACAGATGGCTGGAGACTTGCTCCAAATTCAAAAAGAATTTCAAGAGGCTGTGAAAATGTACAACAATGCTATATCGCTGTGTGAAAAAGGAGATAAGAGAAGTGAATTTCAAAAGCATCAAATTCTTGTCAGTAAAGCAGTTTGTTTATACCATATAAAAAACCAACCCGCTTTAATCCAAACAGTAAACGAAGCTATTAGAATTAACCCACTTTCATTTTCGAGAGTATTGGCAGACCCCGAAATGGAATTTGGAATAAAGGAGTAACGATGCATAATCGAGTAGACGGTCCCACCAGTGATAACTGATGGGATGCGCCTCTCACACCACCGTACCCATTCGACTTCGCT
>ENA-ORXT01005328-ORXT01005328.1-marine-metagenome-genome-assembly--contig:-NODE-5328-length-12672-cov-12.344184_pt1 | contig 12672 bp, 7 predicted proteins | sample MGYA00237868_ERZ511482 | MGnify/ENA metagenome assembly ERZ511482 | reverse complement strand
TCTGCACCCGCAGTAATACCTACCAGTCCGCCTAATATCCCGTTTAAAACCATTGATAAATCATACGTTTTAAACATGGCATAAGAAACGAAGAACGCACCAATTGCACCTGCTGCCGCTGCCAAAGAAGTCGTTACAAATACTAAAGAAACTAATCCAGGATCACCAGATAAAACAGAACCACCGTTAAATCCGAACCAACCAAACCAAAGTAAGAAAACACCAATTGCAGCTAAAGGCATACTGTGCCCAGGGATAGGCTTAATTCCATTGGCAGTATATTTACCAGCACGAGGGCCTAATAATATAATACCAGCCAATGCGCCCCAACCACCTACGGAGTGTACTAAGGTGGAACCTGCAAAATCATAAAAACCTCTTGCATCTAACCAACCTGCGCCCCACTTCCACATACCTGTAATTGGGTAAGAAAAGGTAACGAATAAAACACAAAAAATTAAGAAAGGTATCAGTTTGACTCGCTCTGCAACTGCACCTGAAACTATCGTGCAACAAGTAGCTGCAAACATCGCCTGAAAGATAAAGTCTGTCCAATAAGTATAGCCTAAGCCTGCATATTCTGTTAGGCCTGCGGCACCTTCTGGCATGGATAAGCCAAAACCAGCAAAGCCAAAAAATCCACCACCATCACCTCCTGGGTACATTAGGTTAAAACCAATTATATAATAAGATAATAGACCTATAGCTACTATCATACAGTTCTTAAAAAGAATATTTACAACGTTTTTCTTCTGCACGAAACCTGATTCTAAAGTTGCGAATCCTAAGTGCATAAGGAAAACAAGTGCTGTAGACACAAGCATCCAAGTATTATTAGCCGTAAATAACCCATTAGTAGCTACTTCGAGTGCTTGGGTTGCAGTATCAAGAGTTTGAGCTTGCATTATATTTAATTATTTATAGTTTAAAAATAGATTGTGGACTTTTTAATCTTAGAAAACATCATAGGATACCTGTTATAGCTTTGTATAAAAGCTATCCAGTACTAAGTAAAAAAAGTCCAATTTTGGTTTAATTACCTGAGGAAAATCAGGTTAGTAACGACGAAAAAATAAAAAGAACATTTTGTTTTTAAAGAACCCTCTTCATTCAGGATTTATAAGATAAAAATGACTATCTATTATTTTAGCGTTACTTAATAATGGTTAATTTGGCTACTAATAAAGGTTAAGGGTGGGATAAAATCAATTAGGATTAATTTGTTATTGGATTTTTTAGCTCTTTAAATGGCATCTTGTCCAGTCTCACCTGTTCTTATTCTTACAACATTAGAAACATCGATGACTGTAATTTTGCCATCTCCTACTTTTCCTGTTCTGCCCGAACTTACAATTGTTTCTACAATTTTAGGAACTTTGCTATCCTCTGCTAAAATATCAATTTGTAGCCGAGCGATAAAATCTGCATCATATACACTTCCTCTATAAATACGCTTCTCCGTTTGCAGACCAAATCCTTTTACATCTGTCATTGTAAAGAATTTTACGCCAATACTTGCTAGGGCATCCCGAATCTTATCAAATTGAGAAAGTCTAACAACTGCTTCGATTTTTTTCATGATATTAGTGGTTTTGATGTTTGTAATTTAGAAGATACTGTACAAGTTATAAATGCAATTCCCAATTATCTTTTGTTTTTACCTTCTAAAGATTCTTTGTTATTAAAAGCAATCAATATTGCTGTTTTACCAAAGATTACACCACAAAGATAGGTCGCAATCCTATCTTTTCAAAATCTCATAAAAAAACACCCTTATTTTTACAAATTCCTTAATCAGATCGCTGTTTTTTCTTTCCAAACGAAAATTTGCGAAGTTGGCTTCTACCAAATTTTTTAATTCCAATTGCCAGAATACCCTTTTTTCTATGGTATTGGTCAAATGCGATTTTTCAAAAAAAAAATTATTTTTTTTTTTGAAATTTCGTATTTAGGTTCCTTTTATATGGAAATTCCTTCTTTTTATCCTGTTATAAAATCAAATTTACATACCGTCCATTTTCGTCAAATCGACTATAGTTAAACGCTTCTAGCTAAATATTTCCTTATCCTTCGTATTTTTTACTCTACGGCTATTAGACCATCGCTTAAAAAAGGAATACTTCCAACTTGTTTATCTGTTGATATTGTTTATTTGTTTACTAAGCACGCTGCTCAACAAATAAACAATATCAACAAATAAACCATTAACGGATTATTCCTTTTTTTAGCGATTGTCTAATCCTACTTAGCCAAATTAAGTAAGGGGTGTACGAAGTTTTCAAATAATAGAGAACTAAACTCATTTGTTTCGGAACTTAATTTAAGTGCTAGTGAATAGTCAATAGTGAATTGACAGGTAAGCTTGTTTCTCGTAACCGCCAATTTTAATTGGCTGGTTCAAATAGTAGTAGAATCCGCCAATTAAAATTGGCGATTACGAATGCCCCACCAAATCCGACTTGACGATCCACTAGTATGATTTTTTTCTTAAAATGCAAGATAAGTGCAAACTACCCGTTCATAATTTTCTTACCTTTATTGTTTGTTCCCCCAAATAGCTTAGGTTTATACCTATAATATCCTAAATCACTCCAAGAATCAATTCTTTTGTAACATAACACCTGCTGAATCGTCACAAATTTATTAGAGTGTGTAACAAAACGGGGGTATTTTTTTGTGCGTTGTTGGGAGATAATTTCCTATTATCTTTCAACAACGCACAAAAAAATGTCCCCCGTTTTGTTACACACTCAATTTATTACCTTTAAAAAGATTGTCTTTAGTGAAAAGGATTATCCCAAACCTTCTATTGCTCCCTTTCTTGGTGCTTGCGCTTTTTGTCCCTGTACAAATTCAGGCCAATACGTTTGTAATTAAAGAATGGCAAGAGACCTATACTTTAGTGCCGTTCACCCAAATAGCAGCAGACAATATAGGGGAAATTACGGCAGAAAATATTGACAGACATTTAAGGAACGTGCCTTTTCAACAATTAGGGCAACAAGATTTTACGCTCGAAGCGAATCAATATTATTGGGGAAAACTTGTGTTACAAAACAACTTACCAGACGCAGCTCGTTATAGGGAATGGATATTGGATATATCTTATTCTCTGACAGAATTTGAGATTTTTTTTCAAGCACCTGACGGAAGGTACCACCACCAATTAAATGGTCTTTTTCGCTCCCATCAATTAAAAGATTTTGTTCCTATATTAGAGGGAAGTTTTACTAAAATCATCCTACCACCCAAGCAAAATATTACTATTTATATTCGTGCTAAAAGTAGCCGCAAGTCCATTCCTCCTGATTTTGAAGTGGATATACAGCATATTACTAGTTTTTACGAGCAACTGCAAACTGATAGAAGAAACCATGCTTTTTTTCTAGGGTTCATTGTGATGGCCTTGCTTTTTAATATTATCCTATACTTTTTTGGTCGAGATAAAAGCTTTATTTTTTATTCAATTTATTTGTTGGCCTTGATTATTTACGCCTCCTTTAGCACAGGAGATTTAGCAGATTGGTTAGAACCGACGCTCTTTCCCAATCATCCAGAATATAATTATTTAGGGAAATTATTCATTTATATTGGCTTAATGGCCTATATCGCTTTTATGCGTAGTTTTTTAAAATTGAATGAATTATTACCAAAATGGGATGTATTTTTTAAAGGATTATTTTGGATAGGACTTCCTTGGCTAGTAGTAGATTTTATCGTTTGTGTTCAATCTGGATTTAGTTATGTCGATGCAGACCCCATTACCTTTGTTTATATTCTATTATTCTTTTTTTCCAACTTAGTGTTCATTTGTTACCTTGCTAAAACAAGAGACAAAAAAGCCTATTTTATCATTGCAGGTATTGTGCTTTGGTTTGGTGGTACTATTCTTACTGTAATAAGTTGGTTACAAACTCCTGCTTTTGCCTTAATCTATTTAAAAATTGGGTCTATTTTTGAAATTATTGCTTTTTCCTTAGGTTTAGCTTATCGACAAAGAGAACATGTAAAAGACAAACAGAAAGCCTATTTCCAGTTAGAAAAAAGTAAGATGCTACAAGAACAGGAACAGGCGGAGACTCAAAGATTAAAAGAGTTAGAGGAGTTAAAGAGTAATTTATATACCAATATTACCCACGAATTTAGAACCCCCTTAACCGTTATACAAGGAATGGCAGAACAGATTAAGCATTCCAATTACGCCCAAGAAACCCAACTCATTCGACGCAATAGCAAAAATCTACTACAATTAGTCAATCAGCTATTAGACTTGTCCAAACTAGAATCGGGTAAATTGGCCTTAAATATGGTGCAAGGAAATATTATACCCTATTTGCGTTATATCTCGGAGTCTTTTCAATCTTTTGCTGCTAACAAAAATATTCAGTTCAATATTACAACAGTCCCAACAGAATTGGTCATGGATTATGACGAAGAAAAATCACTCAATATTCTGTCGAATTTACTTTTTAATGCTATCAAATTTACACCAGAAAATGGTCAAGTACAAATGCAAGTGAATATAGTAGAAACGGACAAAAAACACCTACAAATTCTAGTTACGGACACGGGTATTGGTATTCCAGAACAGCAATTGCCTTATATTTTTGATCGTTTTTATCAAGTTGAAGGTGGAAACACTCGAAAAGCAATAGGCACAGGCATTGGTTTATCCATTACTCAAGAACTCATTCAATTGCTAAATGGTCGTATTCAAGTAAAAAGCAAAATTAATCAAGGTACTACCTTTGAGGTATTATTACCTATTACCAATAAAGCCAGCGTTTATAACAAAACTTACGATAGACAAGCATCAGAATTAGTGCCAGAATTATCTTTAGCGACCGTTACAGAAACCGCTAATTTGATTGCTGATAAAGAACTCCCCCTATTATTATTGATAGAAGATAATGAAGATGTCCTACATTATTTAATCGCTTGTCTGAAAGGCAATTATCAAATTATTACGGCATTGAATGGACAGCAAGGACTAGACACCGCTCTATCTCGTATTCCAGACTTAATTATTAGTGATGTAATGATGCCAGAGATGGGCGGCTATGAAGTATGTGCTAGGCTAAAAGCAATAGATACCTCCTGTCATATACCGATTATCTTATTAACGGCAAAAGTAGATCAAGCAGCAAAAATTGAAGGTTTAAAGCAAGGGGCGGATGCTTACCTCGCCAAACCATTTGACCAAGAAGAATTGGAGGTACGAATAGCTCAATTACTAAATCAGCGAAAAAAATTACAAGCGTATTATGCACAACATATAACAGCGTCGCACTTAGCCCCTCTTCCAATAGAAGATACTTTTATTCAAAAAGTAATTGATTTAATAGAAAAAGATTTATCAGCTAACTTACCCTTAGAGGAACTCTATCAAGCATTGAATAAAAGCCAATCTCAAGTATATCGAAAAATAAAAGCAGTGACAGGTTATTCGACAACCATTTTTATTCGCCGCATTCGCTTAAAAAATGCCTACCGTTTACTAACTACTACAAATTTATCCGTTTCGGAAATAGCTTACAAAGTAGGCTTCAATGATCCTTCCTTTTTCTCTAGTAGTTTTTCTGAGGTGTTTGGTCAATCGCCTAGAAATATTCGAGCGAAGCAATGACTCCATTGCAAAAATGTCAAAGAAGATTTAGCATGGTATAGAACTACCTATTTACACAACCCCTTTTTTATTTCAATGCACTAATCTTTTCAGCTAACCAAGACTGAAATACAATAATCTTATAATTGTTTAAAACCCTCTCCAACTGCTTTTTATCGGGTTGAATTTTAATTAATTGCCGCACCATACTAATAAAATTTAATCCTCCCTGAGCATTCTGTTTATGGATGGAAACATGTCGTCGCAAATAATTTTCGTAGGATTTACAATGAGATTCAATGATAGGGCTAGGCTCTTTTAATTCAAAAGCACAAGCAATTTGAAAAATTCTCGCTCTTAAAGAATGACCATAAACTGTATGGTCAATTCCCATTAAATACTCTCGACAAGGCATATAATCTCCTTTAGCAAAACTCAATCGAGCCATAGCGAGATGGTAGGCAGAAGGGGCTAGTTCCTTAATAATGGGGGCTAGTTTTTCGGCTAACACCCTTTCTATCCAATCAAATTTTTTAAGGGCACTACAGATAGACACTAAATTAATAAAGTGGTCATCCACAAACAATTTATCAATGATTAGGAGGTCTTTTTCAATTCCAAATTGATATAAAGTGTATGCTTCTTGTAAAAATGAGTTGTTATTTTCTCGAACCTTTGAAAAAGCGAAATTTAATAAATAAGTTAATAAGATAAGCTGATCTTCTTGTGCCAAAATAGCCGTATGATTGAAGAACATTTTTTTTAATTGGCGGTAGTCTGTTTCTCGCTGAAATTCAATAAGTTGCCAAGCTAAATAATATAATTGATGGAAGATAGGTAATCGTGCTTTATTTTTTGCGCAAATAGATGAAATATCTGTAAGGAAATTAATTGTAATAGCCGTACCCATTATTTTCTTCTTTGACAGCAGATCACAGATATATTTTAGCTTATTCCCTAGATAGTACCAATCCAATGTGAGCATAGCGTCTCCAATACCTTCCTTCTCTTTATGCAGTTTCGTAGAACTATCAGAATAATATTTTAAATGATGCCACTGCCATTGCTCTAAATAGTATTGGGGGTTAATATGGGAATTAGGTGTGTGTTTTTTTTTTCAAGTAATAAGGATAAGTCATGGGAAAGTCGTTTTTGGGCGTACACTTTCGCCAATAAATAATCCGATAAAAAAGTATCTTTTTGGAGTAGGTCGGCTATCAAAAACTGCTTTAAGTCTGAATGAGCCAATGAGACCGCTTTCATCAATCTTGGATAGGAAAAAGGCTGTGAGGGGAACACCTTTTTATAAACAACTTCATTAGTTAATTGCCTAGACGTGTAGGTGGGATGAACAGAAAAAAGATACTTCAAAACTTGTAGTGCATCCATTGATTTTTTGCCTTTTACCTTTATAAAGGATTTAAATTGCTTAATTTCTTCCGTATCCATTTGGGATAGTAAACGCACCAGTTTTGAATTTACTAGGTTTTTATCTTTGCCTTTTTTATTCAAAATGAGGAATTTTATTTAGAGATACTAGTAAAGGATTTATGTCCTTACTAACTACAAATCATTAAAATAAATATTTTAATTTTTAATAATTAAACAAATATAGCTAATTTATCTAGGTAAAATAAGTAAAAAATGTGGGAGGAAGATAACAAAAAGAAGCCTAATTTTAAATCTAATATAAAATAGTATCTCTCTGAAGGTTGACAATGTTGTTAAACCTCAAATTTATGCAAAAAAAAAATAACCATTTTAAGAAAACAAAAAAAGGAGCGTTTTTAGTACAGCTCGATCAGATCATTATAGACAATTTATCCAATGTTGACTTTAGTATTCACCAATTAAAACAGGAGTTTTTTTTGTGTGATTCCCAAATTTATCGAAAAATTAAGCAGAAATCAGGTCATTCTCCCTCTGTATATATTCGTAATATACGCCTGCAATACGCACACGAACTAATCCAACAGTCCGACCTGACACTTTCCCAAATAGCCCATACAGTAGGTTTTAGTGGTTTACCCTATTTTTCTCGTTGTTTTTCTGGCTATTATGGTTACCCTCCTTCTGCCGTTCGCTCTTTCTAAGTGCCTATCTAGCGTTGTATGTAATGCTCTAAATTAGCAATACTAGCATTAATCCCACTCAAAAGAATAGCATTATGGTACTTTTGACTAATTTTGGATGTGTAATACTTGACTTTAGCCATTGGTCTTTGGTACGCTATTGCTTGGCTTTAGCTAATTCCTACTGCCAAGCATAAACGTACCAAAGACTAAAGACCAATGGCTAAAGTCCAGTTAAATTCTTCTCAAAACCATTAGCGTTTATTCTGAAATCAAACACAATTCCGAATAAGGTCATTTATAAATAAAACAGTTTGTATCAAATCGGCTATAGTAAACCTTTTCAATTAACCATTTCTATATCCCTTCTATTATGGATTAGTAATTGCTTTACGGCTACACTATTCGGTCAAACCGACTCTTTAACTATCCCCTCCGAAATAGAGCAAAGTATTGAACAATACATTGAAAACATAGAAGGGGAGGTCAACTTCGACTACAATACCTTATTAGAAGAACTAAATTATTATAGTCAACACCCTATTAATTTAAATCAAAAAGATAATGATTTAGAGGCTTTAGGTTTGTTAAATGCGCTTCAAATTGCTCAACTACGCCAATATATATATACAGTCGGTCCATTAATTAGCATTTATGAATTGCAAGCAGTACCTAGTTTTGACTTAGCAACTATTAGAAGGATTCGTCCTTTTGTAACTGTTCATAAATCCTTGGATGATTTAAACTTACCTTTTAAGGTAATGTGGAGTAAATCTAAGAAAGATTTGTATCTAAGATGGAGTCGAACCTTGGAAACACAAAAAGGATATGAAGCACGAGGAGACGAGCCACCTTCCTACGAGGGAGATGCCAATAAACTATACCTACGTTATTTTCACGCTTATGAAAATAATTTTAGCATTGGGGTTACTGCGGAGAAGGATGCAGGGGAATCCTTTTTAAAAAAGAGCAATAAGCAGGGTTTTGATTTTTATTCTGCCCATTTCTTTTTAAAGAACATTAACGCTACCCTATCCCGTTTAGTAATTGGTGATTTTAGTGCCAACTTTGGCCAAGGCTTAATCGTTAACACGGGTTATGCTGCGGGCAAAGGCGCATTTGTTACCTCTATTAAACAAGCAGGTCCTACCTTAAACCGTTTTACCTCTGTCAATGAAAATTTATTTTTTAGAGGCGCAGGTGCAGCACTTAATATTAGGGATAATTTACAAGTTACTTTTTTTGCTTCTTATCGAAAACTAGATGCCAGCATCGTTGCGAATGACACCTTAGCCAACCGAGAAATTTCCAATTTTACTTCCTTACAATTTTCTGGATTGCATCGAACTGCTAGTGAAATTGAAAAAAGGAATCAATTAAATCAATTTTCGACTGGGCTACAGATACAGTACCAATTCCCTGCTGGTAAAATAGCTTTTAATAGTCTTTATAATCAATTTGATAAAAATTTAGAGCGCAATCTTCAACCTTATAATCAATTTCTATTTTCTGGTGCTCAATTATGGAATAATAGTCTAGATTACAGTTATTTCTGGCGCAATGTGCATTTGTTCGGCGAAACGGCAATGGATGATAAAGGGACTATCGCTACCGTTAATGGCTTAATCACTAGTTTACATCCTAAAGCCAGTTTGTCAGTACATTGGAGACATTTGCCTGCCAATTTCCATTCTCTATTCGGACAAGCCTTTTCAGAAACAACTGGTAATAATAATGAGCAAGGTATATATATAGGACTAGAAATTAATCCTAGTAGACAATGGAAGTTTGTGGCTTATGCAGATACATGGAAACATCCTTGGCTTCGATTTAGAACAACTGCCCCTTCTAATGGACAGGAATATTTTGCCAAATTATCCTTTACTAAAAAGAGGAAAATGGAAGCTTATGCGCATATTAGGCTAGAGCGCAAGGAACAAAGTTATCAAGTGTTCTATGCCAAACAAAAAGAATTATTGACTAAAGTAAAGTCCAATTTTCGTTTAAATCTCAACTATAAAGTGAATAGTGCATTGGAATTAAGAAGCCGAGCAGAATTCTCTTTTTTTAAATTACAGCAGCCAACTATTTCGGATGGATTAATTTTCTATGATCAGGATTGGCGCACAAGCTCAGCGACCAAAAGATATGGTGTATTACTTTTTCAAGATATATTATATAAGCCTTTCACTTTCCCATTAAGTGTTACTACTCGTTTTGCCATTTTTAATGTAGACCATTTCGATGCGCGTATTTATGCTTATGAGAATGATGTTTTAAATCAATTTTCTATCCCTGCCTATTATAATAAAGGTTCCCGTTTCTACATCAATTTAAAATACAAAACAAGAAATCACCTAACGTTAGAGGCAAGATTTGCGCAAACTTATTGGCAGAATGCCGATAGTATAGGCAGTGGCTTAAATGCTATCGAAGGGCCTAAGCGTTCGGATGTAAAAGTACAAGTAAAGTGGCGGTTTTAAGAGTTGTTTATTTGTTTAATAAGGGATTAGAAAATATCCTTTTCAAAATAACGATTATTTATAGTTAGGTACTTATTTAAATAAAATCAGTTTTTGACGAACTTTAACACGCAAGGATTTTATTATTTACTAAAAATATGATATTAAATACCAAAAAAATGTACTCTTGCCGAATTTTCTACGTCTTATTATATAAAATAATAATAGATTATCCTAAATAATTTAAGTTAAACACATAGGACTATCTGCATTGAACATCAGTAAAACCCAAAAAAACAAAGCAGTTTTTCAAAGTATTTAAAACTGAATTTCAATATTTTACGTATTATTATTTTTAATATAAATACCAATAACAAGCAATTGGCTATCATAAAAAAGCCCAATATTAAGGTCTATTTTTTTGTAGGTAGAATTTGCAGATAAGGGTAAACAATAGGTACATTTGAATAGACGAAAAATTGTTTATCCGTTTAATGTGTTTATTTGTTTAGTAAGAACAAAAGAATAAGTTGAATATCAAGAATGCATTCTTCTATCATTACTAAACAAATAAACACATTAAACGAATAAACAACATAAATATAGCTTAATAAAATCTAAGAACAGGATGTCAGAAAAAGTATATGTTTTTGATACAACTTTAAGAGATGGCGAACAAGTCCCTGGTTGTCAACTAAATACACAAGAAAAAATTGAAGTAGCACGACAGCTAGAATCGCTAGGCGTTGACATTATTGAAGCAGGTTTCCCTGTTTCTAGTCCTGGAGATTTCCAATCAGTTGTAGCTATCTCTAAAGCGGTTAAATATCCCACTATCTGTGGCTTAACACGAGCTGTTGAAAATGATATAAAGGTAGCTGCGGAAGCTTTACAGTATGCAAAACATCCTAGGATACATACAGGAATAGGTGCTTCCGATTTCCATATCAAACATAAGTTTAATAGCACAAGAGAGAAAATAATTGAACGAGCTGTTGCTGCCGTCAAATATGCTAAAAAATTAGTAGAAGATATTGAGTTCTATGCTGAGGATGCGGGTAGAGCAGATAATGAATTTCTTGCAAGAATGATTGAAGCGGTTATTGCAGCAGGTGCTACCGTGGTTAATATTCCGGATACAACAGGTTATTGTTTGCCAAGTCAATACGGTGCAAAAATCAAATATCTAAAGGAGCATGTATCGAATATTGATAAAGCCATTATTTCTGTTCACTGTCATAATGATCTAGGTATGGCCACTGCCAATACGATAGCAGGTATTATGAATGGTGCGAGACAAATGGAGGTGACGATGAATGGGATTGGGGAAAGAGCGGGTAATACTTCCTTGGAAGAAGTAGCAATGGTACTGAAAACCCATCAAATGGGATACCACACAGATATTATTACGCCTAAATTATATCCATTAAGTATGTTGGTGTCTAAAATGATGCGGATGCCGATACAACCTAATAAGGCGATTGTTGGCAAAAATGCCTTTGCACATTCTTCAGGCATTCACCAAGATGGGGTCTTGAAAAATAGAGATAATTATGAAATTATCGCTCCTGAAGATGTAGGCGTACCTGCCAATTCTATCATATTAACAGCTAGAAGTGGTCGTCACGCTTTGAAATATCACCTCGAACGATTGGGCTATAAAATGAGTAAGGAGGAATTAGCAGATACCTATCAAAAGTTCTTGGTCGTGGCAGATGGGAAAAAAGATGTGAATGATGATGATCTAATTGAGATGATGCAAGGAACTAAAAAAATGGGCAATATTAAATTGGTCCAATTACAAGTCACTTGTGGAAATTCTGCTACGCCAACCGCTATGGTCGCGCTACAATTGGGCAATGAAATAAAAAAAGCAAGCGAAATTGGTAATGGTCCTGTCAATGCTGCTTTGAGAGCAGTGGATAGAATTGTTGGCGAACAATTAGATTTAGAGGAATATTTAGTTTCGTCCAATATCAATCGCAGCTTCGACACCGCAAAAGTCCATGTTCGAGTTTGTCATAATAATAAGTCTTATGTTGGCTTTGGTGTAGATACCGATATCGTAACAGCTTCTGTACAAGGCTATCTAAATGCAATTAATAAGATGAGCGCTGTAACAGATAAGTATGTTTTGGAAACAGAACCTACTGCTGTGAATGCTTAGGAAAAGAAGTCAGAAGTCAGACCGAAAAAAAAGAAGTCAGAAGTCAGACCGAAAAATTACATTTTTCTGTCAGAAGTCAGATTTATGACGTGTTCAACGCATCGTGTTCCACGTCATAAATCTGACTTCTGACAGAAAAATGTAATTTTTCGGTCTGACTTCTGACTTCTTTTATTAAGCCTTCCCCATCATCATACCTTTCTTTGAACTATATTGATCCATATACTTTTGTAAAATAGCAGCAATCTTTTTTGGGCCAGTTCCATCAAATAGATTATGGTGATTCCCCTCTACTTCAAAGACCTCTACTCCACCCAAGGCAAACGGTTTCCAACCATTAAATTCAGGCTCCTTTAAATAAAACAT
>ENA-ORXT01005327-ORXT01005327.1-marine-metagenome-genome-assembly--contig:-NODE-5327-length-12675-cov-3.087315_pt1 | contig 12675 bp, 11 predicted proteins | sample MGYA00237868_ERZ511482 | MGnify/ENA metagenome assembly ERZ511482 | reverse complement strand
GAGCGAGGCGGTGATCCGCACGGGCCGCGCCGAGCGTGTGGTCCTCGATACCGGCGAGGGCACCTTCAAACCGCGCCTCGTGACCACCGGTTTGCGCGATGCCTTCGGCGCGGGCGGGCGCACGGAGATTGTGCAAGGCCTTGCGCCCGGCGAGGAGGTCGTCGCCTCCGCCCAGTTCCTGATCGACAGTGAAAGCGCGTTGTCGGCAGGCCTGACCCGCATGGCCCCGACCGATGATGCGCCCGCCAGCGGCAAGGGTGTGCTGATCGCCCGCAACCCCGACCGCCGCAGCCTGACCCTGCGCCACGAGCCGATTCCGGAGCTGGACTGGCCCGCGATGGAGACGACCTTCACGCTGCGGGACGACGTCGATGCCGGGCGGTTCGTGGAGGGCGATGTCGTGCGGTTCGATACCGCGCGAGGGGCGGATGGATTGCTGTCGATCACCGGCCTGCGCGGCGATGATGGGGTGGATGCCGTGGGCACGGGCATGGTCACGGCGGTGACGCCCGATGGCCTGCTGACCTTGACCCATGATCCCATCCCGGCGCTGAGCTGGCCTGCGATGGTGATGGATCTGCCCGCGCGGGGTGTCGATCTCGGCATGATCCCGCTCAACACGCCTGTCGAGTTCGATCTGGCGGCGGGGGAGGGTGGCACCTTCGACATTATCGGCGTGCGCGCGGTGGATGGCGCGATGCTGATGAAGGAAGATGGCGATGACACGTCGCCGATGATGGAGAAACCCGAAACCGCCCCACCGATGACGGTCTCCGGCACCATCAACAGCATCGATTCCGATACGCGGGTCGCCAATGTCACTCACGGCCCGATGATGCAGATCGGGATGCCCGGTATGACGATGGATTTCCCGCTCGCCAACGACCTCGCCCCCGGCGACCTGCCCGTCGGTCAGGAGACGATGTTGCTCGTCTCCCTGAATCCCGAGACGTTCGAGATGGCGCTCGTTGGCATTGATGCCCCGACGGAACCGCCGATGGAGGTGATGGGGACCATCAACTCCATCGATGCAGCCAAGGGCATCGCCAACGTCACCCATGGCCCGATAGCGGCAATCGGAATGCCCGGCATGACGATGGATTTTCCGCTGGCTAGCGGCCTCGCTCCAACAGACCTGCCCATGGGGGATGAGACGACGCTGCTCATCACCATGAATCCCGAAACCTTCGAGATGTCGTTGATCGGTGTCTCTCCGGGGGCAACGCAATGATCCCGACCATCATCCGCGCGTCCATCGCCAACCGGGTGATCGTGGTGGCGATGGCCGTGATCATGGCCGTCGTCGGCCTCTGGGCCGTGGTCGAGACGCCCGTGGACGCGATTCCGGACCTGTCGGACGTGCAGGTGATCGTCAAGACGCCGTATCCCGGACAGGCCCCGCAACTGGTCGAGGATCAGGTGACCTACCCCATCGCCAGCGCCATGCTGGCGGTGCCGGGCGCGGTGGATGTGCGCGGGTTCTCGTTCTTCGGCGACAGCTATGTCTACGTCGTGTTCGAGGACGGGACCGACCTCTACTGGGCGCGCACCCGCGTGCTCGAATACCTCGCGCAGGTGCAATCGCGGTTGCCCGAAGGGGCGACGCCGGAACTGGGGCCGGATGCCACCGGGGTCGGCTGGATCTACCAATACGTCCTGATCGACCGGACCGGCGCGCATGACATCGCCGAGTTGCGCGCGCTGCAGGATTGGTGGCTGAAATTCGAGCTTCAGGCGGTCGAGGGCGTGTCGGAAGTCGCCACCATCGGCGGCATGGTCCGGCAATATCAGGTGGTCGTCGATCCGCATAAACTGCGCGCCTACGACATTGCCCTGCCGGACCTGCGCCGCGCGATACAGGACGCCAACCGCGAGACGGGCGGGTCGGTGCTGGAGATGGGCGAGGCCGAGTTCATGGTCCGCGCGACGGGCTATGTCAGCAGCCTCGAAGACCTCGCCAGCGCCCCCCTGCGCGTGAACGAGCGCGGGGCAGCCCTGACGTTGGGCGACGTGGCCGAGATCCGCATGGGGCCGGAATTGCGGCGCGGCGTGGGCGAGTTCAATGGCGAGGGTGATGCGGTCGGCGGTGTGGTGATCATGCGCTTCGGTGGCAATGCGTTGTCGACGATTCAGGCGGTCGAGGAACGCCTGACCGAACTGCGCGCCTCCCTGCCCGAGGGCGTGGAACTGGTCACGACATATGACCGCGCGGGCCTGATCGAGCGGGCCATCGAGAACCTTAAGCACAAGCTGACCGAGGAATTCGTCGTCGTCGTGCTGGTTTGTGCCGCGTTCCTGCTGCATATCCGCTCGTCGCTGGTGATCCTGCTGACGCTGCCGCTCGGTATCCTTGCCGCCTTCATCGTGATGAAGTTTCAGGGGGTGAACGCCAATATCATGTCGCTCGGCGGCATCGCCATCGCCATTGGGGCCATGGTCGACGCGGCCATCGTGATGATCGAGGCGCTGCACCGCCGCATCGAGCGCGAGCCGCTGACGCCCGAAAACCGATGGCGGATCGTCGGCGAAAGCGCATCCGAAGTCGGCTCGGCGCTGTTCTTCTCGCTGGCGATCATCACGGTCAGCTTCATGCCCGTCTTCGTGCTGGAGGGGCAGGAGGGGCGGTTGTTCAAGCCGCTGGCCTTCACCAAGACCTACGCGATGGCCGCCGCCGCGATCCTGTCGGTGACGCTGGTGCCGGTGCTGATGGGCTATTTCGTGCGCGGGCGGATCGTGCCGGAGCGGAAGAATCCGCTGAACCGGTTGTGCATCGCGATCTATCGCCCGTTCCTCGATGCGGCCGTGGCATGGCCCGTGGCGACCATCGCAATGGCCGCCCTGATCGTCGGGTCGATGGCGTGGCCGATGCAGCGGATCGGGACGGAGTTCATGCCCGAGCTGAACGAGGGCGATTTCCTGTACATGCCGTCGCTCTACCCCGGCGTGTCCATCGGCAAGGCGCGCGAGGTGCTGCAACAGACCGACCGCCTCATCGCCACCGTGCCGGAGGTGAAAACCGTGCACGGCAAGCTGGGCCGCGCCGCCACGGCCACCGACCCCGCGCCGCTGACCATGATCGAAACGACGATCCAGCTACACCCCGAAGCCGACTGGCGCCCCGGCATGACGATGGAGGGCATCCGCCGCGCGCTGGATGAAACCGTGCAGATTCCGGGCGTCACGAACGTGTGGATTCAGCCGATCAAGAACCGCATCGACATGCTCGCCACCGGCATCAAGACCCCCGTGGGCGTCAAGGTGACCGGGGCCGATTTGGCCGTGATCGAGCGTATCGGTGTCGAGGTCGAGCGCGTCGTCGCAGGGATCGAGGGGACCACCTCGGCCTATGCCGAGCGGCCCGTGGGCGGGCGGTTCATCGAGGTGGATATCGACCGCGCCGCCGCCGCCCGCCACATGCTGTCCATCGCCGACGTGCAGGGCGTGGTGCAGATGGCCATCGGCGGCGTCAACATCGCCGAAACGGTGGAGGGGCTGGAGCGCTTTCCCATCAACCTGCGCTATCCCCGCGACTGGCGCGACAGCCCGGAGCGCCTGCGCGAACTGCCCATCGTCACGCCGTCGGGGGCGCATATTCCGCTGGGGCAGGTGGCCGATATCCGGCTGGTGGACGGCCCCGGCATGATCCGGTCGGAGAACGCGCGGCGCACGGGGTTCGTGTTTATCGACATCGCCGGGCGCGATCTGGGCGGCTATGTCGAGGAGGCGCAGCAGGTGGTGGCCGAGCAGGTGACGCTGCCGCCGGGCTACTCGCTCGCTTGGGCCGGGCAGTACGAATATATCGAGCGGGTGCGCAAGAAGCTGACGCTCGTAGCCCCGGCGACCATCGGGCTGATCATCCTGATGCTGTTTCTGGAATTCCGCCGGGTGGCCGAGGTGGCGATCATCCTGACGGCCCTGCCCGTGGCCCTGTCGGGGGGCGTCTGGTATGTCTGGTATCTGGGTTTCGACATGTCGGTGGCCGTGCTCGTCGGCTTTATCGCCTTGGCGGGGGTGGCGGTCGAGACGGCCATCGTGATGCTGCTCTACCTCAATCTCGCGTGGGAGCGGCGGTGCAAGGAAGCCGCAAACCGCGACCTGACGCCCGGTGATGTCGAGGAAGTCGTCTTCGAGGGCGCGCTGATGCGTTTGCGCCCCAAGGTGATGACGGTGGCCACCATCTTCGCGGGGCTGATCCCCATCATGACCGGCACGGGCACGGGGTCCGAGATCATGCAGCGGATCGCGGCCCCGATGCTGGGCGGCATGGGCACCGCCACGCTCCTCACCCTCTTCGTCATTCCCGCCGTCTTCACCTTGTGGAAACGGCAGGCAATCCGGCGCCGCATTCCCGCCGCGCCCGGGCGGTACGAACCGCACCCCACCCCCGCAGAATGAACGCAACCGACAGGAGACTTCCCATGCGTGTTATCGCTCTCACCCTCGCCGCCGTCGCCCTCGCGGCCACCGCCGTCTTCGCCATGGGCGAAGGGCACGACCACTCCAAGACCATGGAAAAAGCCGAGGGAATGGACCACGGCACCATGGACCACGGCACGATGGATCACTCCGCAATGGACGGCATCCACACCACCGCCACGATCAACAGCATCGACGGCGCCAAGTGGAACGTGACCCACCCCGCCATTCCCGCCCTGAAATGGCCCCCCATGACGATGGACATGATGCTGGTCGACGGCGCCGAGACGGGCGACGTGAAGGCTGGCGACGCCGTCATGCTCATGCTCGAAAAAGGCGATGACGGCATGGTCGGCATCAAGGCCGCGATGCCCGCCGAATGATCGACACGGGCGCGGGCGGTTTTGTCCGCGCCCTGTTCAAGGAGAATGACATGCTGAAACCCGCCCTCATCGCCGCCCTCGTCACGGCATTCGCTCCCCTCGCGCATGCGGAGGAGTTCGAGCCGACCTACGACCCCTTCAAGAGCCTCGGCCTGAAGCAGACTTCCCCCGCCGATCCGGATGACGCGGATCAGGTGCGGCGCGGAGCGATGATCTACGCCGAGAACTGCGCCGCCTGCCACGGTGCCGCGCTGGAGGGGGCCGAGGACTGGCGCACAAGGGAGGAGGACGGCGCCTATCGCCCGCCGCCCCATGACGACAGCGGCCATACGTGGCACCATTCGGACAAGGTATTGTTCGACTATGTCGATCTGGGCGGGGCCGAGTTGTTCAAGGACTATCCCGAGATCATATCCAACATGCCCGGCTTCGGTGACAGCCTGACCGATGATGACATCTGGGCCGTGCTCGCCTTCATCAAGGGAAGCTGGGTGCAGGAACACCGCGACGCGCAGGCCATGGCCTCGCAATACGACCCCCTGCCGGAAGGAAACTGACGCCATGCCCCGCGACCAGGCAAAGACCGCCACGCTCTACCGCATGGTGATGCCGGACCGCCTCTGCCCCTCCGGCCTGAAGGCAAAGGATCGGCTGGAGCGCGAAGGCTATACGGTGGAGGATCGCCCGCTCACCACCCGCGCCGATACGGACGCCTTCAAGGCGGAGCATGACGTGAAGACCACCCCGCAGATCTGGATCGACGGTGCGCGGATCGGCGGCTTTGACGCCTTGCGCGCGCATCTGGGAGACGATGTGGCGGACGAGAACACCACTACCTACCGCCCCGTCATCGCCCTCTTCGTCATGGCCGCGGCTATGGCCATGGCGGCGAGTTGGGCGGCGTTCGGCGAGGTGCTGACGGTGCGCGCGGGCGAATGGTTCGTCGCGTTCTCCATGTGCCTGCTGGCACTCCAGAAACTTCAGGATGTCGAGAGCTTCTCGACCATGTTCCTCACCTACGACCTGCTCGCCCGCCGCTGGGTGCCCTATGGCCGCATCTATCCCTATGCTGAGGGGGGTGCGGGCATTCTGATGATCGCGGGTGCGCTGACGTGGCTGGCTGCGCCGGTCGCGCTGGTCATCGGGGGTATCGGCGCGATGTCGGTGTTCAAGGCAGTGTATATCGACAGGCGCGACCTGAAATGCGCCTGCGTGGGGGGCGGCACCAACGTGCCGCTCGGCTTTGTCTCGCTGACCGAGAATGTGATGATGGTCGGAATGGCGGTCTGGATGCTGCTCAAATGAGGGAACGACCCATGCGATGGATGCCCGCGCTTTGCGCCTGCCTGCTGCTCGCCCCCGCGCTTGCCTTCGCCCATGGCAAGGCGACCGGCATCGTCAAGGAACGCATGGACCGGATGGTCGAAATCGGTGGCGCGATGAAGATCCTGCGCGCCGAACTGCTCTTCGCCGATACGCCTGCCATTGCGCGGGTCGCGCAGGCCGCGCGGGCGATCGAGGACCGGGCGGGCACGGCCATGACGCGCCTGTTTCCTGAGGGGACCACGATGCATTCGGAGGCGCTGCCGAGCGTCTGGACCGACTCCGCGCGCTTTGCCGCTCTGGCCGACGACTTGCGCCTCCATGCCGCCGCTTTGGCCGATACGGCTAAAAAGGGGACGGGGGAGGCTGCCTTGCGCGAGCGCTTCGAGGCCGTGAACGGTACGTGCAAGGCGTGCCACGATGATTTCCGGCTCGAAAAGGAATAGCGCGCCATGGATGGAAATCCGATGACCCCGACCCGCAGGGATATGCTCGCCGGTGCGACGGCCTCGCTGCTGTTGCCCCGCGCCGCCCATGCCGCGCTGAAGACCCTGACCGCGAAGCCGGGGACGGCGCAACTCGTGCCGGGCGCGTTCGATCCGACGCCGATCTGGGGGTATGACGGCGGCGTGCCGGGGCCGGAGTTGCGGCTGAAGCAGGGCACCCGCCTGACCCGCCGCTTCGCCAATGCCCTGCCGCAATCCTCCACGATCCACTGGCATGGCATCCGCATCGACAACGCGATGGACGGTGTCGCCGGGCTGACGCAACCGAGCGTGAAGCCGGGGGACGATTTCCTCTATGATTTCACCGTCCCCGATGCGGGCACCTACTGGTATCACCCCCATGATCGCACCTACGAGCAGGCGGCGCGCGGCCTCTACGGCGCGCTGATCGTGGAGGAGGTCGAGCCGCCGGAGGTGGACCGCGATCTGGTGCTGATACTGGACGATTGGCGGCTGGCAAAGGATGCGACCATCGAGGACAGTTTCGGGGCGATGCACGACATGTCCCATGGCGGGCGCATCGGCAACCTGATCACCGTCAACGGGCACAGCGAACACGCCGAGCCGGTGAAACGGGGCGAGCGGCTGCGCCTGCGCCTGATCAACGCCGCCAATGCCCGCATTTTCACGCTGCAGACGCAGGGGCTGGCGGGCTGGACCGTCGCGCTCGACGGCATGCCGCTGGAGACGCCCGTCCCGCTGGAGCGCCTGACGCTGGCCCCAGCGCAGCGGATCGACCTGATCGTCGACGTGGTAGCGGAGGAGGAGGCGTTGCTCGTGTCGCTGGAGCAGGGCGGCGATTTTGCCCTCGCGTCCTTCCCCGTCGATGGCGAGGCGCGCAAGACCCGCCAGCCCGATGCCGTCCCCCTGCCGCCCAACCCCGTCCCCGCCATTACCGGGCTGGATGACGCGCTCGTCGCGCGGCTGACCATGCAGGGCGGGGCCATGGGGGGCATGCGCGAGGCGTGGCTGGGCGATGAAAAACTGCCCATCGGTGATCTGGTGTCGAAGGGCTACGCCTGGGCGTTCAACGGCATGGCCGGGATGTCGGACGAGCCGCTGATGGCAGTCCGGCGCGGCGATACCCTGCGGATCAAGATGGTCAACGACACCGCCTGGCCCCACGCGATGCACCTGCATGGCCACCATTTCCGCAGGGTGGGGGAGGGCGGCGCGCTCGGCCCCCTGCGCGATACGCTGCTGGTTGCCCGCGCCGAGACGGTGGAGATCGCCTTCGTCGCCGACAATCCTGGCGAATGGCTGCTGCATTGCCACATGCTCGAACACGCCGCCGCCGGGATGATGACCCGGATCACCGTGACCTGATTTTTCTCGATTGGAGCAATCCCCATGATCCTCGCCCGAACCCTCGCCTTCGTCACCCTGACGACCCTCGCCGCCCCCGCCTTCGCGAAGGACGCCAAACCCCGCATGATGGTGATGAAGACTGAAAGCTGCGGTTGCTGCAATGCGTGGATCGACCACCTCGAAGCGAACGGTTTCGAGGTCGAGGCGCAGAACATGCCCTATGACGCGCTAGACCGGCTGAAGACCGCCAGCGGTATCGCGGACGAGCACAAATCCTGCCATACCGGCATGGTCGATGGCTACGTTGTCGAGGGCCACGTTCCCGCCTCCGACATCCACGCGATGCTGGACCGCAAACCCGACGCACTCGGCCTGTCGGTGCCCGGCATGCCCGTCGGCTCCCCCGGTATGGAGATGGGCGCGCGGCGCGATGCCTACGATGTGTTGTTGCTGGAAGAGGGCGGGGGATCGGACATCTTTTCATCCTACGATGCCCGATGACACCACGGAAAAACGCTATAAGGACATGGATATGAAACGCACGATTCTTCTCGCCTCAGCTTTGCTGATGGCCACCGCCACGCTGTCCAGCCCCGCCTTCGCCGGTGGCCCCAAGCATTGCCCGCCCGGATTGGCCAAGAAGGGCTGCACCCCGCCGGGCCAGGCCAAGAAACGCTATCAGGTTGGGCAACCCGTGCTTCAGGAGGTGCCCGTCGCCCCCGTCGAGTGGCGCAACCGCTACGCCCCGCCACCCGCCGGTACGCTCTATGGTCAAGTCGACGGCGACATCCTGCTCATCGCGGAGGGAACCCGCCGCGTGATCGAACTTATCGGCATCGCGGACGCCCTCACGAACTGATCGCAGTGGGTGCGCGGTCGGTTGAAGGAACCGACCGCGCATGCCGTCATCAATCGTAGCGTTTGATGTCGCTGTACTGGCCCCGGACATTGAGCGTCATAGTGACCGCCTGCCGATCCCGGTTGCGCCAGAACCAGCCGTGGTTGCCGTCGAAGGCAGCCGTCAGGCGACCTTCATGGCCCCGGACACCCCGATCGCGGACGTAGCTGGTTTCGTTACCGGCCCCGTCGCCATGCAGGTCGTAATTGAGCCGCCCGCTTTCCGCGATCCAGGCGAACTCGATCTCGTCGCCTTCCTTCATCACGAGCTTGATCTCCTTGCCCTCGCCGGGTTCGAGGGTGATGCTGACCGTGTCATCCCATGAATGGCCATTGCTATGCGCATGGGCCTGCCCGACAACCGCACCCATGATCGTGACGAAGAGACCGGGGCGTTCCTCGCCGATATAGCCCGACTGGTGGTCCTTGGCGGCCTCGCGCGCAAGCTCCTGCTTGATCTCGCCCATCTCGGTCAGGCCGAGTATTTTACCCGCACCAGTCGGGTCGATGCCGTATTCCGCTGGCAGAACGACCGTCACGAGGAGCGCCGCCGCACCGAGCGCCGCGATGACGGTGGAGCGCACGAGCTGCGCCGAACTGGGCAGGTCTTTGAGGCTTGGTTTTCCTGAATTGAACATCTGGTTCTCCTGAAATCTCATGCGGCCACGAAGTAACCGGTGATCTGATAGCCGATAAGCATGAAGCCGAGAGACATCATGACGACGTTTGCGGTGTAGGCTTGGCGAAAGAAAGACGGGGATTTCCGCCAGAAGCCCATGATGATGAGAATGACGGCGAGGGCGAGGATCTGCCCGATCTCGACCCCGACATTGAACGCCAGCAGGTTGGGCAGCAGCCCCTCCTCGTCGATGCGATACTCGAGAATCTTCGTTGCGAGGCCCGTCCCGTGGAACAGGCCGAAGATCAGCGTCGCCGCCTTGGTATTCGGCTGGAAACCGAACCAGCGTCGATACGCCCCGAGGTTGTCGAGCGCCTTGTAGACCACGCTCAACCCGATGATGGCATCGATGATGTAGGCGTTCACGCCCCAGCCGAACCAGACGCCTGCAAGCATGGTGATGGAATGGCCGAGGGCGAAGAGGCTGACATAAATGGCCACGTCCTTCATCCGGTATAGGAAGAAGACGACGCCGAACAGGAACAGGATATGGTCGTACCCGGTGACCATGTGCTTGGCCCCCAGATACGCGAAGGGGATGAGCTTTACCCCCCATATTTCCTGAATATAGCCCGCATCACCGGGGGTGACGGCATGGGCAAGGGCATGGCTCGCGCTCGTCAGGAGCGCGGCCAGCACGAGACAGAACGGGAGGGCCGCCCGGTACGATACCGGGGGCATCCAGTCCCGTGGAACTGTGATCATGGATCGGTCTTTCGGGTCGTGAATGTCTGAACGGTGAAACTGCGCGCCGGGCGTCGGGCACGCCGGAGTGATCAGACGCGCGGTGGTCGCTCTATCCGGAACATGCGCGATGGATCATCCGGAGGCGGGAGCAACCGCCAAGGGTTCCGGTGCAGGGGGTCGAGGTCCACGCCGTCGGCGAGCATCAGAACTGCCGAGCTGTGATCATGGTCGACCCCTTCATGGTCGTGGCCGTGAAGCGACCAGTAGATGTCTTCCTCCAGCCCATGCGAATGACCGTGATCCGCGACCGTCTCCGCATGGTCCTGCAGCGTGTCGATGAGCTTCGGAGCATGGCCCGTCATGGGCAGGATCGATCAGCTCGGAAAAACGATGGCGAAGGTCAGGTGACAGCGCTGATGACATGGTGTGATCCCCCCCATCACGGGTGAATCACAAATCTACCAGAAACGGAATCCCACTCAGCGATTCAGAGTTCAGGAAAAATGCTCTAGAGTTTTCGGGGGCTTTTTATGCATCGATATTCTACCAGACCCTTCCAAGCAATTCTATGCTGCATAACCCACTGTTAAATTTGATAGAGTTTTTGGGTCAGACTCTAAGAATGTCTTTTATCGGTTCCTAAATCTACGCGGTACGCCGTAGATAATGCTCAAACCAAGTCCAAAATCTTCAGTACCAAAGGACTTATTTAAGTCTGCGCTTGCAGACATACTAACAATCAAATCATCGTTTATCTGCCGACTGATCGTTACTCCTGTCGTGATATCTCTATCCTTGAGTGAACGAAATGGTTCGTCACTACTTATTAATGTCGATGATATTGACCCTGCAACGACGAACTCTTTGATCTGGGGAAACTGATAACTAATAGATGGTGCAACCGATCCAGTAAGTTCACCATTATAAGAAATATTTGTATCGATCCCAATATTAAGCCGACCAAGTGTCAAGCCAACATCTGCGCTGATGAAGCTGGACGCTGGCATTGGCTCCGCATTTGCCCACTGCAGCCCGGCTGAGGCAACCAAGCTCATAGACGGTGGAAGTGATACATCAGGAACATGATCAATGCTTAAGCCAAACTCACTTAGTTGTGGCTCCTTCGAAGAAAATCGTTCGGATAAAATATTAAGTGTATTTTCTTGCGATTGAGACGCTAAGTTTGCAGATATCTGTGAGCGGTAGCCAATTCCTCTTGTAATTCGAACCACTCCGCCAGTATTTGTAGTTTTTTTAGAGAATATTTTTCCTATTTTCTCTGAATTCTGGTTCCAACTTATAGAAGTAGAAATGACTGTCTTACCATTGGGAAGAAGTCTAGGCATCCGATAAGCTTCGTCCCATTTGCGTAAGCGTTGATCAATGGGCCTAGGCGGCACAATGACTGGCTTCTTACCGCTGTCGCTCGTTAATCGGACTAGCATGGGGTAGTAAGTATCGTCTTTTAGCTTACCGTGGGCGTCTTTAAAAAACACTTCATTTGTTAATATTGCACGCCGATCTAAGACAGGGTCCGCAACAAGGAACCCATTACTCATCCGACGTTCCACCAGTATGAAGTGACCGGTACCCGTCGTGATACCTATTGACCGAGGTCTCATAAGAATGAGATAGGGTTCGGAATTAGCTATCTCTACAGCTAACTGTGGAGGCCAAAACTTCCGCTCAATTTGAAGCCCACTTCCAAGCGAACGAACCATGTCATCAAGGTCGGCGACCCCTAGGTTTTCCACATCGGCAGACGGCTTCAGTCCGCGTAGAAGGTCTTCTTCCGATACGTCGTATCCAGCACGCTGAAGTAGCATAACTAACGCAGCTAGACCGCAGTCATCATCATATTTTTGATTAACTACAGATGGAACAGTACGATCCTGCGCAAAAGCTGTTGCACTTCCTACAAAGCTAATCGTCAATATGGTACATAACGTTGCAGCCGCAACGTTCTCATTTAAAGCTATCAAGAAGCGAGTTATTAGCAGTACTTCTTTATCGTATTTGCTATCTGCGTTTTAGATAAGCGTTTTTGCGCAAGAAATGTTCCGCCTTTCGCTAGCGTACAGACTGTAGCATAAGCTTCAGCAACTGATTTCGTGCGATCCCATGTTTCACCAACAGCAGATTTACAGGATTGATTTTTGCTACAGTAGCCAATTGCCACCCCAACACCAACCTGAATAATTATATGATAGTAGCCCCCACGGGCTTCATCATCATCATCGCTCGTCATTTCGATTGGAGAAAGTGAATCTTGGGCATAAGAAACAACATGGCTGGTACCGAAGATTGGGATGGCTAGAGCCAAGGCTAAAGACATTGAAACCGACTTAAAGGGTCTTTGCATGACGTGTCCTCTCCGTTGAGATATTTTCTAATCTAGGAAGGTGATTGTGTCGTGACTAAGGTATTGAAGGGTTTTATCACATATTGCAACCTTCGCTAGTCGTCGTCAGCGCAC
>ENA-ORXT01005326-ORXT01005326.1-marine-metagenome-genome-assembly--contig:-NODE-5326-length-12679-cov-4.520552_pt1 | contig 12679 bp, 9 predicted proteins | sample MGYA00237868_ERZ511482 | MGnify/ENA metagenome assembly ERZ511482 | reverse complement strand
TTCGGGTAAAATACTAAGATCGATGAATGCATTCAGAGGTTTTCCCAATACCCAGAGCAAGGCTCCGGCACCGAGCCAGAGCGTAGCCATCACCCTTGGCCATAGCCGTGGGTAGAAAAAAATCAACATTCCACTGAGCGACAAAAAGGGCAGCGAATTACTCAGCAAGTGTCCCCAGCTACCGTGAAGCAGGGGCATGGCCAGAATTCCTTTAAGCCCCACCATCTCATTTGGTCGTAGCGCATACCAGTTGGTAAGGCTTCCGCCAGTCAAATAAGTATCTACGATAAAGACCGCCCACATCAGGGCCAGCATGATGATGGGCCACTTGATAACGTTACGAAGATTTCGTTTGCTGATCATGAGCTGGGGGATATGCGGTTAGGCGGACGACCTACTTGTCTTCCGGCATTTGGTCCTCGTCGTACAGTTTATCGAAGAGATTTTCGACGCGGTTCATCTCGTCGAGCGTTTCATCAATGTAGAAGGCGATGGCCGGAATGCGACGGATGTGGCGTTTGAGTCGGTGCGCGAGGCTGGACTTCAGCCGCTGGTGCTCTTGCTCCATTTGTAGAATAACGGCCTGTTTATTGTCCGTATTCCAGATGCTCAGATAGATCTTCGCCTGGCTCAGATCCGGCGTCGGGTGCACCTCGGTCACCGTCACCAGAGGCTGGGCACCAAAAATATAGGGACCTTCCTGCTGCAGGACGATGCTGAAATTGCGCTTGATCATTTCGGCGACCTGCCGCTGTCGTTTGGATTCCATGGTGGAGGATTTGAGAATGAGAACGCGTGGGCTGGGGAGTGAGTTGCACCGTTGATGATTATCGTCCGCAAACATTGCTGCTTAAATACCGGACCCTGCACCCGCGTCCGCGCCGCCTGTTTGCCTGCCAAATCGTAGCTTTAGCCGTCATGCAAGATTTCTTCCGGGGCATACTGCGATCGTTTTCCGTGCAACTACTGCTGTTGCACCTCCGGAGTAATTTCCTGCTACTCGGCGTATGGCTTTTGCTGGTGCTGATGATGAGCGGTCTGTTGGGCCCGAACCTTGGGCTACAATATCTTTTTCTTGATCCGGAATACCTGGGCAGAACGGACTTCTGGTCGTTCTTCATTGTTGGCCTTGCCTACGGTTTTTTCACCATGAGCTGGAACCTGGGTACCTATCTGCTCATTGGCGGGTACTTCAATTTTCTGGCCAGTCTTTCCCGTCCGTTTTTCAAATACTGCATCAACAATGCCCTGCTGCCACTGGCCGTCTTTTTGTTCTACTGTGGCCTGCTGATCCACTTTTTGCGTCCTGGAATGGAGATACATCCTGATCGTTGGCTGATTGGGGAAAGCCTGAGCGGCCTCGTTATGGGCCTCATCATCAGTCTTTTTCTTTACGCAATTTACTTTAACCTCACAAACCGGGACATTGGGTACTACCAGCCAAAATTCCGGGAAGCGCCGCCGAACATGGGCCCCGGGCAGAGCCGCAAGCGCACCAGCGGCTTCCGCCCCTACCGTGCCCGTGCGCTGGCACCAATCCTGACGAAAATGTACGACAACCCCTACAACGTAAAAACCTACCTCGGGGAAGGCCTGCGGACCCGCCTGGTACGCTCCGTTTCCCATTACGATTCGGCGGTCTTGCAGGGCATCTTCCGGCAAAATCACCTGAACGCGATCGTGCTGCAGTTAGGGACCGTTGTCGTGCTTGCTCTGCTTGGCTTGTTGATTGATCAGCCCCTGTTTCAGATTCCCGCCGGCGCCAGTTTCCTGGTTATGTTCAGCCTCCTGATCGCCACGATCGGAGCGATTAGTTACTGGTTTTCCGAATGGCGGTTCGTGCTGATGGTTTGCTTACTGGTCTTTTTTAATTTTCTTTCCAGCGGGCCGTTGTTCCGCCATGGTAACCAGGCCTACGGGCTTGACTATTCCGCCACAGCAGACTATTCAACGGACCGGCTGAATACGCTGGCGGGGAGTGAACGATTGAGCAAAGACATTATTGATACCCGCAACATTCTGGAGCACTGGAAGGCCCGGCAATCAGCGGAGAAACCGCCACTGATCATCGTCTGTGCTTCCGGCGGCGGCCTCACGGCCGCCCTGTGGGCTACCCACGTTACCCAGACGCTGGAGCAGTGTTCTGGCGGCAACTTCATCCGGTCAACGGCACTCATGACGGGCGCCAGCGGCGGACAACTGGGCCTGGCCTACCTGCGGGAATGCTACCTGAGTGACCCGGAGTTTCCACTAAATGATGCCCTGCGGCTGGATCGCATCAGCAAGGACCTGCTGAACCCCGTTGCGTTCTCTTTGGTGAGTAACGACCTGTTCCTTCCCTTCACCCGCGTGAAAGTAGGCGGAAAGTCTTACCGCCGCGACCGGGCCTACAGCTTTGAACAAGAGCTGGCCGCTAACACCCGCAGCGTATTGAACAAGCCTCTGTGGACATACCGGCAGCCCGAACGGGAAGCCCGAATACCGATGATGTTCGTCACGCCCAGTATTGTGGAAGACGGGCGGAGAATGGTCATCTCGCCTCAGGGCGTCAGTTATATGACGGCCTCCCCTGCGGCCCTGCGGGGAGACCTGCCGCTGCAACCCGATATGGTAGACTTTGGCTGGCTGCTGGAAGAGCAAGAGCCCGACAGCCTGCACTTCGCTACCGCCCTGCGGATGAACGCAACTTACCCCTACGTACTGCCGCTGGTGCGCCTGCCCACCAAGCCCTCCATCAGCCTGATGGACGCGGGCTACCGGGACAACTACGGCATCGTCTCCGCTGCCCGCTTCGTAGCGACCTTTAAGGAGTGGCTACTGGACAATACCTCCGGAGTACACTTCGTCCAGATCTCCGCTTTTCGCGAGGGGTCCGGAGAAGAAGAACGGGACGATCGCCGTGGTGCCATCGAAAGCTTGTTCAGCCCGGTGGGGCTGGCGGGAAATATCCTTAGCGTACAGATTCTCGATCAGGAGGTATTGCTTGGGCAACTGGCGGAGTCGATGGGACCCGACCATTTTTTCCTGCATCGGTTCAATTATGAGTCCGACGCCGATGATCCCCTGCGGACTTCGGTCTCTTTTCACCTCACGGACCGGGAGCAAAACCAGGTACTACGGGCCATTGACGAAAGAGAATTTCAGGACCGGCTGGATCGTTTGATTCGGGTGATTGATTAGGTTGAAAGTAACTATTCTGCTATTGGCCGTCTAATTCAGTCAATGCAAGCCCTTACCTTCGTAATGGCTTACATAGCGAATTAAGGACTAAGGTCCGCCCCTCGGTGCACTTCTCGGCTCGTTTCACTCGTGGTCACTGAGCTTGCCGAATGTGCTCGAAGTTTACTTGGGGACCGGTCCCGACGATATTGGACGTCTGCGCCAGGCGCGGACATCACTCACCCAAGTAAGTGCCGAAGGGCTACTTTAGCTCTTGATTCGCGCTTACAGGCTACGCCCCAACCATAAAACCAACGAATGAAACCGCATTATTTACTTTTGCTGGGCCTCGTGCTCAGTGGTTTTACCGCATGTAATGATCAGTTAGAAGACCTCTCGCGGATTGATGAGACCCGTCTTTCGGCTGAGTATGCTTTGCCGCTGATTGACAGTGAGGTGAAGCTTAAGGACCTGATTGGTGACGTCACTGAAGATGTTTCTCTGGCCGTGGACCCCGACGGGCTGCTGCGGTTCCGGTATTCCGGCGAAGTACCTGCCGTAGGAGGGGACGTCATCTTCGCAAGACTGAATGCACTCGGACAGGGGATTTTGCTGCCCATCACCCAGCGGCGGCAGGCGGCACCTTTTGCTGGTTCGGACGATATTGATATCGACGAAGTCCGCATCAAGAGTGGCTTGCTGAATTACAGCCTTCCTAATCGCTACGACCGGCCGGTGACGGTGACACTGAGTATCCCCGATGCTAAGCTGGATGGGGTACCCTTTTCAGTTAGCGGTCAACTACCGGCTTATAGCGGGAGCGGCATCCCCGCTGCAGTGAACAATACGGACATGCCCGTTGACCTGAACGGCTACGTGCTCGACCTGCCCAACGACTCCCTGTATTTCGAGTACAGCATCGTCGATGATATGGGAAATGAGCTGGACCCTTCGACGGGGACCGTAGTAACGATCATCAACCTGGCTTTCAGCTACGTAGAGGGCTACCTGGGCCAGGAGCTTTACCCCGGCGTGCGGGACACCGTAGCGGTTAGTTTTTTCAATCGCTATCTGGAGGGAGAAGTCTTCCTTGCTGACCCCACCATTACCGTCACCATCATCAATTCCTTCGGGCTGCCGGCACAGGCACAGGTAGGAGTGTTGAGCGTGATTGATCTGGACGGCAATGTGTTGCCCATCAGCGGGCAGGCGATTGACGATGGATTCAGCTTTGAGTACCCGCGGGTGCCGGGGGAAGAAGCAACAACAGTATTCGTCTTCGACAGCACGAACTCCAACATCGCCGAGATCCTGAGTGCCCGGCCCGTTGCGCTCGACTACAAGATCAACGCCTTCGTGAACCCGGAAGCCAACACCGAGATCATTGGTTTCCTGACGGACAGCTCCGCCTACCGGGCGATGGTAGATGTAGAGCTGCCGCTGGTGGGAAGCGCCGATCGGTTTACGCTGCGGGATACTATTCCGCTCAACATCCTTGAACAGTATGAAAACGTAACGGAAGTTACTTTCCGGCTAACGACCAAAAACGGCCTGCCCATCGATCTGGAGGCTGAAGGCACCTTCCTGGATGGAAACGGCAGCGCACTGGCTGACCTGACGGACGGCGAACTCACCCTGCTGCAAGCCGGTGCCGTTGGCCCCAACGGGGAAGCTCTGGAACAAATTACCCGTACCCAGGACATCGTAATGAACGAAGACCGGCTGGACGCCATTCGTGGAGCTGACCGGCTGGTGCTGACCTTCCGCATCTCGACCGCCGGAGGCGGGACGGACTTCGTGCGGGTGACGGACGAGCAGGAGCTCGTCGTCCGGCTGGGAGCAAAAATCAAGGTGGAATAGAACCCTGCTCCAAAAACTCTCTTTTGCAACCTGCGTCCGCGCCAAAAAAATGTCAGGCATGAGTTTTTCCCGACTTTCCTTCTTTCTGTTTTTGCTGTCCTCCATGACCCTCTCTGCCCAGGACCTTACCACGCCCATGCTGACGCATACGTGGCAGTCCACTTTCAGCAACCCGGCACTTTATGGCCAACAACCCGGGCAAATCACCATCGGTCTGCCCGGTGTAAGTAACGACCTGGCCGCCGAGAACATCACCTACAACGAGCTACTGTATACTGAAAACGGCCGCAGGATACTCGACCTGAACAGCTTGCCCGATCTGCTGAGCGAGCGCAACGGCATCCGCAACGATTTTACGCTGGAAACCATCGGTGCCAGCCTGCGGGGAGACCGGCTGAGCGCGGGTGTTTACCACCGGCTGCGGGCCTTTGGTGAGGCCGATTACCCCAAGACGCTGGTGCAGGTCATTGCTCAGGGCAACGCCCAGTTCATCGGGCAATCCGTTGAAATTGCTCCGCTTGGCTTCGCCACCAGCTACCACGAGATTGCGCTGGGTGCCAGCTACGCCATCACCGATAATATTCATTTCGGTGCCCGCATCAAATACCTGAGTGGCATCGCTGACCTGCGTACGACGCTGGACGGTAGCCTGCAACTAAGCACCGGAGAAGAAAACTTCGCCCTTACGCTGGACCAGGACCTGACCATCAACACCGCCGGTACGATCGACTACAACGGCCTGGACGACATCAACGTCAACTACGACCTCAACCGGATCGAAACTGATGACCTGTTCAGCGATAACAACGGTCTGGCCTTCGACCTTGGCCTCTTCGCTGATTTTGGCCCGCTGCACCTCCAGGCTGCCGCTAACGACCTCGGCGCGCGCATTGACTGGAGCAACGACGTGAGCAACCTGCGCCTGGAAGGCATCGATGAGTTCAGCGGGCTCGATATTCTGGAGCAGCTGCTGCAGGATTCTGTTTCCTTTGCTGGTGCGATTGACAGTCTTCGCGCTCAGTTTGAGCCCGCAGAGGACAATAACGCCTACCGCAGTGACCTGCCGTCCACCTACCTGATCGGCGGCGAATACGATGTGACGGAACGGCTGACGGCGGGAGTGCTGCTCGTGCACTACAACCGGACAATTAATTCTGAAACGGCCTTTGCCATCAACGCCCGCTACGAAGTTATTGAGCAGCTTACGGTGGGCCTGAACTTCAACTCCCGGCGGGGTGCTGCGGCTAATCTGGGTATGCATTTGCTGGCCAATATTGGCCCCGTTAACCTGCTGGCCACTACCGATAATTTACTCACCGTCTTTCGGCAGAAAGACAGCTCACGAGCGGCGGTACGGCTGGGGGCGGCCTTGAGTTTTGGGGCGCCGAAGGCGAAGAAAAAGGTGGAGGGGAAGGAGTAGTCGGTAGAGCGGTAGTCTGTAGAAATGTAGACGGTAGAGCGGTAGTCGGTAGATTGTAGACAGTAGGGCGCCAACCTGCACCCCGCAACTTGCACCCCGCACCCCGCACCCCCTAATACCGCTTATTCCCCTCCATATTCTTCAAAAACACTTTGTCCTGTATCCGTTTCGGCAACTGCTTCACGATGCGGACGATCCAGCTTTTGGGCATGACGAGCTGGTGGGGCCGGGGCCGGGATGATTCCAGTGCTTTGAGAATAACGCCAGCTACGTGTTGGGGCGTTACGCCACCCGCTTCGGCGTTTTCGACGTAGGGGATGAGCTTATCGAGGATGTGAGCATAGCGGGTGCCTTCGTAGGCTTTGGTCTGGGTTTTTGCCTTGGTCCAGATGGGCGTTTTTACCGGGCCGGGGGCGATGCTGATGGCGTCGATGCCGAAGGGGATGAGTTCGCGGCGCAGGCCGTCGGTGATGGCTTCGATGGCAAACTTGCTGGCCGAGTAGATGCTGGTGAAGGGGGCGGTTACGTAGCCGGAGACGCTGCTGATGTTGATGATCTTGACGTTGGCTTCGCCCGCCTCGCGGGCGGCGTGGAGCAGGGGCAGCGCGGCCTGGCAGATGGCGAGGCTGCCGAAAACATTCACGTCGAACTGGCGGCGGTAGTCTTCCTCGGCCAGGGTTTCGAGCGGGCCGGAGACGGCGATGCCGGAGTTGTTGATCACGGCGTGGAGGGTTTCGCCCGTAGCGCGGATCGATTCGACGGCGGCAGCGATGGAAGTGCGGTCGGTAACGTCCATGACGAGGGCGCTGAACGCAGGATGCAAAGAGAGTTCTTTGGCATCAGAGATCCGACGCACGGTCCCGAAGACGCGATGTCCCTTAGCGAGCAAAGCTTCTGCCGTGGCCCGGCCGATGCCGGAGGAGGTGCCGGTGAGGAGGATGGTCATGGGGCTGGTATTTTGGTTCTTTGGCCTTTTGGTTCTTTAGTGCGTTGGGCTGGTACGATCACTGTAGCAGCGACCGTTAAGCCTTTGACTGGAAAGATTTAAGACTACTTTATCAACGAAAGTATGGCATTGCATTGTCTTTACTCCGAACTTCGGTCCTACAAACAAAATATACTGACCCATGAAAACCAACTCTCTTCCCCTTCTTCTCCTTCTCTGCATCGGCTTACTGAGCTGGTCTTCCTGTGTGGACGACACGGACAATCCGCTGGTGGACAGCCTCAACTACGACGGCCCCAACTTCACGGCCCCGAACAATGGCATCGGTTTTACCACCTTCGCTGCCTACTTCCCCGAAAACGAAGTACGTCCCTTCATCGGTCGTACACTGGAAAGCGTTGAATTCTGGCTGGAGCGCATTCCGCTCAACACTAACGTAATCATTTACAACGAAGGGCCGGATGACTTCGCCCCCGGCGACGAGATCTACCGCATTAACCTCAACAGCCGCATCAACAATACGGGCTGGGTTACTCATCGTATCCCCGGTGGTATCCAGCTGGCTGGCGGCGGCGTTTGGCTGGCCGTAGAAACTGAAATCGATGCCATTGGCCAGTCCATCGGCTGCGACCAGGGACGAAACTACAGCCCCAACGGCGACCGCCTGCAGACGCCGGACGGCACCTGGACCGACTTCAACACCATCACCGGCTCCGAGCGGGTGAACTGGAACATCCGCGGCCTGCTGGCAGCGGAGTGAGGGCTTGGTTTGTACCGCCGGGTGCGCTTCGCTTCTGCCTTTGGCGGTTAGTCGGCGCGGCTACTAATCGCCGTACTGAAGTCGGCGGTACAAACCAAAATGCTTATCTTAGCCATTGCATTAATCATCCCTGAACAGACAATCGACGCTCTCTCCCAAATACGCCTCCTGCTTTGTGCCCTGCCATTATTGTGGCTGACGGCCTGCCTGCCCGACCGCCCCGATGCGGCCGACCGCTACGAGGTGGTGGGTATTGACGTGAGTCATTATCAAGGCGTTATTGATTGGGAGGCGCTGGCTGATGACGGCCACGACTTCGCCTTTATCAAAGCTACCGAAGGCGAAGAACTACAAGACGCCGCCTTCGCCGGCAACTGGGCCGAGGCCGGAAAAACCGGTATGCGCCGGGGTGCCTATCACTTCTTCCGCCCGGAAGTCGTTCCTGCCACTCAGGCCAAAAACTTCTTCTCTGCCGTTAAGCTGAAACCCGGCGACCTGCCGCCCGTTCTCGACGTTGAAGACCGCGGCAAGCTCTCCCCCGCCCAGCTCGTCACGGCCGTCAGGCAGTGGTCCCGTATGATCGAAGTCCGCTACGGCGTCAAGCCCATCATCTACACCGGCCAGAACTTCTACAATCGCTTTCTCGCTGGTAAGCTGGACGACTTTCCCCTCTGGCTCGCCCGCTACGATGCCGAAGAACCCGTCACCGTCTGCGGCCGCGACTATGCCTTTTGGCAATACACGGATGCCGGGCGACTGCCCGGCGTGGTCGGCGATATAGACCGCAATGTTTTCCTCGGCAGCCATCTTGATCTGGCGCTGCTTTGCATCCCGCCCGTCCGGACGGGGGAAGATGATTTGGCGAAGTTTGGGGAGTGAGTAATAAAACTTGATCTGCCTGTTTTTAAAACAGACTAACGGGTCTGTCAAGCTCAGAGCTATTCTGAAGTAGCCCCCTTAGTGGGCTTGTCATATGGGACTACTCGCACATTCGGCGTACGGTTTATCGAGCATGGTATAGATTTGATTTATGATCGCCCACGTAGCGGCCGTCCTGCGGCATTGACCGGAGACATAAAGGCAGAAATTACTGCCTTGGCTTGTAGTGGCCCAGTCCTGGACGCAGCCAATGGCCCCTGCGTTTGTTTGCCAAGCGAGCCGTTGAACTTGAGTACGTTGAAGATATATCACACAGTGAAAGTGGGAGGATTTTAAAAAAACGAACTCCAGCCTCACCGCAAAGTAATGTGGTGCTTGGGCAAGATAACGGCGGCTTTCCTCGCCCGTATGAGTTGAATATTTGAATTATGAACAATTTTATTTTGACGAATCGGACACTTTATTTGCTTCTGATCAACATTTTTTTACGAGCACGATGACCCATCGCCACAAAATTTACTTAAATTTTTATATGTTTTTTTTCAAAAAATAGTTGCCAGAGCAACTAAATTAAAATTTAATTTTGCCTGAGGGCAAAATCAGCCTAATGCGATCGATCAATAGTATTGTATTGAATGGCTTAAGACAAATAATATTTCCCTGTAATGCTGGCTGATTATCATTTTATTTTTACCTTTAAGTGAACGGGAGAGTAAATAAGGTTACACGTTTATCCTCTCCCCCCACATACTTTAATGTCTGTTGAATAAGCCTAAGCACTAAACTATCACAAAACTTTTAACTGCAACCAACCACCGGCTCCGGTGAGCGGAAGACTTTTATTGCCTAATTTAGAGAGGTACCGCTCTGAAACATGGCCGTTTATTGTCCCAAAGCTACCGAAGTACGGAATTATTCATATTTAACAATTCACATAATGAGATTTTCTTTTCTAATAATGGCCGCATGCGGCCTTTTTGCGCTTACCAGTTGTACTCCAGAAGATAGTATTACAACTGAACAGCTTAGCCCCACCGCCGACCTCGCTTTCATTGTAGACGAAAATGAGGATGGCATAACTAATGCACCCACTTTTGATTTCGATGAGGTTATTGTCGAGCACGTGAATGATCATTCCCTTGATTTCACCTCCGTCGAAAGAGTCTCCATGGACCGTCCCGACGGGACTATGGAGACGATGTTCCGTATCGACGGCGACGTCAACGTCACCAAAGATGAGCTTAACGAGCTCCAGGGTGTTGACGCCAGAGGTGAGAAACAATATCACACTAATAACCTTGTTTCCAAGAACTACATTAGTGTAATAGGTTATACGGGAGCCGGATTTAATCTGACTCCTAAGATGCAAGTCGCGCTACAGTGGGCCGTTGCCAATTACAACGCACTAAACACGAACAAGACGTTCCACCTCACCTTCGGGTCGAGCACGAATGGTGACATCGTCGTTTACCGCAACGCCTCTGACGATCGTATTGGTGGCAGCGCTCAATTCCCGAGTAGAGGAAACCCAGGCAAGTGGATAGAAGTACTTAACGGAATGGAGACCCAGAACTTAAACACCGTTGAGCACCTGATGACGCACGAAATGGGCCATACCATGGGTCTGCGCCATACCGACTGGTTCAGCCGCCAGTCCTGCGGCCAAAACGTCAACGAGGGTTTTGCCGGTGTTGGTCTCAATTACATCCCGGGTACACCGCCTTCCTTCGACCCCAACTCGGTCATGCTTGCTTGCTTCCAGCTGAATAACGAAGACGGTGAGTTCGGTTTCTACGACCGGGTTGCCCTCGAGTACCTGTACTAGTAGAGGAAGGAAGCCCAGCTTCCGCACCTTGCACAGTATTACGAAAACACGGCCCGTCTCAACATTTAGTTGGGGCGGGCTTATGTGTGCCATGCATATGTGTTACTCACAGGGTGCAAGTCCCGAATGGGCCCTGAAGGCAGGAACCGTTAGCGAAGCTTTCCCTTCACGTAGTTGCAAACGGTGGTATAACCAATCCGGTAACCTTCGTCAAGCAGTGCATGGTGAATGTCGCAACGCTTCATCTGCTGTTTGTGTAAGCCCTGCAAACGGCGCGTCCGGTTCCAGCTCGAGGTAATGATCGATACGGGCCGTATCCTCCGGCAGCAGCGAAGTTCACTCGGGGCTGTGTTACAAAGCTCTTGTATGTTTGAGATCAGGATGCGGTTCTGATGGATTTAGCGATTCGTTTCCCGTATTTTACTCCTAGCCAGAAGCACACCATGAAGCTCCAAGCCACTTCTTTAGACTGTAGGCTCTTCTCGAAGGTAGGTACTTTTGGTTAGGAGGCTTTTAGAGTATGAATAGCACTTAAGACGGAGAGTTCTTTCCCTTCAGTCACAATAAGCTACAAGGAATGACGACGGAAGTTCTTCGTCCTTTTCTCATCACAATATTACCACTATGAATTCTTTCATCAAAGCTGGCCTTGGCATTGACATCGGCAGTGAAACTAATTTCGCCCGATTGTACCTAACGGACGCAAAAACCGGTCATCCGAAGCGTGTCGGGAAGCGCAAGTTCCCTAATACTTCTAAGGGCCATCTAGATTTATTTAACTGGGCTAAAAAGAAAACGCCTACCGGGGTGAAGCTGACTATAACAATGGAGGCCACGGGGGTCTATCATAAGCCACTGGCTTACTTTCTGACGGAATCAGAGATGCCGGTTTCCATTGTTTTGCCGAATAAGATCAAAAGCTTCTCAGCCAGCTTCAATGAGCATTCCAAAACGGACTGGATTGATGCAGATATGATTGCCCGTTACGCCCACGACCGCCAGCCAAAAGCCTGGTCTCCTTCAGCACCTTCTATGCGTGAGGTTAAGAAGCTATCCCGTGAACGTCAACAAGTTATCGACGATATTACTATAGCTAAAAACCGTTTACATGCCGAAAGATCTTCTGGTAAACCAATGAACTCTATTCTTGAGCGGTATCGGAAACATATTGAATTATTAGAAGCGCACGAAATGGAGGTTATGCGTGAAATTGACCGCTTATGCCAAGCAGATGAAAAGCTTGGTAAAATGGTGTTATTACTCAATACGATTTATGGTGTTAATACCGTGACCTCAGTAAGTATCTTGGCTGAAACGGATGGCTTCCGTCTATTTACCAAACGATCACAACTGGTCAAGTATGCAGGCTATGATATCGTAGAGAAGGAATCTGGCACCTCGGTTCGAGGTAAAACCCGAATTTCCAAGAGAGGAAATAGCCACATTCGAAAAGTGCTTCATTTTCCGGCGATGACCGCGATCAGGCAAGAGGGGATTTTCCTGGAAATCTACGAGAGAGTTTTTAAGCAAAGTAAGTGCAAAATGAAAGCTCTCGTCGCCGTTCAGCGTAAGCTGCTCATCACGATGTACGCCTTGGTCAAGAACGGATCAGAGTACCAGGTCAACTATCACAAAGAACGTCAGCTAGTGGCGTAAACAAAGACAGGCCGACTCAAGGCCGACCTGCTGTGGATGCATCTTGCTAAGCAAGCGCTCCTTTGTAAGGTAAACTTAGGAAAAAATCTCCAATTTGCTTTGGTTCTTTACATAGCACCTTCGAGCTATATCACAGGCACGATTTGTTTTAATTAATAATTAAAGCTACATTTT
>ENA-ORXT01005325-ORXT01005325.1-marine-metagenome-genome-assembly--contig:-NODE-5325-length-12683-cov-4.267174_pt1 | contig 12683 bp, 14 predicted proteins | sample MGYA00237868_ERZ511482 | MGnify/ENA metagenome assembly ERZ511482 | reverse complement strand
TTTAAGGAAATAATAAAATCATATACAGTCTTCAAATTATTTGCCTGTATTCCATCAAAATAATCCGTTTTAAGGACTTTTGATGAAATACCCATTGTTAGATACCTAACAGAGTGTAAACGCTTTAAATCATAGTCATAAGCATTTTGATATTCTAACTTAAAGATGATCTGTATTCCATCACTTGAATAAGTGTAACTTTTTGGGAGTTTCTTTACAAATTCAGTTTGCTTTGTTTTGGTGTTGATATTTAGGTTGTTCCAGTCGTCAATGAGTTTAGAGTTAAGAACCTCAATATCAGTTTCTTTGATTTTTAACTTTAGAGAATCAATGGAAATATTGGAAGTCTCTACCAAATGAATTAAATTTGCTGTCATAAATTCGATATTTATAGCCTTACTTACAACCGCTCAAAGTTAATAGTAAGGCTTTTTTTATGCCTCAATCTTAAGGTAGGACAAATATAGTAAATATGTCACAAATAAGCAAACATTATAATTATTTTCCTTTGCTACTTATTGGAAACTCTTTATTAGAACAATATAGTTTGAAAATCCATTAAATTGATTTAATTTTTGGTACTTCGTAGCGATAGCAAACCTATTAAATCAATTTAATTTCTTTGCCTCCACTACTCAAAACTAATAATCGTTGCCATATAAATAAAAGTTGCAATACCTATAAAGTCCTTTCTTTAAGTACCTAAAAAACCATCTTATAAATAGAAAACTAATAATCTTAGATACAGATTCCCCAGTACTTATACTTACATCAAAATAGAAATAGGGCAAAAGAAATTAATCTTCTACCCTATTATGATTGCTTTATGTTTTTGCCTTACTTCTGGACTTCTGGTTCTTTGCTATATTCGTTTGAATCAATTGTATCTTCAATCTTAGAAACGAAAATCTGTAATCTTACTAGCTCATTGAATTCATCAGAACCACCTTTTACATCTAACATCTTCTTTGTTAGGTATAGATGTAATTTATACGCTCTTTGTTTCAAATCTTCTAAATCCGAATGAATCTTATACTTAGTGTTATAATCCATTGTTGTATGTTTTAGGTGTTCTATCCTTTAGATTCAATTTAGGACCGTAAAAGAATTTATGTGATTGTTCTAAGAAGATAGAAGCATCATTGTAGTTACTTTCTTTTAATCCAAGCACTAGAAAGTAAAGTGCTTTAACTTTGTTCTTAAGCATCGTATTGAGTTTAAACGTGAAATATGATGTTAGGCTTATATTGATGTTAGTGCATCTTTATAAGCCGTTTTTTCTTATATGCTTGAAGTCGCTTTTTCACTCAATTCTATTTCCTTATTGATCTTCTGTAATTTTTTGATCGAGTCATAATATGACTTTTCAACCTTTTCAACCAAATCATAAACAGAATCTAATTTTCTTTGATTCCTAAATACTTCTTGTATTTCCTTTTTATAATTTTCCTTAGACATCTGTTTTTGCTGTTTCAACACACTTTGAAAGTGTTGTAAAAATTAAATTGATTTAATTATTTGGAGTGTTTTGTTAATCTAAAAAACAAGCAAAAAAATAGATGGAATGTTTTAAAAATCTCTAAACAAACAAAAGAGAAAAAAGGATAAGGAGACAACCGATTAATAATTATTAATTTTTGTCTCCTTAACTCTATATCGTTCATCAAAATAAATGGTTTCCAATCTCTTTATTTTGGTACTCTAAAGATAGGCTTTTTTAGGCTAAATATCAAATAAATTTTGTTTGATATTACTATGTTTTTGAAAGTAGGATAAAACTACTTTTACTCTAATTTATTGGTCTAAATAAAAAGCTTTTTACGAGTGATCTTTGATTAGGACAATTTTAGCCTATGTTTCCTTTTGTGATACGAAACCCCTGACATCCTTAGTCAGGGTTCATAGATTCGACAAAATCTCTAATAGTCTCTAATCGTACCTTAAATTTAGACTTTGCACTTCGTTTTATATCGTACTCAAAACAGAACATTTCAAATTCCTTATCTAAGTTGAAATTTTGACCGATTCTAGCCTTCTTACCTTTTGAAATTAATTCAATCAAAAAGGCATCAAATTTGTCTCTAATGTTCAACTTAGATTCCCTTTTAATTTTCAATATAGATTCCAAATGATTTACAACACCATTGCCCATAATTTCTTTTTTCTTTTTTTGACTCATTGTAACTATTCCTTTGAATGAATTATCATCAATAGAAAGCGATTTAAGATGTTTTTTGTTTTTTATGTTCATCTCTATTCGATAGTTTTTAACTAGCTTAGAATCGTTTAAATAAGCCTCTACAAAGCTTCTATTCATTTGATACAATTGTAAGGTCTTATGATACATTCTAACAAAAGGACGTGAAACAGATAAACCTTTTTGAGAACCTAAATAAATTCCGTTCGTGTGCTTCTTACCATCATCACTTTGGTAAGTAAATTTTCTATATCCAATATCTGAAAGCTTAGAAGGTCTTACAACCTGAATAATACTAGACAAAAAACTATGCCAATCATCATCATCATCATCTAAATTGAAATCAATTTTAGTATCTATATTGGAACACCTTGAATTTAAATAGAAATCATCATCTTGAATCTTGACTATCTTACTATCATTGATCCATTGCAAGACATCTTCTGAATTATCTTTAGTGATACCCTGTAAATAGTTTGAATGAAGCACTTTAGAAGTCAATAGGATAACTAGGTAAGGTTTTGTTGTAGTTTCCCCTTTAAGGTCTTTAAATGGCTCATGTTTTACCTTAAATACGATAGAATAAAGATTATTATCAAACAATGTGGAAGGGCTTGATTTACTATTCTTAGCTATGTCACCAGTACCAGTATTTACACGCTCCCAACAATGTAGAAGGTTCTGGTCTAGTACATTTACCTTATCAAAAGGAATTTTAACATCTATTGAATCAATAGAAATATCATTAGTGTTAATGATATGATTTAACTTTGCAATCATAGGATTTATCTATTTCCTAAACCTTATACTTGCTTTGAACCCTAGTATAAGGTTTTTTTATGCCAATACTGACAGCATAAAGATAATACAAATGTTTCACTTTAGGAAACATTATATTTAAGCCTCCACAAGTAACGAATGGAAACTCTTTATTAGAACAATATAGTTTTGAAATCCATTAAATCAATTTAATTTTTTAGCCTCCACTACTGAAAATTAATGATTGATTGCCATATAAAATAAAATCTAAATAAACCTAGTTCAATATCTTCTAAAACTGAAATTAGCAAGTAAATCCTGTCTTTAAGTACCTAATAAATCAAGTAATAAATAGAGTTTGCCATAAATTTAAAATCCATTAAATCAATTTAATTTCTTTGCCTCCACTACTGAAAACTAATAATCGTTGCCATATAAATAAAAAATCCATTAAATCAATTTAATTTTTGGTAGCCATAAATTGGTTAACTAAAACCTCCGTTAAACTTAACTAGTTAGGTTTACTTTACTTTCACGTAAACACTAGATGAAAGTGGTTAAATAAACCCGTTAAATGAATCAAAGTAAATTTAACCAGTATCTAATGAGTTTACTTAACTTTTACATCATAGCACTTGCATTTTGATTTTTTTACGTTGTATATGTGAAAAGTTGTTCTTTAGTTTCTGAATGAGTGTAATTAAATCAATTTAATTTCTTTGCCTCCACTACCTTAAAATTAATAATCCTGTCTTATTTATTTCTAATCATTTTACCGTATTCCTTATCATACTCAGATGGTTGATAACCACATAAATTTTCGCCTCCACTTTCCATAGCATACCAATCATTTATTGACCACAACCAATTACCCATGTTCGCTATTGATTGACTAACAGTTTCAGCCCTAATATCTTCAACATCTTCTGAAACTTGAATCTTTCTTAATCCTCCAATCGGTTGGTAAACTCTTTTACCTTTCATAGCTTGAAAAATAGCATCTAATGCAGAAGCTGTTGTATGTCTTTTTTCATCTCCTTTACTAGAAACTATCTTAGTGAAATACTTAAATAATTCCATCATAGAATTATTATCACATTCAACAAAATGTTGTGCTTTCTCTGAAACCTTTATATTATGCTTTCTATTGAGTTTTAACCATCCATTTATCAAAGATTCTGCTTTTTCCTTACTATCTACTATAAAATGAAAATGAGGGTTAAAATCGTCTGTAAATGGGTTGTAAGTGCATTCTAATTTCCTAACTCCTTTTATCTTCATTCCCATTTTTCTCATTGAACATCTGTTGTTAGAATCCATCTTCAACATCAAGTCAATCCTATCTCTCAATTCGTGTCCTTTACAGTTTTTATTTGTAAGCGTTACGAACTGTTTATCTTCTAAATTTGATAATGGTTTTGAATAGCCGTTTATAGCTTTTGCTATCCTAATTCGATTGCATACTAAACACCATCTTTGATTACAGTATTTACAAATCAATTTATTGTTTCCATCTTGTGATTGAGATTCTAAATAAGATGCACAATGGTAAGTTGACCAATAACTGTCTTTTAAATCGGATTTTAAGTCTATTAGCTTATACAAATAACTATTAGTTAAAAACTTTGCCTTTGCTCTTTTCTCATATCTTTTACGGTCATTTTCATCATTTAAGAAAGCCCCATTTTTAGGAGGGTTTTTATCGTTTTTCCCAAGTTGTGCTAATGTATCAAGGGAACACCCATTTTTAGCACCTACCAAAGGATCACTTTTAGACCTATTTAGACCTATATTTTGGCTCGAATCTTGTATCTTTGTCATAGCTAGTTAATCAATTAGTAAAGCATTCAAAATGACCGTCAAATCTGTTGAATGCTTTTTTTTATGCCTTATAATGTCATTGCCTCCACTCCATAGCCTTTTCGCATCAGTGCGAGAAAACCTTATTATTTTTAAAAATTAAATTGATTTAATTATTAGTAAAAAAGGACATACCCTCAAAATGGATATGCCCTCAATTTTCAAAACTTAATAGATAGGTTTTCAATCGCATCTACTAAGAAAAACTCTTTTGGGTAACCACTACCCTATTTTACTTTAGGTTCTTTGCTCAATTCACTAGAATCAATATTCGATTTAATATCATTCAACATACTTTGAATTTTAGCTATCTGTTGAAAATCATCTTCATTAGCTTCTGGTAACTTTTTACCTAGATATAGATAGAGTTTAGATGTTCGTTCCTTCAAATCGTCTAAATCTGAATAAATCTTATACTTAGTGTTATAATCCATTATTATAGGTTTTAGGTGTTCTGTTATTCAGATTCAATTTAGAGCCGTAAAACAGCTTGTGAGACCGCTCTAAATAGATTAGAGAATCATTCAGGTTACTTTCTTTGAATCCAAGCACTAGAAAGTAAATTGCTTTAAATTTGCGTTTTAAAAAATGCATCGTATTTGAGTTTAGAAGTGAAAATATGATGTAGGCTCATTTGGTGTTGTAGCACCTTATGAGCCATTTTAATTTTAATTGTTTGCAATGTGTTGAAACAGCAACAACAGAAGTACAAATATAGGTAAAATATTTTAATCCTGTAATATCACTATGAAATCACTATGAATGCAAATATTTTCTAGTTTTTTTTCTTCTTATCCAAACGTTTCAGTTCTAGTATCAAAGTTTCTACTATCCATAAATTTCTACTTTTAGGCTCATCTAAATTGTCAACATAAGCATCTATTTTATCCCTCCACTTCTTTTCAATTCTTAGTGTTAAGACCTTAATTTCCTTTTCTTTTTTTTCTTTATTATCCATAAATTTTCTTTTTTTATTTACTGAAATTAATAATTATTAATCTTGACCTACCGCAATATCTTTACGAGGGCTATTTGATACAAAAGACGTATTAAATCAATTTAATTTTGGTAATTGGTAACGATAGAACTTTGATTAAAAAAGTCCATTAAATCAATTTAATTTCTTTGTCTCCACTACTAAAAATTAATAATCGTTGCCATATAAATAAAAGATCCATTAAATTGATTTAATTTCTTTGCCTCCACTACTCAAAACTAATTTTCTTAGATACACATTCCCTTTAATAGCAGCAACAGCCAAACCAATACATTCTACATCCTTATAAATAGATTATCACTAAAGTTTGACCAGCTAAGACATTAATAATTCTATTTGATTAAATCAATTTAATGGATTAAAAATGTCATTTCATTGCCATATAAAATAAAATCTAAATAAACCTAGTTCAATATCTTCTAAAACAGTTGCAATACCTATAAAGTCCTTTTCTTAAGTACCTAAAAAACCATCTTACAAATAGAGTTTTCAATACTGAAATTAGCAAGTAAATCGGGTCTCTAGGTTCTAAAAAATTAAATTGATTTAATTTTTGGTAATTGGTTGCCATATAACTAAAAGATTCAAGTAATAAATCGTCTTTATAATTAAATTGATTTAATTCGCTGGAATGTATAAAATTTTTCCGTTTGTGTCCTCAAAAAAGAACTCCCTAACGTTCTTACCTTCGTGTAAAGTTCTTACGCCTTTGTATGCTTCGTTTAAGTTCTCATAATTGCTTGACTCTATTTTAAAAACGTTTGCCTTTAACAGCTTCTTAGTCATTGCAGCACAACCCCAAATGCGACCTTCAATTATTCCTATCTTTTCATATTCCTTTTGCGTACACTTTGATGGATTACCAACTGCCCTGACTGTTTTTGATATGTAATTTGCAACCCGTCTAACGTCCTTAGTTTTCTGTATGTTTATGTGTATAGTACCGTTCTTAGTATAGTTCTTTGTACGCTCCCATTTATGCACAACTTTTTCCCATTTTTCCCTAATAACTTCAATCCTTATTTTATCAATGAATACAATATGAAAATGTAATGCACCCCTTTTTTGTTTTTCTGCTACCCATATAAAATGAAAATCTTTCTTTAGGTATCTTTTGATTGACTTGAAGAAGTTAGTTAACATCTTTTTTGCTTCTGCATCAGTAGGCATATAATCAAAAGTTAATGTTAGGAAGTTCACATGTAATTTTTGAGGTATAGCTATGTAGTAAAGTATCCTAACTAACCGCTTTATGTCCTTAGATTGGTTTTTACTTAGACCTCTTTTATACATCTTTTCACCGCCTTGATTCTTTAAGCCTTTAATATTTCTTTGGTGGTTGGATTTTGCGCCCAAATAGACAACTTTTTCCCCATTTTGGTAGGTAGAATCTTTAAATACAAAACGGTCGTTTCTCGTACACAAAGACAAGATAAGAGGGTTGCCTTTTTTGTGGTCTGTATCGCTGCTGCTGGTATCGCTGCTGCTATCAATAAATTCACTCAATTTAGTTGGATTTAGGAGACACCTAAACCGAAAAATGTGGAGACTGATAAAATTTTTGCATAAAAAAACCTTATCTTTGTGGGGTATTGACGTTGAAATTAATACACCCGTTTATAACTCCTATGTTTGAACGGTCAACCGTGTAAGGACTGTGAACTCTTTACACGGTTTTTTTATGCCTATAGTTATTTAATTATTTTGTTTGCTCAAAAGTAAAATATTTTGACGACTTAAGCCGTTTTTAGGTACTATTTAGCGACTTTAAGCCATCAGTCAATCAAACACCTAAGAACTTGACAAACATTTCCAAAACGGCTTAATTTCTACGTCTAGAATAATATCTATCCTGTTGCTGTTGCAACCGCTTTTCTTTTCTTTGATTATTCCAATATCTTACTACGCCTCCACTTTCTTTGATATTTTGATTGATTTTAGGACAATCTTTATAAAAGCTTTGAACGGCTGGACTCATATTATTAACATCCTGTTGAACCTTGTTTTCGTTAACTGGCATCCATAGAATAAAACCTATAAACAGGATACCAAAAAACGCCACTACGTTAGTGAAATTTGAACTACTTTTGTTACTCATTACTTTGTTGTTTAAGTTGTGAAAAATTGTAGGCAACCCTAATAACTTTCGACGGTGTATAGGGTTGCCTTTTTTTGTGGATTAAATTGATTTAATATAATCTTTGATCGTATCAATATTTTTAGTTCGATAGAAGTCTTTTCTCACTTCCGTAGGTATCACTGGAATCATTTTATTTTGATTCAAATTTGACCAATTTTTGTACAGATAATCAAAAAAGAAAAATTGTACTTTTCTGCTCAAAGTCTCCTTTTCTTTTAATCTCGCTTTGTACTTATTTCTATTATTCTTTATTTCTTCTTTTTTCCAAAACTTTTCAATTGTACTTATTTGCTTATTTGCTGTCTGGACTAGCTTTGCGGACTGTTTAAGACTGTTTAAAGCTGCTGTTGCACGTTTGGGTATAGGAATCTTTTTTGGGTCTAAATCGCTTGTAATCTTTGCGCTGTTGTTTGTTGTAGGAACTGAATTATTTTTATCATAAAGGTCTGAAATTAGATTAACAGTCAATGCAGACCTATGATGGTAAGAATGAATAAAATATGAAGTACCTATTATCATAATTTCAACTACAAATGACAATGCCACAAAGGCATACGAATAGTTACTAAAACTAGACAATTCCTTTGCACTATACACACTTGATACAATACTAATAATTGAGAAAAAACCCGACAAAGTTAATAGGGTAGGACTATGCTTTTTAGTCTGGAAATACATAGTAAAATAAATGTCTAAACAAACATCCTGAAACCGCTCAAATAGACCTAATATCAATATGGCAACCGTTAACGGTATAATGTAGTGGACTGCTGGAACACCCATTGCAGACATTAACCAACTGACTAGATTAAATCCAAAGGACAATGCTATTAATAAACTAAAGATGTGGAACAATTGACGGCTGTACTTGCTTAGTACAAACAACTGCCTGAATACTACTGGATAACTTTTTGGACGTGCCTTGTAATAAGATTCTATTAAGCTGTTTTGTATCTCAGCTTCTTTGAAGTGATTTTGAACCACGCTGTAAATGTGGTCTGAAACTTTTAAATTTTGCTTTTGCTTCTGCATTCTAAAGGTACTTTTAGGAATTATGAAAATATACCTAACAGAACCTGACAAAAGCAATACTTTTGTGGTGGGCTGAAATATTAGGTACTTTAATATTTTATGTCAAGTCCACATCGGTACGTCAATACCTTTGTGGGCGTTTTTATGCTACAAATATAGCACTATTTTAATTCGGATTAATTACCTAATAAAAAACCCGAAAAAACTGGATCTGAATTTTCGGGTTTTGATTGTTTACAAGGATAACTTTCTTTGTCCTTTAAGTTCGTTTTTCGGTTGTATCGTTTGAACTGTCTTAGCTGCCTTAATTGCTGCCTTTACTTTTGAAACAGTTGCTTTTGATACTCCACATATTTTGGCTGTATTCCTTATTGATTGCCCTTGGTTTAATTGCTTGACTACTTGCTTATATTCTTTGAGTAGGGTAGCACTGGACTTTACGCTCCCAACTTTGCGCCCTAACGTTTTACCTTTTCTCTTAGCTTCTTTGAGTCCTGATTTAATACGTTCGCTTAGTATTTCAGTCTCCATCTGTGCGACGTTACAAAGCACGTCCGTTATTAGCTTGAATGTACTGTTGACTTTTCCAGCTTTTGTATGTGAAGACAAACTTTGTTGAAATATATAAAGCTCCTTATTCAACTGAAATACAATAGTATCAATATTTTTCTGTACATCTATTGCTGACCTTCCTAAACGACTTATTTCGCTTACTAAAACAATATCAACTCTTTCAGCTTCGATGTATGCAAACATCTGCTTTGCTGCCGTTCTGTTTTTTGCTGCTGTCTTTCCGCTCGTTGTATCCTCAAATATTTGCACAACTTCAATTCCGTTATTCTTTGCGTATGTCAACAACTCGTTTTGTTGTCTATCTGTTTCCTGTCGGTCTGTTGATACTCGACTATAAATAATTCCTGTTTTCATTCCTTCGACGGTTTTAATGATTAATTGATTGAGTACCAAAGATACAAAACTTTTTGATATTTGTCCTGTTTTAATCAAATGTTTATCGCAACCCAAACTTTTTAGTATTTAATATCAAGCAAAACCCCTAAAACCGTTAAAACTTTTTAGTAGGATTAAATTAGGACACTTGATACACCCAACAGACCACCAACAACCCAACTGCCCAACCAAAAAAAATAAAATAAAAAAAACCCACGCTAAAAAGAGCGTAGGTCTATGCTGGACAACCAAACTAAGTAATATTTTTTTATTCGAGATTGAGTATAAAGTATAGGTCGTTACCAACAACCTTATCTTGGATTATTAAGGTTTTGTATTCCGTATCTACAAAACTAGGTATAGGGAATTTAATTTGATTTAGGCTGTTTGCCGTAGTCTCGCTATCTAATTTCTTATATATGCTATCTAAGACAAATTTTAAGTAGATGCTTCTAGACCTTGACAATTTTCTAACTGAATCTGAGAGTATCAAGTTATCCAAACTAAATACTAAAGAGTTTTGTATAATTCTATTCATAGCTTTTTATTTTTGGGCGTCTATTTAGCTATGTATATGCACATTTTTACTAGGCTACGTATTTATTTCAAATGTTAAGAAAACGTTAAAAAAAATTTTACTGACTAAAAAATAACTCGAATTATTTTTGATATAAAGATAATCTATCTAAATCATTTTAACCCTGTTTTTAGCTAGGTTTTTAGATAGCAGGTATAAACAGTATCTTTCCGTTTGTTTCCTCAAAAAAGAACTCCCTAACGTTCTTACTTTTGTGAAAACTTTTTACGCCTTTATAGGCTTCGTTTAGTTTCTTATAATCGTTTGATACGTCTTTATAAACTACTGCTTTTAACAGCTTCTTAGTCATAGCAGCACAACCCCAAATCCTACCTTCAATGATACCTATTTTTTCATATTCCTTTTGCGTACATTTAGACGGGTTACCAGCTGCCTTTACAGTCTTTGTTACGTAATTTGCAACCCGTCTAACGTCTTTTGTCTGCTGTATATTTATGTGTATAGTACCGTTCTTTGTGTACCCCTTTGTACGCTCCCATTTATGCACAACTTTTTGCCACTTTTCCCTAATAACTTCGATTCTCAATTTATCTATAAAAATAATATGAAAATGTATTGCACCCCTGTTTTGTTTTTCTGCTATCCAAATAAAATGGAAGTCTTTATCTAAGTATCTTTTGATGGACTTGAAAAAATTGGTTAACATCTTTTTTGCTTCTGCATCAGTAGGCATATAATCAAAAGTCAAGGTAAGGAAGTTTACATGTAATTTTTGGGGAATAGCTATGTGGTAAAGTATCCTAATCAAACGTCTTATGTCCTTAGATTGATTTTTACTTAGACCTCTTTTTTGTAGCTTTTCACCTTTTTTGTTTGGCAGTCCTTTAGTATTTCTTTTGTGGTTGGATTTTGCGCCCAAATAAACAACTTTTTCACCATTTAGGTAAGTTGAGTCTGTGAATAAAAAACGGTCGTTTTCCGTACACAAAGACAAGTTAAGGGGGTTGTCTTTTTTTGCCCTATTGGGAGCGTTACTGGTATCGGTAATTTTTTTCAATGTTTTCAGCTTTGGAACAGCTAAAAACCGACGTACTTAATGGAGACTTTACAAAACATTTTAATAAAAAAAAACGTATCTTTGTGACTGTATTGACCTTCTAAATTAATACATGCCGTTATGCCTCCTATGGTGTTTCGGTTTTTTAACTACGCTAAGACTCCAATCTTTATAGCGTAGTTTTTTTTTGCTTGTTTGTTAAATAGTTAGTTAGTTCTACCCAAAAGTATAGGTTTTTGACGGGTTAAAGCCTTTTTAAGGTACATTTTATCCACTCCCTTATAAATTCGATCTAGTGTATAAGAAAGTTTTAATCTATTGCCTACGTCGACTGTATGCCCTATCCTGTTTGTTTCTTTTGCGCCCTACCCTACTTCGATAGTATTTTACCGTTCCACCAGCTTCTTTTATCCCTTGATTGACCTTAGGACAATGCTTATAGATGCTTTGCACGTTTGGCGAAAATGTCTGCATATCGCTGTTAACTTCGTTTTGGTCTACTGGCATAAACATTATAAACCCAATTACTAGGATGCCAAAAAACGCTGCTACGTTTGTGAAATTAGATGTACTTTTGTTACTCATTACTTTGTTGTTTAAGTCGTGAAAAATTGTTTGGCAACCCTAAGAACTTTCGACGGTGTATAGGGTTGCCTTTTTAGATTAATTTGAATTATTTTATTGAATCAATGTAGTCTTTGATTGTATCAATGTTTTTAGTCTTGTAAAACTCTTTTCTTACATTTTGAGGGATAACTGGAACGACATTATTTTGCTGCAGATTTGACCAATTTTGATACAAGCTATCAAAAAAATAATACCCAACTTTTCTGCTTAAAGTCTCCTTTGCTTTTAATCGTTCTTTGTACTTCGTTCTATTATTTTTTATGTCTTCTTTTTTCCAAACTTTTACTTCTGCTTTTTTGGCTGCATCTGCTGTCTGGACTGAATTTGTGAATAAAATACTACTTACTTTTTTGGCTTGTTTAGGTGCTTCTATATCGCTTTTTATTTGTCTGCTGTTGTTTGCTGTTACAACTTCATTTTGTTGGCTGTATAGGTCTGAAATAAGGTTGACCGTTAAAGCAGAACGATGGTGGTAAGAATGAATGAAATATGAAGTACCTATTATCATAAGTTCTACAATAAAACTAA
>ENA-ORXT01005324-ORXT01005324.1-marine-metagenome-genome-assembly--contig:-NODE-5324-length-12683-cov-5.433841_pt1 | contig 12683 bp, 10 predicted proteins | sample MGYA00237868_ERZ511482 | MGnify/ENA metagenome assembly ERZ511482 | reverse complement strand
TGGTGTGAACACCGGTACCCACATCTGGGGCCAGTTCCTGAAGGACTACGCCAGCACCGACTGGTGACGCTACGCGTTCGCAGGAGGTTGGAACTTCGGGGCGACGGCGAACATGACGGTCGCTCCGATCAGCATGCTCGCAGCGACGAGGGACCAACCAACGGCATAGCTCGCCCGCTCCACGACCTGTCCCATGACGATCGGGCCACTGAACACGCCGATGTAGACACCGGTCTGGGTGATCCCGGTTGCTTGAGCAGCGGCTCCTGGATTCGCCCGCACCACGGCAAAGTTGAACAACGCTGGCCACGACCAACCGGCGCCGAAAGCCACGACCGCTGCGATCGCGTGGGCCCACTCGACTCTGGGCGCCAGCAACAACGCACCGAGAGCCCCGAATGCCAGAAAGATGGCAGCGGTTCGCATCGGCAAGCTGGTCGTGCGGTCGGCCCGCCAGCCGAGTACCAGCCTGGTCGCGATCCCGCTGATCGAACCCACGGCCAGCAGCACACCAGCCGCACCAGTCGACCATCCGGCGTCGGTGGCCGAACTGGTCAACCAGCTACCGAGCGTGCCAGCCGCTGCTGCGGAGAACCCAGCGGCCACGGCCGCAGCGATGAGTGCCGATTGAGAGGTCAGTACTTCGGCGGTCGGCGTGCTGTTCTCGACCGCTGCAGCCGTGGCTTCTGGACCATCGTCTGGGGCGAAGCGCAACACCAGGAACAGGGCTGTCACCGCCAGAACCGAGGCAGCGGCATACGCGAACGGCCAGCCAACGGTGAGCGCGATGGCGGGAACGGCGAGGCCACCGAGCAGTGTCGCCCCCGGCATGCCCGATTGTTTGACCGCCATGGCGAAGCCCAGTCGCTTCGGATCGATCGACTGACTCAGCAGCTTGTTCACAGCGGTCTGGCTGCCAGAGTTCGCAAACCCTGCGATCGCCAAAGCCACGATTAGAGCTTCCCCGCTGCGAACCAACCCAGCCACGAGCGCAGTGACCGTCGCAGTCGTGAGCAAGCTCAGCGTCAGCATTCGTCGCGCACCGAGCCGTTCGCCGAGTCGGCCGAGACCGATCGAACCAAGGGCAGAGCCAGCAAAGAAACCACCGATCACAAGCCCGAAGAAACCCTCAGTCAGCCCGATCGATGACCGCAGCTCTGGCCCGAGAGCCCCGGCAAGGAACGCCGGGTACACACTCGACACGGTCGTGAGGACCGAAGCCAACATCACGCCGTTGCCGTTCGCTTCGCTCTCTAACGGAGATTGCTCGCTGGCGCTCACGCCGTTCGCTTCGCTCTCTAACGGAGATTGCTCGCTGGCGCTCACAACTCCCAGCTGACGGTGTTCGAGAGTTGGTTTGTCACCCGGTGAACCAACCTCCGTCGGGGTGGATCAGCTCGCCGGTCACGTAGCTGGCCTCGTCGCTCACGAGGAAGAGCGCAACGCTGGCGATCTCCGATGGCAGGCCGCGCCGACCCATTGGCGTGTTCCCGATGATGACGTCACGCATCTCGTCGACTTGGTCGAACGCCGCGGTCATGTTCGTGTCGATGAAGCCAGGCCCGATTGCATTGACCCGGATACCGAGCGGAGCAAGTGTGCGAGCGGCGTTCTTGGTCAACATCCAGACCCCAGCCTTCGACACGGGATAGCTCGGCGAGCCCCACAGCGGATCTCGAGCCGCAATCGACGCGATCGTCGCGATCGCACCCGGCTTTTCCTGATGCAGCATGACGCTCGCCGTGGCTTGAATCGCCAACAACGTACCGGTGAGGTTGACGTCGATCACCCGACGCCAGTCATCGAGGTCGAGGTCGATCAGCGACGCCGCCGGGTTGACCGCTGAGCGCTCTGCGGACTGGGCGATGCGCTTGAGGTTTCCCTCGGTGTCACCTGACTGGTATTCGCCACTGGTGATTCCCGCAGCAGTGACGACGACATCGATCGTGCCGAAGTACTCGACAGCAGCAGCCGCCATTGCCTCGTTGCTCTCCTGGCTGGCCGCCTCGAGCTCGACGAAGCGCGCATTGCCACCAGCTTCGTTGATCGCCTCTGCAGCGGCCTTGCCGGGCGCAAGCTGCAGGTCGGCGATCAGGACGTTGGCTCCTTCAGCCGAGAAGCGCTCGGCGCACGCTCGGCCGATGCCGTTGCTGCCGCCGGTGATCACAGCGGTCTTGCCGCTGAGTCGTCCTGTTCCCGATGCTTGTTCGACCATTTGCTGAAACTAGCCGTCTCCGTAGTCTGGGAGAAACAGCACAGGCACCCGGGACCACGCACCTCTATGCTCCAGTAGCTGTCACGCTCGATGGCACACGTCTCAGGAGTCGATCATGGCGAACCCCACACCCGTAGAGCCCGAAGCACCTCGCCCCTGGTACGCAGGCCTCATCGGCTTCGTGTTCGCAGCGATTGTCGTCACCGCCCTCGGCCTTGCCACCGCTGCCTCCTACGACAGCAGCGACGACGACCACGGCAGTGAGTACGACGATGACGCTGATCACAGCGAAGAGGAAGACGATCACTCCGGCGAAGAAGAAGAAGGCGACCACAGCGAGTAAATCCGGGTGAGTCCTCGACTCGTTCTTGCAACGATCGGCCTGGTCGCCATTCTCATCGGCGGCAACTTCACAGCGCTCAAGTTCGCGCTCGACCACACCACGCCATTCCTCCTTGCCAGCCTGCGCACGGTGGTTGGCGGCACGTTCCTCATCACGTTCGCTCTGCTCAGGGGCGAACGCATCCCACGCCGTCGAGACGACCTGGCTCGCATCTTCGTGGTGTCGTTCAGCATCACGACCGTGTCGAGCGCCCTCTTGGTCTTTGGTGTGAATCGAGTGCCAGCGGGCGTTGCTTCGTTGATCTCGAGCACGATGCCGCTGTTCACCGCAGTCCTCTCGCTGATTCTGCTCAGTGTCAAGGTGAACCGCATCGGCATGGCTGGTCTTGCTGTCGGCTTCTCGGGAACGATCATCCTTGCCTCCCCGTCGCTCGGCGGCGGAACCGAGACCGTTGGCATCGTGTCGCTCGCCTTCTCCTCGTTGGCCTGGGCCTTCGGCACGGTCTTCATGAAGTGGAAGGACTTCAGCCGAGTGAGCCCGATCATGCTGGTTGGTGTCCAGCTCGTGATGTCGGCGCTGGTCTTGGTGCCGTTTGCGTTACTGGTCGAGGGCACGGCCGACACCGACTGGTCGCTCGGACTCTTCGTTCCGCTCTTCTACGCCGCCATCCCAGCAAATGCAGTGACCTTCTCGCTGATGGCCACCGTGGTGAAGCTGGCGACACCAACACAGGCAGCATCGACCGCGTACCTGATCCCGGTGTTCGGTGTCTTCTTCGGATGGCTCATTCGTGATGAGACGTTGGGTACTGCTGAACTGCTCGGCGGAGCGCTTGTCATCACCGGCGTCTACCTACTGGTCAACTCACCTGCACGAACGGCTGCCCCATGACAGAACCCGAGCCCATCGAACGTTTGACACTTCGTAAGGCAATCGCGGCCGACGCTCGAGCTGCCAACCTCTGGCGCACGATCGCGCTGGTCGTGGTGCTGGTGCTGGTCGTGGTGGTGGTGCTAGTCGTGGTGGTGATGACAATGGTGGTGGGGGTGCTAGTCGTGGGGGTGGTGACAATGGCGTTAAGGGTGCTAAAGTCGTGGGGGGTGGTGGTGGCGCGTGGTGGCGTGGTCACTGCGCCAGCGGGCGCGCGCGGGGGGCCCGGATCCCGTCGCTGTCGGTGCACGCAGATCGAGAATCTCAGTTGCGGTGGCCCACCGCGGGCGTGCGCCGCCATCGGCGCCCGGGACCGGGTCGTGGGGCGGCGCGGCCGCCCCAGAGGGACGGCGGGCATGCCCGCGGCACGTCCAGCGGAGCTCGGCACGGCAAGCCGCTTCCCCGCCCCTCCGTACAAAGAACCGAGAGAGGACGTTTTTACTGTCCGCGCACCGCCCGCCGCGCGCCGCGGCGTGCGGTGTGCCAACAGGACCAAAAGCAGAGCACAGGGAGGCGCCAGTCCCGGCGCCCACCCAGCCCCGCCGCGTGTGAGCCGGCCGATGCACTCGACGCGACCGCCTCCAAAAGGGGAGCCAAACGTCACACCCTCTCGTCGCCTCTGGCTATTCGCCTCGCCCCCCAAAAGCCAAGAGGCTTTGCTTTGGCCAACCCGCCGCCACGCCGCACGCGACGGCCAGCGCCGCGCTCGCATGCCCCCAGCCCGAGCCGCACCGGGCCCACCCTCAACCCTCCCAGCGTCCGCGTTGGACTAGGAGGCCGTGCTCACCTGCCAACCCACCCGACACCGGCTGCGGGCCACGCGGCCGCTCCGCAGAGGGGATCAGCACCCACTGCGAGCAGCACTGGCGCACGTCGGATGCGCTCATGAAAGCACACAAACAAAAAGCCAGCAGCTGGCCGGCTGGCCCAGTGGCCAAAAGGCTCCTCCCACAGCGCCGCCCACCTTCAAGGCACGGCAGCAGCCGAGCTGCCCCCCCCCCGCTTGCGCTGCCGCCGCCGAGGGCGGTGGCGACCGCCACGCCCCCGGACCGCTGCCTCGTCTACCCCGGTTGGCGGGGTACCTCCCGCACCAGCCCCTGTGACGCCCGCCGCACCCGCTACAGCGGCCCCATTGCCGCCGCCCGCGCCGCCAGTGCCAGCGCCACCACCGCCGCGGCCGCCACTCGCACCCGCGCCGCTTCCTCCACCCGCCGACGGCCGTGGAGCGTTCCGCACCGCCACTGCGCCGCGCGAGTCGCCCACGTTGGCGCCTGGTGTGCCAGAGGCGCCGCCGCCGCCTGCACCGCCACCGCCGCGGACCGGCTGGGGCTCCCCTAACACCGGGATGGGCCGCGAGGCGACGCCGCTTCCCGCACGCCCGCCGCCACGACCGCCCCCGCGCCCCCCACCGCGGCCACCGCCCCCCCCACCGCCACTCCCCCTCCCCCCGCGACCGCCACCCGTAAACGGCCGCCGAAAGGGCATGGCCTGCACCCCCTGCCCCACCCCGTTCACGGCCGACGGCCACGGCCGGCACGGCGGCTCGGCGGTTACAGGTAGCACCCGCCGCTGGACGCACGGCTGCGTCGGCAGCCGCCGAAATAAGGGCGCTGGCGGTGGGGGGATGGTCTCGACGGGGATCCGCGGCTGCCGCGTTAGCGGCAGCCCCGGCGGCATGGGCGGCCGGCAAAACAGCTGCGGCGCGCCGAGCGACGTCCGCCGCCGCTCCGCGAGTGTGTACGCCGAGAGCGGGATCGGGTCGACGGTGGCGTGGAGGCGCTCCACCGCAAACGTGCCGTCTGGGCGGATGAACTGGGCGGCGGCTTCGGGCGTCGCGATGAGCGACCGGAGGGGGGCCGGCAGCAGTGGCGCGCCGCGCGGCGGCAGCAGTGCGAGGGTGGCCTTGTGGGGGGGAAGCGGTGGCACCAAGGACATGGGCGGCTGCATGTGGCTCAGCGGGTCCCCGTCGTGCGCCTCGATCCACGCGGCGAGCGCCGCCGGCGACGGTGAGTACTTCTTGTCGTAACAAAAAGTCCAGTCTGGCGGGGCGCCATCGCAATACATGGCCAACGTCCAGAGAATGGAACGCAAGTAGGACACGACGTCATAAAACTTGCCGGTGCCGCTGCTCGCCGCCGAAGCCGCGATGGCAGACTCGTCTGCTTCTGCCAACTCTGCCAGCATCTCCTCGTCGCCATCCTCCTCGTCCTCATCTGAGTCCTCGTCCTCGTCCTCGTCTGAGTCCACGTAATCATCATCGTCCTCGTCGCTCTCGTCGTCATCGTCGTCATTGTCGGCCGACGCGGGGAAGGCTGGCTCGCCCGTGTACAGGATCTGTTCCTCAGCCAACATTGAGTCGCCGTCGTCTCCACCCACGGCGGTGCCATTGCTTGACAGCACTGGCGCGACGTCCCAGTCCATGGCCGACGCCGCCGCAGTGGCAGACGCAGACCCGCCCCCACGCCCGCCACCGCCGTTGCCGCCGCCACCCCGCCCCCGTCCGCGGCCGCGGCCGCCCCCCACGGTGCTGCTCGTCAACACAGGCACATGCGAGAGGGTCTTGACGAGAGCCGAAAAGAAAGGCCAGTTCCACGTCCGACGCTCCGCGTCAATCAAGTAGGCGCCGTGCAGCGAGCTGCTGGTTGCGCCGCCGTCGCCTCCACCAGACGTCCCGTTGCCCTTGCCCCCGTTGCCGCGCCCCCGTCCCCGTCCCCGCCCGCTGCTGCTGCCGCCGCCGTCGCCACCGCCGCCACCGTTGCCAGCCTTTTCTGCTTTCAGACGCTTGTAGCGCCCCCAGAGGCGCTGAAAGTTGGAGCCCCGCAGCTTGGGCAGGTAGTCGTTGCCATTGAGGAGGCACAGCACCACAAAGTCGATTCGCACTGCCGCCGACTCGCCGGGGAAGAGCTCGTCTAACAGCCGCACCAGCTGCCACACGCTCACCAGCGTGGCCGGCTGTTTGGGGCCACCGCCGATAAACACAAAAAAGTCGCGGACACACGTCGTCAGGAGCCCCTGCAAGATGATGTCCGCGTCCGACCCGACAATGACCACCGAGTCGGTCGGTGCCACGCTATTGTGCAGGTAGTCAATGATCTTGAGCTCCCCCTCCCCGGCCACGTGTGGCCCCGACACGACCATCGACACGCCCGCGTAGCGGCTGCCCGTCTGCAGCCGCGACACGCACCAGTACTCGACGGCAGAGGCGAGGTAGGCCATCAACTCGGTGCCGGGCGCCATGGCCAGCGGGTCAACGCCCTCCCCGCGGGCGACGCGGTACCGAGCGGCGCGGCGCCGTTTTCGGTCGGCCGACACGGACGCCGCCAGCTGCTCGGCAGTCGGCGGCGGGCCGGCCGGCGCCGCCTGGCCGCCGGCGCCGCCGGCAGCATCCGAGGTGGTGGCCGCCCCACCCCCGTCCCGCGCCCGCCGCTTGGCACGCCGCGCGCGTTGGGTCATCAGCTTGGCCAGCGGCGCCGGCCCGTCAAACGCAATGTAGATGGACATGCGCGGTACGAGCGTCTCGAGCAGCCGGTCGAGCTCCTTAAAGATGAGGGTGACGAGCATAGGCGGGTTTGCCGCCTTACGTGCGTTGGTGTGGATCAGCTGCGCAAAATCGACGCACACGTGGTCAAATACGTCGACGGACGTTGGGTCCTTCACTGGCGGCGGCGGACGCCCGCCGCCACCACCGCCGCCGCCGCCCCGCCCGCCGCCCCGCCCGCCACCCCGCCCGCTGCGGCGTGACACTCGGACGCGCGTGACGGAGCTAGGAAAGGTGCTGACGAGCCATTTTTGAAAGCCGGCAATGCCCATGATGGCAAACCCCCACCGTCAGCGTACGGCGCACAGAAAGAGCTCAGTAGGTTCACGCCCCAGGTCCAAAGCACAAACAAACGGTCAGGGAGGAGACGAGGGGGCGGGGTGCGCTCAAACCTCTACTGGGCAGACGCCGTCAAAAAGGCGGCCCGACCCGTGTTGGCGGGTGAGGGTGCGGGCGGGGATGCGGACGGGTGTAAGAGCGAGGATGGACGACAACGGCACCGCGTCGTCCTGGCGACCGGAAGGTGACCGCAGGGTTCGTCGTCGACATGAGTCGTTGGCAACCCAGACCAGCTACGGTAACAGCAACAAGACGAGGCAGCGACAGGGGTAAAAGCTGCTGGGCAGCGTCCCAGCGGCCAACCGACCAGCACCTCGCAGGCGGCGAGCGACGGAAAAAACCGCGCGACTGGGAGGGAGGCGGCGGTTGGATGACACGGTGGCGTGCAGCAGCGTCCAGTTCCGCCTTTGTGCACGTCGTCCACGCCGCCGCTGTGCCGGCCACGGCATCTCGGTTTGCACGAAGTGACAGGAGCAAACAATCGCTGATTCAGTCTAGCACTTCACTATTGATACTTATCACATCATATCCTCAGTAGCCCACCCACGGATAAGATGTTGAACATACTTAACTTGCCTCGCTGGCGGCATTTGATTGCCACCGACGAGACAATCATGTGGGTGGCATGCCCTGGGGCAAGGTGCCTTCGTGCTGGCACCTCCGTCCAGCCAGCACCAACTCGCTGCCTCCTTCAACACGCAGCTCTCTGCTTGTCGGTTTGCCCGAGGCCCTCGCCCGCTGTGACCCTTTTTCCATTCTCCACGATAACGCACGCCCGTCAACTCGCTCGTGAGTAACGACCACCAGTGGGCGGCAGACAACTCAGTCACCGCCCACCATGTGGCGCGGCAATGGAGAAGGCGGCGGATACGGGGGCTTTGCTGGCGGCGGCTTTGGCGGCGGCTTTGGCGGCGGCGGCGGCGGCTTTGACCTGCCGGATGGGGCCATGCCGCCGGCGCCAATGGGCGCGTTTACGCGCCAGTTTCGGGCGTTTCCAGTGTCCTTCATCGACAGGGTATGTTGGGGCATGGGGCGGTGACTTGACGGGGAGGGAGATGGGAGTGTCAGCTTATGGTGTTGGTGACGGCGACGCCTGCTTTAGGTGCAGTTGTTTGACGGCTTCTCACACACACCTTGGTTGTATGTCCTTCACTTGATTTTTGCTTACTGTGCCTGGCTGTGCGCCACCTTTCTGTCCGTTTTGCGTTGCTCGTTTTCTTTGCTTCATGCGCAGGCGGACCTCGACAAGGGCGACAAAATTATCCTCCCGCCGTCTGCGCTCGACACGCTCGCGCGGTTGGCTGTCTCCTACCCAATGCAGTTCCAAGTGACGTCGGGCGCCGGCATGACCACCCACGTCGGCGTCTTGGAGTTTGTCGCCGAAGAAGGGCGCGCCTACTTCCCGTACTGGCTCCTAACGTCCCTGGCCGTCTCGGAGGGCGACATGGTCACCCTCCGCAATGCGGTGCTCCCCCGCGGCACGTATGTCAAGTTCCGCCCGCAGTCGTCGGACTTTCTGTCGATCAGCAACCCCAAGGCGGTCCTCGAAGCGTCGCTCCGCGCCTTTTCGTGCCTGAGCCGGGGCGACTCGGTGGCGATTGCGTACAACAACAAGACGTACTGGATTGACGTGCTCGACGTCAAGCCGGGCGACGCCATCTCCATTGTCGAAGCGGACGTCAATGTCGACTTTGAGGCGCCGCTCGACTATGTCGAGCCGCCCCCCGTGTACCGCAACACGCCGGCCGCCGGCGCGGGCGCAGGGCCGTCGGGCGGCGGCGCGGGTGGGGGGATGTCTCTCGGCGGGGGCGGGGGCAGCGGGGCCGCCGACGGGGCCGGCGGCGGCGGCGGCGCGTCGCGCCTGGCCAGCCGCCTGGAGCGGCTCAAGAAGCGGCCGCCGGGTGGTGGCGCCGACAGCAGCGACGATAGCAGCGACGAGGAGGGCGGGGCGGCGGCGGCGGCCAAGGCCGCCGCCGCCAAACCCCGCTTTCCGGGATCGGGGCAGGCGCTCAAGCCCCGCACGGGGGCGGCGGGCAGCCGGCTGGTGTTTGGGGGGGGGCGGCCCACCGGGGGGGGCGCCGCGGGCTCCTCGTCTGGGGCTGCGGCGGCGGCGGCAGCGTCCAATGGGGGGTCGGCCGCCGCCGGCGAGGCGGCCGGGGAAGCGGACGCGGCAGACACGAAGAAGGAGGAGGCCAAGCCCTTTGTGGCGTTTGGGGGGGCGGGCCGGTCGCTGCGGGATTGACGGGGCGAGCAGGGAGGTGCGCGGCGCGCGGTGCTGCTCGTAGTGGGCGCTGTATATAAAAGACGGTGTCGCTGAAGTGTGTGGTCGGCGGCTGGTTGCATTGGCGGTTGTCGCTTGGACTTTCATAGCCGTCGTGTTGATGAGGAGTGCCCCCTTTGGTTGTGTGCGCACGTACTGCGCCCTGACTGGGCATGGCACCGATTTGGGCTTGAGGACCCAGAGCTTGAGGGGCCCAACTCGCACCTCTATCCTCGGCCGTGCGTGTGCCTCGACCGTTGGCCCAAAAATGCAGAGAATAAGGCCGCTGTTGTGCCTTCGTTTATAAATACCCTCGTATGTACACGCTTCCCTCCCCTCGAGCTCCCCACACGCCCCTCCCGGTCCGTCCGCACTCCCCTCCAAACAGTGCACGCAGATACAATGCAAGCAAGCAAACGATCGCCTTGTCCTTGTCCGAGACCTTGTCGCCAACCGCCGACCTGCGCCACACGACCAAGCACAATCGACGACCAGCCAAGCCAGTCAGCCAAAAAGCAAAAAGACAAAGCCACATTCAGCACAAGGACCGGGCGGTGAGTGGGGCAAGCGCAGTACCTGCGCACGTCGACAGCGCCAGACGGGTTGCACGGGAAGACCGACAGTGGCAGCGTCGGCAACGACGGCAGCGGCAGCGGCGGCAACAGCAGCAGCAACAGCAACCCGCCGGCGACGGCGCTCAGCGGATGCGGCGGCTCCCCGACAGCGCCGCCTTCTTCCCATCCTTGCCCGGCCGCCCGATCGCCGACGGCGCGCCCGACGCCGCCCCCTCCCCCCCCTCCCCCGCAAACACATTCCAAAACCGGAGCGTCTCGTCCGCGGCTGCCGACACGACCGTCTGCCCATCCGGGCTCAGGGCCGTGTGGAGCACCCGCGACGTGTGGGCGCGGAGCTCGGCCATGCGCGTGAGCGACGGGTACTTCCAGAGCGTCAGCTGGTTTTGGGAAAAGCCGTGGCTCGTCACCAACTCCCGCTCCGTCGGGGACCACACGATGGAGCACACCTGCGACTTGGTGTCGACGGCGTTGACGCACGCGCCCGACGCGGCGTTCCAAAACCGCAAGTGGCGGTCGGCGGTGCCCCCGCCCGTGGCGAGGAGGTTGGTCTGCCACGGGCACCACGCGAGCGCCTTGACCGCCCCCGTGTGTTGGGTGAGCACGTGCCGCGGGGCTTGCGTGGCAACGCCGCCCGCGCCCGTGCGGGCGGCCGACCCCGCCGCGTCCCACACGCACAGGAGGTTGTCATTGCCGCCCGACGCGAGCGTCGTGCCGTTGGGGGACCACCGCAGGCCACACACCTCCTGCGTGTGCCCCGCGAGCGTCGCCGTGTGGTGCCGCGCGACGCGCACGTCGTGGTGGTGGATGGCCGCGTCGCGGGAGCCCGACGACAAGACCGGCCCGTTCCACGCGAGCGCGCCGACGCGCCCCGCGTGGGAGCGCATCGTGCGGAGGCGGGCGAGCTTGTCCGTGTCCCAAATTTGGACCTCCTTGCTGTTGGTGCCGACGGCGAGGTAGTTGCCATCCGCAATCCACGAGAGCGACGTCACGTAGTCGTCGGCGCCCGAGGAGGCGCGGCACAGCTCCTCAATCGTGCCGCTGCTGGCGTTCCACAGGTACACCGTGTCGCGGAGGGCGACGGCGAGCACGTTGGCCGCGTTCCAGTCGAGCAAGTTGAGGTAGTAGTCGTCGAGCATCTCGGGCGCGTCGAGCACCTCGCCGTAGATGGCGGCAGGGTCTTCGGGGTCGAATCCGGCGAAGCGGCCCGGTGCCCACGCGGCGACATCCTCGCCGGTGCCGGTTTCGAGGTATTTCAGTTCGCCGAGCCAGCGCAGGGTCGTCCTGCCCGCATCGCCGATGCCCGCGCTGGTCGAGCATCCCGCGCCGAGGAACCAGACATAGCGCCCGTCATGGTTGATCAGCCCGTGGTGAAAACGGCGCACGAATTCGAAGGGAGAAATCGTCCTCATCGTTCAATCGCCCGCCTTCGTCCCGTTACCCGACCTGTCGCCAAGATGTCGGCGTCACCTGTTAACAAATGATTACGCGCCCGTCTCTGTGAACGGAACGGGTACGAGGTCTTTATTTCACCGTACTGGCCAAACTATTGCGAATCCCCCTTACACGGCAAGAGAAACCTCTCCGACCGCGTCGGTTGCGAAGATTAAGATTGCATTTACACATGTCCCGACTTATAACATATCATCAGGGAGCGGATTAATATTTAGGACAATGTGATGCGTATGATGGAACGGTTGATCGCAATCAACATCGGGCTTTGTCTCGATTCGGCGATTTCGATGGCCGAAGCGAGTTACCACATCAACTGGGGGGCGTTCTGACACCGCTCATCCCGCGTGGGTCGCCGCAACGCCCTTGATCCGCTCGACCATCGCGCCGAGGCCGTTGCTGCGCTGCGGGCTGAGATGGGCGGCGAGGTCGAGGCGCTGCAATTCACTCGCCACATCCTTGTCGGCAATCTCGCGGGCCGTTTTTCCTGACAGCATAGTGTGAAGAATAGCGATCAGGCCGCGCACGATATGGGCGTCACTGTCCCCGTCGAACTCGATCCGGGTTTCCGCATCCCCAGACCCTGATGCCTCTGAAACCGCGCGGCTGTCGATCCAGACACGGCTGACACAGCCATCGACCTTCGTCTCGTCGGTCTTGCGGGCCTCGTCCAGCGGCGGCAGGGCCTTGCCCAGTTCGATGACGTAGCGATAGCGTTCTTCCCAATCATCGAGATACTCGAAATTCTCGACCAGATCGTCGTAACTCATATCGGCCATGCAAATCCTCCCTGCGCGTACCCCATATCTAGACCTGCGCGACGGGCCGTCCATGGACACACGGCTCAACGCCGCCAGCGCGCCTTCGGATTCAGCAAAATCGCGGGGCTGAGGGTCAGGCAATACTGACCCGCCTTGGCCGCAAGGCCGCAGAGGGCGCGGGCCTGTGCCTGACTCAGGCCGTGGATCACGCCGAGGCGGCGATCATCACGGGCGCGCGGGATAATCTTCATCGGCAGGGTCCGGGCCTTGGTG
>ENA-ORXT01005322-ORXT01005322.1-marine-metagenome-genome-assembly--contig:-NODE-5322-length-12683-cov-15.781057_pt1 | contig 12683 bp, 13 predicted proteins | sample MGYA00237868_ERZ511482 | MGnify/ENA metagenome assembly ERZ511482 | reverse complement strand
GCCATTCGTGCGCGTACTTGGGTGGCCATAGAAGTATGTGGCCATAGAAGTCCACACACCGGGTAGTGCGTGCGTCCGGGCCCAGGAACTCAGTGGATACACTGGCTTTGCAGGTGCAGTGGCCTCCAGGATCGGCAGTGGACGCCCGTGCGGCCTACAGATGCCGTTTGGCACGCTCTTTGTCGTGCCTTTTTCGTCGTGCCAATTGTATCCACCAATGACAGGCCGGTATATCCCCCCTGTCTGCTTCTTCTGCGGCCCGGTTGGGGCTCACGATTCCTGCTCGGTCACCTGGGCAGCCCATCTCTGGTACCCACTATTTGTCACCTCCATTTGCCAAAATGTGCTCCGCAGCGTGCCAAAAATGAGTGGCCACCATTCCTCTGTTTCCAGCTGTTCCAGCTGCTGTGTGACAGCTACCTATGGCTCTGATTGGCTATTCAACGCCAGATCCTCTGTTTTCTTGACAATTCATTCGCGGGCATGAACATGGATTCTCCACTGGCCGCCATCAATTCTATGGGACCTAACGGGCGAGACTCGACCCTGGCCCGATATTCAGGTCCTGCCACGTCTGCCAATTGCCAGGCTCACGCGATTGCTTGTCGGCGCGCGCGCGCGCGCGCACTGCAACCTGGTGCGAGGTCAAGCGTGATCTAGCAGTCGAGGCCGCGCTGTCGGCGTGGCTCGGTCAACAGCTGCAGGGGCACTGAAAGCGGGCCACCCGCGGCACCGCCACAGCCCCAACGCGGGCGCCGCCCTGGCGACAGACCGGCCACGCTCTGCCGATCACCACGGACGTTGGCCTGTGGAGCACTGGCCCCAAAATAGTGCGTGCACCACAGTCGTTGGTCGGCCGCACGTATGCGTGTCATCGATGCAGTGGTTGATAGCGTCTGTTTGACCCTTCTAGTGTTCAGAAACCCGCTCTCCTCGGACCCGCCCCCGCCCGGCCCCCCCTTTCCTGCCGTGCAAGGGCTGCTTGCTGCTGCTGCTTGTTTCGCTCTCCTCACGGCGATCACCCCCCCCCTATTCTCCACATCGGGCTGGAACCGGACTTTCTTCATCATGGCAGACCCGTCCGCCGAACCCCCACCAACCACTAGTGCTCGACCGCTCCACGCAACTCCCGCCCCCTTCTCGCCCACCGCCGCCACTCCCGCCCGCGACCGAAGAGCTGCCCCCACTCCCGCCCCCACCCGACCGGCGGCTGGCACCCCCGCCTGCGCCCGACCCGCCTTCACCCGATCTGACTCCGACCGACCCTTAACGGACCCACGTGCCCCCACCAAACCCTCCACTAAGCCACCAGCCATTCCACAGTTGGCTGTGGACCTGGCCTTCAAGCTGCACGCCAGATCTATTCGGCGGCGGCCCATCACGCCGGCAGGCGTACGGCGCATCGTTCAGATCGTGACGCTGCTTCAGGCGTTGACGGCGGACTACCCAAACTTCAGCTGGCACGTGCACGTGTCGGGCCACGACACCAAGGGCGACGTGTTATGGCTTTCAGTGTTTGAGGACAGGCAGGTGCTCGAGAGCTCGGCAAAGCGGGTGCTAGACAAGGTGTACCGCTTTGTGGAGTCGGAAAGTGCCATGCTCTCCGACGCCGCATTCGAGCTTTCGGGCTCCCACGGCGCTCGGGGTCGACGCGCGGCAATGGTTGCTCCGTGTGGGGGCTTGGACGATGGGGAAAAGAGTGCGGGCGGCTCAAGACGCGCACGGTCTTTGGTCGGCGAGGAACGACTTCGGAGCATTTACGGTCCGAGAACTGCTTCCGATTGCCGGGGAGGGAGCTTCATGAGATCCGCCAGTGGGTCGGCGGTGCAGCGAGGAGCTCCGAGCACCGCTCTGCCACCGACGGCAGACCAAGGTCATGAGGATGGGGATGAGGACGCGGAGGCCCGCGCCGCGGCCGCTGCTGCTGCAATTGTCGACAACGCTATGGAAGATGAGATTGACACCGATGACAAATTGGCCGACGCCCTCATCCGTGACGCTGTAGCCGGCCGCACGTTCATTTCTGTTGCCGCGAACGGGATGGTCGCTGCCGGCGCGGCCGCTGCCGCCACGGCCGCTGCCGCTCTAGCAGCAACTAGAGAGCAGGCAGGCGGAGGTGCTCCTTCTACCGACAACGGATCTTCCTCCGCTGCAGCGTTTGCTGCTGCCGACCGTGCCTATTCCCTGGCAGCAGGTGCGGAGGCGGGCAGGCAGAAGGAGGCTCTCCGCCGAGCGGCGGTCTCCTCATGGCTTGTCGGTGGGCCTTGTTCATGGCGGTGAAAGCCAAACAAGGCGCCCATCGTCGCGCGCCAGCCGGCGAAAATCGCGCCATCGCAAGTCACCCTCAATACGGAGAAAAAGATTACTGACATGGGCAACGTGAGGACGCACCTGCGCAACCTCATGCCCGTGCTGGGCAATGCCATTGCCGATGCCCTTCGTTTGAGCAAGCCTATCGGCAGAACACGGCTCGAATGGTGGCCGAGCAAAACCGAAAAGGAGGTCTGGTCGCTGCTTATCCAGCTGTCGTACGAGATGCGCAAGAAGGCGGACAACCGCACGCGGGTGGACGCCTTCGAACGTCCGACGAAGGTGTCGTTACCATGCTTCTTCTGCCCAATGGACAAGGTCAAGACCGACATTCGCCTTGCTCACATCGTCGTGATGCAAACACGCCACCACCGTCGGCGAATTGCCCACTTGAGAGGCCGTCCCGTCTAGCGCCGCCGCGCGCTCGTGGGGCCTGGCGGACCCGACCGCACCACGGCGTCGGCGGGGCGCTCCGCCGCGAGCGCCAACCGAAAGGAGGGGCAGCGGGTGCAGCCGTGTTGCACGCAGAGCCGGAGGAGTGCGAGCACGAGGGACGAGCGGGTCGACACCCTTGCCTTGACCGACCGCGACCCACGACCACGGCGGCGCCTGGTTCTTGAGCCGCCGCCGTGTCGAAGCGCGTAGCTGCACCAGCTCTTGGCTCTGCAGCAGGTGCGCACCGCCCGCTGGCGCCGCCGCGACCGCGACCGCCAAGTTGCGTGCTCTTTGGTCGTCGGGGGTGTTGCCGCACGCCGTCGTCAAGACCCAGAACACGAGGTGGAGTGTCCTCCAGCGGCCAACAAACGCCCCACCCAGAGTCAAGACCCACGAGACAAACCAAGGACTGGTCTTACTGAGACACAGGGAAGGGGAGAAGCCCGCACGAACACCATTTACAGGACCAATTCGACCGAAAGTCGAGAAGAATGCGGCCAAGGGGGTGGAGGATGGCGCCATGGCAACTCGACAGGGATGAAAAACCGCGTCCCATTCACCCCGCTTCCGGAACAAGCCCTCTAGGCGCGTTCTTTAAACACCGTCTGAGATGGCGCCCGCTCACTCCACTCAGCACCTTACCTACAGCCCGCCCTCCTCTGATCGCCCCTCCCTCGCGCGCCTGGTGGTGTCAAACTCTTCTGGGCTCGTTCTTCGTACACCTTCCCCCAACGTGGAGTGGAATCGACACCTTTGAGAGAGGGACGGGTTCAGAGTCCTCAGGCAGAATATATGCCGTTGGCTTCTATGGGTCACCGACACGCCGAAAACGCTTAGCGCAACATAATTAGCATCCCGGCGCGTCTGTCGATTGCGACGAAGAACGTCTTCCGCGGCGGACATCGCCGCGGAAGCGTCCTTCCGTAAAGGAGCAGGACCGCTCTGGAATGGCATTTTCCCGACGTATCTGACTTCACGGGCCGGTGGGGGCCAAACATCTCTGAGGAGCAGGCATGTGGTTCGCTCGCAAAAGGTGGCAAAGGCACACCCTTCCGCACAAACGCCATAAGCGGCCCCGTAAGCAGATCTTCCACGACAAATCCAAATCCAGCCTGACTTGACGCTTCGAAAGTGGTATCGTCCGTTGCACAGCGGCTGCCTCGTCATTTTCTGTATGAGTCACGCTTCGTGTCACTTTCTAAATGTGTCCTGACAGCGTCAGACCATGTCAGGCACGACAACAAACCAACTAGAAAGTTGCACAGAATGACCGGATGAGATCGTTTCACACAACCGGCTGACTGTTGCTCTGTCACTCAGGAGATGGTGTCAACGAGCGACGACATGACCTTTTCGGGTACATTCTGGCGCATGGAGCGTTCCCTGACGAGTTTGGTTGAGAGGGAGAGTGTCAGAACGTGCCTTTGAAATAGCGCGGCGTTAGGATGGGAAATGTGATTGTGCATGTTGAGATGGAGTGAAATTGTTGCTTGTTCTGCATCATCAGTACGGACGACGTGTTTCGGTTACAAATGTATGCAATGATTTTTGAGGCGCACCAAACGGTTCAATGTGGAAAGAGATGCAGTTCAGGCTATCAGACACATGCATCCTGAGCGTTGAGCGACTCGGCGTCTCCGTTCTGTTCACAGTCATCCTTTTCCGGCGAAGATCCTGTCGCTCTGTGCATCAGCTGACGCCTTCGTCCCCCCTCAGAACGGATGCATGGTTCAGTAACGTTGGGTAGCGGGCGCACGCCGGTGTTGTGTGCACGCGCGGTACTTCGGCTACCGCTGAAGTGTTTTTTTTCCTACCACGGACAAAGAGTATTGAACAGCTTACGATATGAGTGGTTGATGTCATTGTATTGACTTCGTTCTCAACCCAAATAACGAGCTCTGGGAGGTCCTGCCGTGTGTCGCATCTACTTTCGTGGAGAGTCAATCTGTGTCCGTTGGCAACTGCTTACCACCCGTCGGTAGAGCAGTGGTACGTAGTCCCCGCTTCCCTTCTGTTTTGAACCACTAAATGACGGATGTCAAGCGAGCACGGGTTGGCCGAGACGCAGTTGTTTGTGGCAGTGATCGTGTTTGTCTCTGCTACACAGGACGTCGCCAATCCTCATGGCCACTGCGCTAGCGCTCTCCGGCACGGTGATTTCTGCTTCCAGTGACAGTGGTGGCGCCGGTACTCGGCCGTCAGAACGCTGACAACGCGGTCGCCTACCGCACCCGAGCTAAGAAGACGCTCAAAAATGTGTGCAACGCGGCCGTGCGCCTCATAAGCGATGATCCGGCGCTCTGTTGTTTCTTTTCATTGACCATTCAAGATTCAGATGGACGCTTCCGTGTGGTGATGTCCGACTGCATTAGTCGAAGAGTTTTGGGGCTGCTTACAAATGAGCTGTACGTCAATCCCTGCTAGAAGTCCCAATTGGTATCCAAGTATGTATAGACGCACACTCGTTGCATGTCAGACGCAGTGCGCCAAATTGTTTGACATAAGCCGCGCACCAAGGCGGTGGTAAGCAAGACCATCCGGCAGCAGAGCAAGAAGAATACGTTATTCTCCCAGAGCGTCGCCCAGCTACACCATATCTCATCTAACAGTGATTTAGATGCCTGAGCATCTGCGAAGCCAATCGCTTCTTGATGTCTTTTCTTGTAGTATGCAGCCTCATTGTCCGCATCCGCCGTTTTTTGGACGTCAGCAGTACGTACGATCGCCCATTTGCGTTCTAGAACGCAGAACAAGAGCAGTAGGAGTTTACACTGGTCAACGACGTCTCCGGGTGCCATGCACACCACACGTCGCCCCCCCACAGAGCCGTCTAGGAGCCTTGAGCGCACGACACCGCATCTTCTAGTAGGACTTGCATTCTGAAGCCTGGAGCGCTAACTGTGAGCGCCGCTGGTCACGATTCGAATTCAACCAGCCGTTCGCAACGTTGTGCACCCAAACCGCGATACGCAATGCGCTCTGGATAGCTGGCGTACCCACTCACCGCGGCGCCACGCAGTCCCATAGCGGTGTGGTACCATTCATATGAGGTAGCGCTCTACTGGGAGCTCCCGCGTGTTGAGGGGGGGTTGGCAGTCACCCTGTCCTGCCGTGCCTCGCTCCTTACCCCACTCCCCGCTCCATTACCCTTCACGCCCCGCCCCGTCGCCCCCACCCCCCCGCCCTTCCACCATGAACGCCTGTAAGCGCGTCCCAGCGACATCCCTCATCCCATTTACATTTTCTTGGCCATCGTCTTTGCCGCGGAGTCCTTCGCCCGACTGATCGCTCCAGGAGTAATTTTTACGTGTCAAGGGTCTTCACAGGTCTAATATTGGGGGCGGCAGTGAAGCGACACAGCGACAGCGTCACTACTGCAGGCCGCTGGTTGTGGCCAGCGTGGCTCTGGCAGCAGATTCCCATTTGCGCCGTCTGCAGAGACTCCACGACGGTCACCGCTCTTTCGCGAGAACGCTATGTGGGTGCCTCAAGAAGCAGTCAGGAACTTTGTCATTTGCTCCACAAACATGTCGAAGACAATGACCTTCTTTTCGGCTTGCTGCCACACCTTGCTGCCCGCCTTGTCAGCGGCTAGCTTCCCAAACGTATACAAGCGGCAAGCCAATAGCTATGCGCATTGTCAGCTTCTTACTGACGCTTGTTCTGTGTGGTGTCTTTCATGTCCTTTTTCCGTCGGAACACCCGCCACTCGGTTTTTGGTACTCCTCACATCACTGGTGGTGAGCCCCATGCAGCCTTTGTTGTGCTGATGGACTGCTCTTGCACTTTCTGGCACGTGTTACACACCATTTGTCACTACGGTGACGGGAAGCCGACAGTTTCTGTAACGAGGCGATGGCCGTCAACGCCGCTCATCACCTCCGAGTGATCACCCTGTCCGCGTGCACCTGACGTGGGTGCTGCCTGATATGGACCTGGGCTGCCTCCTTCAACGGCTGTATCTGGCGTGAAGACCGTGGCTGCAGAGGAAAGGCGCACGATCCCCGCCACGTTTAAAGTTTTAACAAGAGATGTGGAGCACCGTCTCGCCCAGTTCGAGTCGGTGATAGAGCAGAGCGCAGCAGACCGTTCGGAGACTCCAGCGGCATTTCACATGAGCGGGAGCAAGCGCCAGTGGAAGACCGGCGAAGTTCCCTGACATGACTATGGCCGCAAAGCAGACGAAGTAAAATCATGTGGCGTTTCATGCAGAGCTGCTCTTTCGCCGCTGCACCGATGCGATCTGGACCAATGTTATCTACCAGGCTTCGCATCTGCTCCGAGTTGCACGCGCTGATGGCGGCCGCCGTATTCCAATTGCTGAAGAAGCACCAACAGGCGAAAAATGGGAGGAAGGAGGTGAGAAAGCACTTGTTTTTTCAGGTAACCGGGCCAGAGGCGCCTTGCTGTCCCCCAAAGATGACCGAGCGAGCCAAGCCTCTCCGTATGCTTGGTACCAAATCCCATGAGTCGGGGCTTCGATTCTACATCGGTAGTCAACATCAGTCAGCGCACCGACGGATGCAGTCAGAGTTGCGGAGACCCGCAACGTCAATTTGAGCCCGCCCTTTTTCTCCCGCCATTCCGCACGTGTCGTGCGGGAGGGGTGCGGCTGAGGATGGTGTCGAGTTTGTGGGCGCACAGCCGTTGCGAGTGAGGGGCATCAGCGGCCAAAATGGGAGGGTTCCAGGTGTGGGGCTGCCAGCTCGGGTGAAGAGCGCAGGTAGTTGGCCGCAAAGTCGGGGGGAGGGGGGGGGGGGGGGGGGGGGCGGAAGGGGGGGGGGGGGGGGGGGGGGGGGCGGCGAATAAGAAAGCAGTTGCGTAACTATACGGCTTCCCTCACCAACGAACTGTCCCTCACAACGTTCAGTCTCCCTAGTTCTGGTGGTTTAGCCCCGTTTGGACCTCATCCACTCCCCGAACCTTACCACTACGGACGCCGTCAGAGGTCCCCAAGCCGGTGTCCCTGCCTCCCCCCCCCCCCCCCCCCCCCCCTGGCTCTACCTCGCACCTGGATGGCACTTCCACCATTGGTGCTGTAGCAACTGCGTCGGTTCTCCCCGGCAACCAATGCTCCACCGATATGGAGTCTCTCTCTAGCAGAGACGCTGTTCGCAAGCCACTGCTTTCCAAGCGCTCCGTGCTCGTTCTGCGGGAAGAGTGCACCTCCAATGGGGTGTCATGCCACGGGAAGATAGATGACCTCATCGCGCGGCTGCCAGAGTTTTATTCGCCGCAGGCGGTAGGCGCCCTTGACGAGGCAGGCGCCGCCAGCGGTCCCGTAGCCGTGCCGCCTGGCGCTCAGGCGCCTATGTTTACTAAGCATGCGTTCAACCGGATTATCAACGTCATAGCCATGTCGAACATTGCCGAGGGCATCGTTGCCTCGAGAGGACCGCTCTTTCGGCAGCAGCTTGGCGCCGGGTTGGCCAAGCACGACCAGTGGTCCCTGCTAGTAGCATCCGCGTTTAACAACCCGGCCAAAGAGTTCAAGACGCTGCAGTCTTGGTTGGCCTACGGCTTCAACCCCAACCGTCACCCGCTCATCCGGACTGGAAGAAAATTCAATGCCAAGTTTGCCAAAGTAAGTATGAAATGGTCTGAACTTGCACAGGACTGTTCACGACTCCACTCATGTGTGCGCACGTTTACTTGTACGCACTGCGAATGATTTTTCACCTTGTTGCATCACTCGCATTTGGTTGGCTGTCCTGCTCTCATGGCACCCGTGCATACTTCTCATTGGCTCCCTTGATCACTATCTGTACAGATAAACGCTCGATTCCAGCCAGTGATAGAGCTGTTCAACAAGAGTGGCAGCCACACCTCCGACTTTCGAAATTAGAACAAGGGCGACTCTGTTCTTCATTACATGTCTGTCGTGTGTAAGGACAACGCTATGCTAATGAGCTTGGCTGATATGAAGATCGATGCGGGTGCTGGTGTGGAGAGTGCGGTTGCGACTGCCGCGTTGCCGGCGGCTGCTCCAGTCGGTCCCGGCGTGGCTGTCCGCCCCAAGACCCTGGCAAAGCCGATGGGTCGGGAGCGGAACGATTCTTTGGCGTCGATGGCCGAATCTTCGGCGTCGATTGCTGAGTCTTCGCGTCGACGCGCGGCGGCCACGATGGTCCAAGAGTTGACGTCGTCGCTGAGCGACGCCCGCAAGGCGAGAGATGCGGACCCAGTCATTGACGCTCTGGAGCAGCAGCTCCTGGATCATATCAGTGAGCGCTCTGTGAGGCGCTCGAGCAAGCGCGCATGGGACGGTGCCGCAATTGAGGTGGGGAAGCAAGGGGGTGGGACGCTGCCCGTGGTTCACAGTGGAACTGCTGCTGCCGATCGCGTCGTCTCTCCCGGAGATACCGACGAGGACGGAAGCGCCGTTGGGCTCCCGCCCGTGGGCGACGGTGAGTAGCCGTACGGTTGTGGAGTCGGCGTCGGCGCGGTGCTGAGCTCTCTGGTGGATGGTTTCTTTCTGGATGGAGCACTGCGTGCACTCTGACATTCGTTCATGCATCGTGACGCTGAAAGAAAGACGCTGAGCCAAGTGACAACAACCGGCAGATTTCATCGTCACTGGCCCAAATGCTACCCAGATATTGTTTGGCTAGCGTGACTCTTGAGGCAGTACGACGATCCCAGAGAATATTTTTCCGCCGTCATGCACAAACCTGCAGGCAACTGCAAACAGTCCACACATGTGGGACACGCATCACTATCCTGGGTAATTTTGAGCCACAAGCAGACGTAAACGGTGTCGATGCGGTCCACAACGTGTACACTTTAGTGGGCCAACTGAAAGCCTGTGGGTTGTTTTAGGTGCCTGTTTCTATCAGCACTGACTGTTGATTTATCAGGTGCAGTCAGCGCCCGTTCCAAAGCCTTAGGTCTTGCTTGATTTCTGCAGCGTACGTACCTCTGCGCAGCAAACCCAGAACCGTTGTCAAAACCACGTCTGTTTTTTCCTGTTTTGAGCCTCTTGGAGGCCCATGTTCCTGTTTGGAGAAGCAGAATTCCTGTGCAAAAAACAGATCGACTCCCCTTTACAGGCTCTCAGAGGCCATCCCTTGCGAGGTCTTTGCATATTTGTGTTTGCGAGAACAGGAATCGTTCCTCACTCGACACATTGCGTCTGCTAGCAGGGCCATAGATTCTTCTCTGCCTCTCTCACTGCCTGTAAGGGTGAAGTGCATACGTCTTATGCTGTGTCTCTCTTTTTACGAGTGGAGATGCATCTATCCCGGCGAACAGATGATTCTGGCGCCTTTTGTTGAAAAACCCAGCCTTGACAGAGCCCCAGGGCGGTTTGCAGGTAATCTGTTCGTCCGAAAACACGCAAAAGCAGACGTGCTCTTGACGACGGTTTTGAGCCCGCTGCGCTGTGTCCCACGGCCCCTGTCAAAATGCTACACACTGTCAAGAAGCTGTTGTGGGGCTGCAGCACGACTGACAGAGTAATTTCGTGATGTGGAGATCGTGCAGTCACGGTCAATGCCGGATTGGAAACGTTGAGAACCAGTCGGTCTCAAAAGTTCTGCAGTTATTGTACTATTGTCTCTCAAATGGTGGGGTGCTCTCAGGACACGTTGGGACGACGCTGCGACGTTTGACACAGTCATTGGATGACGTGCAAAGCGTGCAGCAACGGGCACTGACCGATCCACAATATTATGAGCTTGTCGTTCTGAGGGGCAAAATCTGTTGATCGTCACGCATCAACGACAGCGGCGCCGTCAAGCCACAACATTTTAAGCACGCTTGAGACAACTCTACCGGTTTCTGACGTGTTGACACAACTCTGACGGTGTCAGCACAATTCTGACGGTGTCAGACACAGACTTGGTCCCGACCAGCATCAGAAGTCTTAAGCGCAAGCCCAGCCAGACCTATTGTAATTTATCTGATTGTGGCTGGACTGACCGAAAACGGCTGGTGCTGTCAAAGAAGCTACAGTTCCCCACTGTGGGGGGCAGGCCGGGAATAACTGCGCACTGCACCGATCTGTGGGCACAGACAGCAGAATGGCGCCCAGTGCAAGTGGGATTGCGTATTACCGTGCAGACGGACGGCGTCATCCGGGAGGCCGGAGCCCTGTGCTTTTCTCGTCTCGACTTCCCTGTACGACCTCATCGTCCGCACAACCCACATCGCACCCACTTAGCACCACACTGTTACCGGCCCCCGCATCTGCACTCAGGGGTCCGGTGGACCACCGCCTGTACACCATCTCGCCCCGGCCCACACCAAGTCTGCCGGTCACGGCACAACTCCCTCCCGCAGCCAACGCGTCCCTCTCGTGGCTTTCGACGTGCTCGTGTACGTGTCTCATGCTGGTTGTCGTCAAGTGGCCGTCTCTGTCGGTCCCTGCGGCCCGGTCTTCGTTGCCATTAAGTGCTACCTGTGCGACGCGGTCATGCCGGATGGCCACACGCAGAGGACTTCCAAGCTTCACAAGTAGTGCTGTCGCCTCTCTCTGCCGAAAGGCCACCCTCTAAGTCCGTCCAGTGTGGATGTCAGCTGCACAGATTTAAGCTGTTCTCATCGAAGGACATGTTCAACCTGCCAGCAGTCTGGGCATCAGCACAACACATTGGCGCTACATTCCGGTCGGAATCATATTACAAAGGCGGGCAAAATTCTACGACTTCCCGATGCTGGTCCTCTCAAGGGCCGCGATTTCGTCTGTCCTCTGATGGATGACAACCGTGCTCGCGCGCACGTCGCCGGGAAGCGCGCTGGATGCGTGGCACGCCACGAAGAGAGAAAGGCGACGGCCAGCTCATCCGACGTTTTACGAAGCAACGTCTACCCGTAGAAATCTACCTCAGCTGACACCCTCGCCCACATGCAAGACGCTGGACTGCGCGCAAGCACCTTGGAGGCCACCAACAAGCGGTGTCACGGTTTGGCAGTCATCCATCGCGCGTCTGGCATGACTACTGGTGGCGCGGCTGTCGCGGCCGCTCGCGGCATTGGACAACATTCCAATTTGCCCGGTTCGGGCCCATCGTCTGCGGTGGCTCCAACTGAGAACCTGACTGCCCACTAGATGGTCACAGCAAGCAGGAAGGCCAAACGGGCCCAGATGGCGACTGACTTGCGCGGCTTCATGGGTGTCGTTGTGCAGAAGGGGGAGCAGGAACCAACTGCTACGGCCGACAGCTGCTCGATGGCTCTGTGGTCGGATTGGCAGCGGGCCCGGTTTTCGAAACCGCTTCTCCTGGTTCCCGCAGCTGTTCGGGCGCACATGACTCCGCGGCAGGTGGCGGAGCAGTGCCCTTCAGCGCTGTTTGGGGCATCCCACGCTACATCTCACTCATCCATGTCTATTCAGGTCATCAAATGCGCTGCTGACAACGCCCTGACTAGGTTTGGGCTGATGTGCGGCACGTTTTCGGCCGCCGGCATTGCTGAGCGGCTGTGCTCGTCTTCGCTCAGTGGCCAGTGCGACATGGCCACTTCGACTTTCTTGGTTATGGCGGCTGCTTGGGCCGAAGGGTATGTGAATTCGTTGGTGTGAAAGTAAAGCGATTTGCCTGGCGCCGCGGCAACGGCGGACGCCGACCCCTACGTGGCCGCCAACCCCGAGGTGATTCCTCAGCGCCCGATGGCCGACGCGGACGGCGCCACCGTAGCCCCCGCCGACGCGCCCGCTTTGCCGTTCGACGCGGGCGACGCGTGCCCGGCCGCGGCACTGGGCAGCGGCAGCAGGCGCGCTCGTTCAGCCTCCAGTGGCGAGGCTGCCGGCTGCCGAGTGGGCGGGGGGGGAGGGGGGGGAGCAAGAGCTACATCGAAGAAAACATGCCGTCGCCATTCGTAGCGCCGCCGCTAACGCCGCCGCCGCCACCGCCGGCTACCGCTGTTGCCGTTGCCGCGTTGGGGCCCGACGCGGGGGCGACGGGCGGTGCCGCCGCGGCCGCCGCGGCGGCGGCGGCGCA
>ENA-ORXT01005321-ORXT01005321.1-marine-metagenome-genome-assembly--contig:-NODE-5321-length-12685-cov-3.885866_pt1 | contig 12685 bp, 6 predicted proteins | sample MGYA00237868_ERZ511482 | MGnify/ENA metagenome assembly ERZ511482 | reverse complement strand
ATACCCAACAATAAAGAATGTACTTGTGAGTCATCACTTAATATTTCTGATGATTTACAACTTGATTATACTAATGAAGACATAAGCTATACAGCTTGGCGAGTAACTAATTCAAAACTACCAAATGATTTACAATTAATAACGAGGACTGTCCAGTCTGAACTTTATACGCCGACTCCATTGTCTATGGCTGATTCTTTGCTATTCAAACAACATCAACTCAGTATCAGAAAACCCGATACTGAGTTGGATAAAAAAATCCAAATCTTTCTATATGAAAAATATATCCCCTCAACATTTGATGACTTAATTGATCTTGGATCCTGCTATGCTTTTATCAAAAAAGAAAATAAATGGGGCGTATATAATCGCTGTAAAAAGTATTTAATTATTCAACCAATATTCGATCAATTGCTATTTGACAAAGCTGGTTGGATGCCTATGGACGAAACTGTTGATATTCCCAGATATGGTAAAATAGATGGAGTGTGGTGGATATTAAATAAATGTGGAGATCCACATAAAATGTACAAACCATCTGAAAAAAAATCCCCTAAAGATGTTATTTTAGCAGCACTCATTGACAGCTCAATGCAAGTTATTGCTAATAGTTTATCAGAGACTATTGTATATAATAACAATACAATACTATTAAAAAAGGGAAATGCTTGGCATCTGTTTGATCCCATAAATTATACTTTAACAGAAATTTCCAATTATACTAATTTTAAGTTTATAAACAATGAAACTCCAATTGTAGCAAAAACTAAAGATGGTTGGTATTTATTAAATCAAAACTTAGATAAAATGCATACAACACCTTACGATACGCTACTTTACAATAAAAAAAACAAATTGATTTATGTTAAAAAAGACAATAAAACAGGTGTCTTCTATGAAGGAAAAGAAGTGCTCGCTCCTATTTGTGAAGATGCAAAAATTGATGGTCAATTCATAATCGCTAAAAACAAAACCATTTATGCAACCAACAAATATCTATATGTTTATGATGAAATAAAAATGTCACACAATGGTCTTTTATTAGTCAAAGAAGAGGAACGCTATGGTTTTATGAGGCAGGATGGTACTACATTCTTTGAAAATAATTAAGAAACCCTCAATCAAAAAACAATGCAATCAACCAAACAATATCTTCCTTCTATTTACCAACTCATCATCATTGCACTCTTTGGACTGTTTGTTTCACAAGAGGCAATGGCTCAAATTTACAAGCTAAATGATGAACAGAAAGCCTTAAAAAGCCATGACGACAACCTAGAAAGATGGATTCCTTATCGCAAGGGAGACAATTGGTACTTTATTGACTCACAAGGAGAGAAAGTCTTGGATGCTCCCGACTACCAAATCGTCTATCCTTTCCAAAATGGCTTGGCTATGATTGCCAATAAGGGCTGTTATGGCTTTATGGATGAAAAGGGGGAAATCGTCATTCCCTGTCAGCTAGAAGAACCGCATGAAGTTTTGTACTATCGAAATAACCCCAATTATTTGAGGATTCGTAAAGTAGTTTATGTTGAAGCGGAAGAAACGTTTAACAACAAACCTACTCAAAAACCTATTTATTCTTGGATGGGTTTTAATAGAGCCGATAAAACCCTAACGGATTATTATTCCTTTAAACAAATAGTCGTTTATACTAAAGGCGGGCCCCATTATGAATCTGAAGCAACGAAAACCAACTTACCGGATGATGCACCAATAAGAGTAAAAAAAAATAACAAATGGGGTGTTCTAGATGAGAATATGAAAGAAATCATTTCTTGTAATTATGAAGAATTATTTATACTTGACAATAAAACTTTTATTATAAAAAAAGAAAACAATTATGCTCAGATTGATACCAATGAAGTAGTTATACAAAATTATGATGCCGATGAAATCAAGCCGCACTCCAAAGGATATCGGATAAAAAGAGGCAATGTTTATGATTTTAATAATAAAGAAAACGATGTTTATGGTTTTATTAATCGAGAGGGAGTAATAAGCATTCCTGTTGAAATGGAGGCCATTTACCAAAACCCAAGTTCTATAAGTTTTTTAAAAAACGATCAATTGGGTTGGGCTACGCTTGAGGGACAAATGTTGACGCCTCTTGGTTATGAGAAAACGTATTGGAATCAATCAAAAGAACTCATCTTTGTGGGTGATGGAGAGAAAATTTACAGAGTCTCGCAAGACACAAATGACCTTAACCCTACGCTAACAAAATACACCAATATCAAAAAAGCACCAGGTGATTATTGGTTGATTAGTCAGGAAAACAAGAAGGGCATTTACAAATATGCAGAAATGGTTTCTCCAATATACGACGACATTAAAACGCATCGTTTAGAAAGAAATGGCTCTCCTTATTTCTTTGTAAAATCTAAAGACAAATGGGGTGTACTCGACGAAACTGGAGACCCAATTTTATTAACCAAGTTTGACTCTCTACGTCCTATTTTGAATTCCAAGAATCTTGGAAACAACAATATTTCGTATATCAATAGAAGTAGAAAACTTTGGGTTTTGGTAAAAGAGATGCCCATTGTTTTTATCAAAAAAAATAATCTATGGGGGTTTTTAAAAATAGATGAAACAGACAAAGAAATCGTTCTCTACGACCAAATACATCCTCTCTTTCACCATCAATTATTTAGTGTCCAAAAAGATGGAAAATGGGGCGTTGTAGACCACAAAGGGGAGATAGTCATTCCTATTGAACAGCCCTTTAATTGTTCCATCAGAGGGCAAGAAACAGCCAATGGTTTTTTTATAAAACTAGGGCTAAAAGATGGATTAAAATGTCTCTATCTAAAAAAACATTTTACAGATAAAGCCATACAAAATGGAGCTCAAGGTCCTGTGGGAAGCCATCAAGTTAACAGCAATAAGAAATACCGATTAAGTATTACAACTGAAATCCCAAACAATACGCCTTGTACTTGTAATTCAAAAATTAAGGAGCTAGATCAAGATTCTAATAACCGACCACAAGGTCCAGCAGGTCCACAAGGTCCACAAGGAAATACTGGACCTCAAGGACCACCAGTTTATTACCGTTCATTCCGCAATCCCTTAAAAGCTGCACATTCTTTGACCTCTGCTGACAGTATACAACTAAAGAACTTGTTAGATTTACAAAAGTCAAATGTCTATGGTGCTTCTCCACAAGAAAAGGAAAAAAAGAGACTGGAAGCAAAATACGTCCCCAATATTTTTCAAGAAATACAAGAGGTTATAGATCGATTTTTCTTAGCCAAAATTGATGATAAATGGGGATTTTACAATTACTATTTAGATTACTTTGTGGTCAGTCCTATCTATGAAAACATCTTTGTAGATTTCCGAAAACAAAAAGCCAAACTTGCTAAAAAGGATGGAAAATGGTGGATTTTAAATGAGTGTGGAGAAATTGAAACACCATACGAAGATTCGACTAAAAAGAAAGAAAAGAAAGAAAACAAAAAAGCATCTTATTTCATTACCCAAGACGAAGGCAAATTTCTATTGGTTGATTTTATTGGGCAGACCTACGAAAACACCCAATCGGACACCATTATTCCCTGTGGATATAATCTTTTTTTACTAAAAAAAGGACCACAATGGGACTACTATGATAAAGAGAAAATGCAAGCTTTCACCTGTCCATTTGACGACTATACCTTTATTCAAAACAAAAAACTACTTGGTCGTAAAAACCAGCAATGGAAGCTATACGATTTAGCACTAAATGCCTTAACACTAAATGCATACGACACCATCTATCTTACTCAATATTATGGTAATTATTTTATTGGTAAAAATAATAAAATGGGATTACTTGATTATAATGGTAAGGAAATAGTTCCCCCAATATTTAAGGAAATAAAATATGAAAATGATGAATTCAAATGTGAAGAAGGCATCATTTTTATTGGGAATGACAACAGTTATGCTGTTTATGAATCTGTAGAAAAATCACCCTTCCGCAGTATGAATCATGGTTTGACATTGGTCAGAAAAAATGGACGATATGGATTTATAAATACCACAAATGAATATTTTAAAAACGAATAATTAACTTTCTAATTACCGACCGGTGGTCAGAAATTTAATCCCCTACCTCCACATACAAAGCATCCAAATCTCGACCCAATTCATCGTAATCCATTCCATAACCTACCACAAAATCATTGGGAATAGACTTGCCTTTGTAGTTTATGGGAATGTCTTTGTCATAAACATCTTCTTTAATCAATAAAGTAGCTACAGAAATCGAAGCCGGATTTTTAGCTAAAATAAGCTCGTATAATTTAACCAACGTATTACCAGTATCCACAATATCCTCAACTAGAATTACATCTTTGCCCTCCAAAGAACCACTCAAACCAATCAGTTCATTCACGACCCCAGAACTCTTTGTCCCTGTATAAGACTGCATTTTAATAAAACTCAACTCTGTTGGAATGTTCATGGCTCTCAATAAGTCAGCAGCAAAAATAAACGCACCATTTAAAATCGGAATGATTAGAGGCGTTTTATCTTTATAGTCTTTATTGATGTCGGCAGCTATTTTATTCACAATCGTTGCTATCTCAGAAACAGAGATGTAAGGTTCAAAATAGCGATTGTGTAATTTAATTTTATTCATGCCGCAAAGCTAGAAATTAGAATTGAGATATGAGACAATAGATGTGAGATTTTAGCTATTTATGACAAAACTACTCGAATACCCACAAACCACAGAAGCTCACCATTCACCACTATTCAACAATAATTTCATCAACAAACAACCAAGCACGATTGCCCGCTCCTTGTTTTCCTTCAGGAATTTCACCAAAATTCTCTACCGAAATTTTAATAAAATTGACCTTAATTTCATCAAAAACAACAGGAACAGTAACTACTTTTCCATCTGTCTTCTCAACAGTCTGTTCTATCAAAGGTTTGTAACTCCGACCATTTGTGGAATAATCAATATTTATTTTTTTTGGTATATAAATCCATTGTCCTTCACCATTAAAAAAGCGGAATGTTATTTTACTAATATCGGCAGGACCGCTAAATGAAATCATCGCTTCAAAATTTTCACCATTAAAACCCAACCATTCGGCATCACCATAACGTTCATTGCTGCCCAAAACACCATTAATAATAGAACCGTTGCCTCCACCAGCATACTTTGGATGTGGACTGTTCGTAAGCGTAATCGTCTTCCCAGCTGCCTTGTGCATATCAAAAGATTGACTCCATCCCCTCCCCTTTTTTTCTCCATCGACAAAAACTTGTGCTTTTATTTCTATATTGGACTGAACCACTATCGGGCTCTCGTATTTAGGGCTATTTTGTGTGGGCGCCGTTCCATCAGTCGTATAGTGAATATCGACATCGGTTGCCAAGGTTTCCAAGATTACTTCCGTACCTCCACCAATTGGTTGAATGCTTGATTTTATCTCATAAAAATGATTTGCCGCATTAATATTCAGGGCATCAAAACGTTTGTAGTGATGCATTAATCTTTTGGTAAAATTAGTAAAATTTTTATCTTTTTTTGCCGACCAACCAATCTCCGCCAATGCGCTTCCGCGCGGAAAAGCCATATATTCTACTTGTTCAAAAGTGGGAATGTATTCGGTCCAAACATTGCCTTGTGTACCCAAAATATGTTGGGCTTCATCTTCGGTTAAATTCTTGGGAATCGGCTCGTATTCATACACTTTTTGCAAAGGTAAAAAACCACCTATTGCCAAAGGCTCATCGGGGTGATCGGATTGATAATAATCCAAATAACAGTTGGAAGTTGGCGTCATAATCACATCGTGTCCACTCTTAGCTGCCTTGATACCGCCTTTGGTTCCTCGCCACGACATCACGGTGGCATTGGGCGCCAGTCCACCTTCCAGAATTTCATCCCAACCAATAATTTGCCGCCCTTTTCCATTGATGAATTGCTCGATTCTTCTAATAAAATAACTCTGCAATTCGTGCTCGTCTTTTAAGCCTTCTTCTTTCATCAATTGCTGACAAAAAGCGCTGTTGGTCCACTGGGTTTTGGGACATTCATCTCCGCCTATATGAATGTACTTTGACGGAAACAAATCCATCACTTCTGTCAATACGTTCTCTAAAAAAGTAAAGGTCTCTTCTGTTGGACAATACACATTTTCAGAAATCCCCCACTTTTGCATAACCTCCAACTGTTCTCCAGTACAACCCAATGCTGGATAAGCCGCAATAGCTGCTTGTGCATGACCAGGCAATTCTATTTCTGGAATAACAGTTATAAAACGTTCCGCAGCATACGCAACAATGTCTTTGACCTGTTCTTGGGTATAAAATCCACCATAGCGTTTGCCATCAAATTGATGAGGTTGGTCGTTGTAATGCCCCACCAAAGTCTGATCCCTAAACCCTCCGACTTCCGTTAATTTGGGATATTGTTTGATCTCTATTCGCCAACCTTGGTCCTCTGTCAAATGCCAATGCAGCGTATTCATTTTATGCATCGCCAATAAGTCAATATAGCGTTTTACTTCATCTACTTCAAAAAAATGACGACAGACATCTAGGTGCATGCCTCTATATGGAAAACGAGGTTCGTCTTTGATTTTCACACAGGGAATTTGCCAAATTTCGCTTTTCGTAACATCAAAAGCAGATAGCGGAAGTAGCTGTAGGAATGTTTGAAAACCATAAAATATTCCTTTTTCAGTTCTACCTTTAATCAATACCCCACCTCGGTTTACCTCTAATTCATATCCCTCCTCAGATTCTATATCATCGGTCAGTTCTATAAAAATACTCCGTTCAGCAATTCGATTATTACTAATTTTATAAATTTCATTAGAAAGAAATTTCTTCAATGGTTTCAATTTTCGATTCTTTGTACTAACACCAAACCCTCCTTTCGGTTTACATACGCAATCAGAAGGTTCTATCTCCTTAGGTTGCGGTATAATAGAAATGGGTAAATCAGAATAGGTTATTTGAGAGGTTTCAGTACTACTTTGAGCTAATGTCTTAGAAACAAACAGTACCAAAACTAGGATAAGAGGAAAGAGATAGTATTTCACGAAAATAGATTTTGTCTGTCATAAAGTTACGTATAATTACAGAAGCATCGCTATAACTGAAAACGCCATTCACCCATTTAAAAATACCCTATCTTTATCTTTTACGTATAAAAAGAAAACTTTACAGATGAAGATCAGTTTTTTTGGTGCTGCTCAACAAGTTACGGGCAGCAAACATTTGGTGGAATTAGACAATGGAAAGCGCATTCTGCTCGATTGTGGTATGTTTCAAGGAAAGGGAACAGACAGTAGTAAACTCAATAGGCATTTCGGCTTTGCGCCTTCTTCCATAGATATGATTATTTTATCTCACGCCCACATCGATCATTCGGGTTTACTTCCTCGATTGGTTGCCGAAGGCTTTAATGGTAAAATTTATTGCACTTTTGCAACTGAAGATTTGTGTGGCATTATGCTCAAAGATTCGGCTTACATACAGGAATCAGATGTCAAATACATCAATCGTGCTTTGGAGGAAAGAGGGAAAGAGCCCATTAAACCTTTATATACTCAAGAAGATGTTGCACAGACGCTTCCGCTTTTTCACCCTTTGCCTTATGGAGAACGTGTACAATTAGCAGACGATGTGTGGGTAGAGTTTACCGATGCAGGACATATTTTGGGCAGTGCCATTGTCAGTCTTCGGGTAAAAGATGGAAAACAATATCATAGGATTGCCTTTACAGGAGACATTGGCAGATATACCAACCGCATTCTAAAAACACCTCAACCATTCCCACAATGTGATTATTTGATTACAGAGTCGACTTATGGCGATAAACTGCATGCAAAGCCACCAAGAGCCAAAGATTCGTTGTTCGATGTGGTCCAGCGAACTTGCGTAGAGAAAAAAGGCAAGCTCATCATTCCTGCTTTTAGTGTGGGTCGTACCCAAGAGGTCGTTAGTGTCTTAAATGACTTGGAGTTTGAAGGGAAATTGCCTAAAATCAAGGTGTTTGTGGACAGTCCTCTGGCGGTCAATGCTACTGATATTATGCGTAGACATCCTGAATGTTTTAATGAAAGGATGCAAAAATTCATAAAAGAAGATCCCGACCCTTTTGGTTTCGGAGGATTGCATTATACCAGAAGTGTCGACGAATCAAAGGCGATCAACCGAATAGACGGACCTTGTATCATTATTTCTTCTTCGGGTATGATTGAAGGTGGACGCATCAAACACCATTTGATCAACAATTTACACGATAAGAAAAATACGGTGCTGATGGTTGGTTGGTGTTCCAAATCCAGTGTGGGCGGACAGTTGATTAACGGAGCCGAAGAAGTTAGTTTGTACGGTAAAATGTATAAGGTCAAAGCCGACGTAGAGGTGTTGAATCCATTTTCTGCACACGGAGATTATGAAGAAATGATGCAGTTGTTGGAGTGCCAAGAAAAGCACATCATCAAAAAAACATTCTTGGTCCACGGCAACCCAGAAGTTATGGAAGCTTATGCCGACCGACTCGCCAACAAAGGATTCCACAATGTGTATATACCTAGGTATAAGGAAGTGGTAGAAATATAAAAAAGGGAATTCACACCTGTCAGATTTTTAAAACCTGACAAGTATGAATTCCCTTTTTTTTTAAATCATACTATTCTCCTTCAAATACTCCGCAATCTGAACGGCATTGGTTGCAGCACCTTTACGAAGATTATCAGAAACAATCCATAAGTTGAGGCTGTTCGGTGCCGAATCGTCACGGCGAATTCTACCGACAAATACATCGTCTTTCCCCTGTGCGAAGAACGGCATCGGATATACTTCCGCAGCAGGATTGTCCAATACTTTTACCCCAGCAGAGTTGCTCAACAATTCTTTAATTTCAGAAACGGTATAATCGTTTTCAAAAGTAATATTGATTGATTCAGAGTGTCCACCAATGACTGGAATCCTAACAGCTGTCGCCGTAATTCCAATAGAATCGTCTCCAAATATTTTTCTAGTTTCGTGTACCAATTTCATTTCCTCTTTGGTATAATCGTTTTCCAAAAAGACATCACAATGAGGAATGCAATTCAAATCTATTTGATAAGGATACACTTTATCACCAGGAATATTAGAACGCTCGAAGCTGAGTTGGTTCACTGCTTTTTTGCCCGTACCCGTCACCGACTGATAAGTAGAAATCACCAATCTTTTGATTTTATAGGTCTTATGTAATTCGTTCAGTGCGACCACCATTTGAATGGTCGAACAATTGGGGTTGGCAATGATTTTATCATTGGGCGTCAATTCGTTCGCATTGATTTCTGGGACAATCAGCTTTTTGGTTGGATCCATTCGCCAAGCCGAAGAATTGTCGATAACGGTGGTGCCAACTGCTGCAAAGCGAGGAGCTTCTATTTTAGAAACCGAACCACCGGCCGAAAAAATGGCGACATCTGGACGAGCAGCAATAGCATCGTCCATAGAAATAATCGGATATTTTTTACCATCAAAAGACACCAACTGACCAACTGAACTCTGTGAGGCAACGGGAATCAATTCGGTAACTGGAAAATTACGTTCCGACAAAACATCCAACATAACACGCCCAACCATTCCAGTGGCGCCTACAACTGCTACTTTCATTATACTTTTAAGATTTAGAGGTTTTGTGGTTTCAAACTTTTATAATAAAATGGAAAGGTTTAAAAACAATCGCAATACAAAAACACTCTGTTATAAAATTTCACGCAAAATTAACTCCTATATGGCAATTCTATTGATTTAATTTGGACTAAAAATCTTATTTTTACAAAAAAAGAGGTGATTTGCCCTTTTGATGATTAGAAATCAAGCATTTTATATTTATGAAAATTTACTGCAAAATGTTGCTTCCTTTAGGTAAAACAGCTCTTTTAGGACTACTTTTATTGTTTCACTTACAAATCTCGGCTCAATTTTCTGAGGATTTTACCAACAGCGATTTAAGTAGTTGGGCAGGTACAAGCGAAAAATTTGAAGTAGTTGATGAGGTGTTGACGTTGAATGATCCTTCCAATACCTCGCCCGCTTATCTTTCTCAAGCAGTAGCGACTTTGGGTGAAACGACTTGGGAGTTTTTTGTACAGTTTGATTTCAGCCCTTCCAACAACAACCGAATTCGCTATTATTTAAAATCCAACAATGCCGATTTAACTACGGACCTCAATGGATATTACATACAAATTGGAGAAAGTGGTTCCGATGATGGAATAGATTTGTATCGTCAAACAGGAAGTACTCGTACCAAAATTATTGATGGCGTCGCTGCAACTGTGGCTTCCGCCACCAATGCGTTCATCAGTGTAACCGTTGACGACGATGGCAATTGGGAAGTCCTCGCCGATGTTGGTGAGACGGGCAGTTTGGTTTCACAAGGAACAGTCAACGATGTAGATGTTTTATTGGGAGATTTTATTGGTCCAGCCTGCTTTTATACTTCCACCAATACCAACGCCATTGCCTTTGATGATCTATTGGTCGATCCCATTTATGCCGACAACGATGCCCCACAAGTAACTTCCCTTGAAGTTGTTGACATACGGACGCTACAAATTACTTTTTCTGAAAATTTAGTTGAACCCATCAGCACTGGTTTTTTCACATTAGATGATGGTACAGCTCCTTCTTTTGTGGTCTTTTCCGAAGGAAGTTACATTCTCACCTTTACCGAAGATTTCCCCACCAATGAACCTTTAACCTTAACCATTAATGGCGTATCTGATGAAGCAGGCAATGTATTGAACACATCTGTGGGTTTTATTTTTAGTGTATTGGAGAATCGTTCGGTACTCATTAATGAAATTTTCCCCGACCCAGAACCAGCCGTTGGCTTGCCTGTAGGTGAGTTTGTAGAACTTTGGAACAGAACCGATTTGCCCATTGATGTATCGGGTTGGTCTATATCTGATCCAGGTAAAACAGCAGTTATCGAGAGCGGTAGTATTCCTGCCAATGGCTTTGTCATTATTTGTCCAAATGCAGCCGTTGAACTTTGGGAAGACTACGGCAATGTAATTGGCGTTCCCAACTTTCCCAGCTTAAACAATGCGTCTGATGTCTTGACCTTAAACGACCAATTTTTTGTACCCATAGATGAACTTGCTTATAGCGATACTTGGTACGACGACGCTGCTAAAAAAGAAGGCGGTTATACTTTAGAATTGATAGACGCAGACTTCCCTTGTCAGGGCAACCCTACATGGACAGGTTCCAATGCTGCGGCGGGTGGAACGCCAGGAGCAGCCAACTCAGTCAATGCTGTTTTTACCGACGAAATTCGTCCGACTTTATTGAGAGCCGAGGTGTTGGGCGATTCGCTTTTATTGTATTTTTCGGAGCAATTGGATGCCTCTAGTATTGAGGATATCAATAATTATACGATCCAACCTTCGCTTACTGTAGCGGGAGCGGCTTATGCGGAAGATCGAGTTAAATTGGCGTTTGATTCAGCTGTTTTACCCAATCAAGTTTATGAAATTGTCGTAGAAAATCTGACGGATTGTTTTGGGAATGCCATTATGCTTGAAAACAGCACAAATTTCGGTTTGGTAGCGGAAGCGGCTTTGGGTGATATTGTCATTAATGAAATACTTTTTAATCCACCACCCGATGGTTTTGATTATGTAGAACTGTATAATAATTCTGATAAAATTATTGATTTGAACGGATGGTTTATTGGACATAGGAACACCAATCAACCCCTAGATTTTATTGCCGATTCTGTTCGTATTGTAAACGAAAGATTTAGCTTTTTCCCAAACACTTATTTGGTCCTCACAGCCGACATTGATTGGGTGATCAATGCTTTTGGCGAATGCCATGATTTGAATAAAAAGAATTTTATAGAAGTAGCCCTTCCTGGTTATAATGACGAAGACGGTTTGGTGGGCATTATGCGCAACGACAATCAAAATGAGCTGTTAGACAAAGTAGCCTATGATGCCGATTGGCAATTTGAATTGTATGACAAATTAGATGGCATTGCATTGGAAAGAATCGATCCGCAGGGTTCTTCACAAAACGCCAACAATTGGCATTCGGCTTCTGTAGCTGCTTGCAATGGCACACCAACTTTAGAGAACAGTCAGTTTGTTGGAAACATTGGTCAAAGTGAAGATGCGTTTTCTGTTTCTCCAGCAACATTTTCTCCCAATGGAGACGACAACGATGATTTCGCCCTCATCAACTACCAATTTGAGCGAGCAGATTTTGTCCTAAGTGTCACCATTTATGACGACAATGGTCGTAAAATCAAGCGATTGACCTCTAGCGATGTAGCTGGCTTTTCTGGTCAGTACAAATGGGATGGCTTGGACGATAATGGTCAGAAGGCACCCATTGGTATTTACATCGTTTATGCACAAGCCATTACGTTGGATGGACAAACATTGACGTTTAAAGAACCAGTTGTATTGGGTGGGGCGTTTTGAGGTGAAACTCAATTCCAATCACACACTTCAATGATATTCAAAGCGAAGATTAAAGTTAAGGTAAAGTCCTTGTTTTATATGATTTAAGTAGTCTGACAAAAATAACTTAACAATTCTCTGTCATTCTTTTGGTGACTTAATTGTTGTGAATTTTCCACGTAGCTAAGGCTATGCGGTAAAATAACGCCTCATAAGGCACTCAAAATAATTGGCAGTTAATTGTCAAC
>ENA-ORXT01005320-ORXT01005320.1-marine-metagenome-genome-assembly--contig:-NODE-5320-length-12685-cov-40.608978_pt1 | contig 12685 bp, 11 predicted proteins | sample MGYA00237868_ERZ511482 | MGnify/ENA metagenome assembly ERZ511482 | reverse complement strand
GGCTAGCAAAGAACCCATAGGTTCGGCGAGGCTTTTTAACGAAGGAACATGAAGAACAAAATAAATAATTACCGTCAATCTAAACTAGAATTGGTATTATATATTTTAGGAGATATAAGCAGGAAATGGCGTTAAAAACAATGGCTTGTTTGAGGAGAGACGTAGGAACGACGAGTTAGCGCTTGTTTAGCTATTTACAATTGGATATCCGTTAAGCAATGAATAAACCCTTGAATTTTTTGTTTCGTTTTTTCAAGAAAGAAATGAAAGCCTAGCCGGCGAGGCGATGATAAATTAAGAAAAATGATAAGTATACAGAACAATCCGAGCGATATGATGCTACGAACAGCAATCAAACTTGATTGTTTTGATGCATCTTAAATGATCTATTCAGTAGATCTTTTTTATCGAGCATCGAACAAACCAAACTAAACTAGAGTATAACTGTGGTGACCTTACGCTAGCAGTCCCTAATGCGTAAAGAATAAGGGCTGAATGTATATGGGCTATTACGCTAGTAGTAGAACTATGCAACTCGGTACATACAACTGCAATATGCAGTTTATAAAATTTAATATTAATTATATATGAGTATACATAAGACAAAGAAAGAAGGATTTAGTGAGCTTATACCTAATGAAGTAGGCCTAACAATGAGCAATGAAAATTCTAAGAAGATAAGAAGAGAACATAATCGCTGGAAAAGAGAAATCAGAACGATCGAGGCAGACAGATCCCTAGAGGGCTTGAACTACTGGCAGCTAGCAAGTGCTTGTGTAGCCTTGTGATGATGAAATTATAAGAAGCAAGTAGTGGAAAATCTATTGTTACATAGTATGCTAATTATTTGCATACTCTTTAGATATGTAGGTAGTGCCAACGTCTCGGTGATGCTGCGTGCGACGTAGGAAGCATGCTATCATCCTCCGATGTTACTGATAGTGATTCTTTTTATCTGTCTTGCCAAATTTATCCCATAATTTGATCTTTATCACACAAAAACCATAAGTTGTTCCACCATCGCTACCATAAATAAACATCTTTTCTCCTTTTATGCCAATAACATATTGAAATCCTGCATCATTTTTTTCAAATGTTTCAGTTAGCCATTTTAGGTTTGAAGAACAGTCACAAGTTTGTGAAAATCCACTGTACGAAAGTTGAATTAAAATTATGAGAATAATTACTATTGTTATTTACATTTTAATTTAAAATTCTTTGTTGTTAACAGAAGGTGCGGCTAAGTGGCAATAGCCCCACATAGGGACTATTGCCGTTGACGCCTATGTTGGTTGCTGTATTCTACTCATAGTTTTTCCATCATTTCTTCTAATTCCTTGGTGTTACTACCTTGTTGTTTGCCCACTTCAATTGCTCTTTTAGCGACCTTTTTGGTTTCTTCTTTATTCTCTGACTTATAGAGCAAAAAAGCGTATGTATCTAAATAATTAAATTCTGGATTGTTACTTGTGAGCTCCTTCATCCAATCTATACATTTTGCATTGACTTCTTTATCATCGCAATTTTTATAAATATCCCAACATATATGATTAATTGTACCTCCTTCCATCTCACCTTTATCCTTCGTAATTTCATAAATTTCAAATACCTGCTTCCATTTATTTTGAGCTTTTAGCCTTTTGATCTCGAAACCTGGCAAAATGTCATCCGCATAGTCCTGACCAAGTGCTTTTATCGCAAAAGCAATGGCTTGGCCGTATTTTTCTTTATTGTTTTCAGTGATGGCTTCGCCGAACTTTCCCGATACTATGTAATATAAAATCATATTCAAATCTAGTTCTCCATAGAGTTCAATATAATTTTGCCTATCTTCTAACAAAATATCTCCTACATTGGAAGGGGAATCTTCAGCAAAATAGAACAGTGTGGAAAAATCTTCTTCCATTAAGAAATTTTCTTTGCTTTCGAAGAAGTCTAGGATGTCTTCAGCTTTTGGTCTTACATTGGTTCTATTCACAAAGTCGATATAAAATTGTGGATATTCAGACATCCTTACTGAGCTCGCATATCCTTTCAGATATTCATTTCTTTTATTTATTTCTAAAGTCTGTTGCGTAAAATCTAACACATTTTTACTTAACGACTGAAAATCCTCTCCTGGAAACCCATACTTTCTGTTAACAACATATCCTCCTGAATTAAGAACAATTGCAGTGGGATAACTCCTGACATGATGCTTTTTGGACAAATGGAACACTGTGTCATTTTCAGCATTATACTTTAACAAGATATAATCCTTGCCCAAAATTTGTCTAATCGAATCATTTTGAAAAACGACTTTATCTAATTTTTTACAAGGGGAACACCAAGGAGTGTAAAAATCGATAAAGACCAGTTTGTTGCTTTTCTTTGCAAGTTGTAGTGCTTGATCAAAATCTTGGTATATCTCTTCTAATTCGTAATTTGTTGTTTCTTCTGCTTTTGCCGTATAAAAACAGCCAAAAATCATAAAACTAATTACGAGTATATGAATTGCTTTCATATTGATATTGTTTAATTTTATTAAAAAAATATTAAGCCAAAAATAGTCTTAAAATCAGTAGGTAAAGCAAAATTGTGATGGGTGTGCCACTTTTGTGATGAACGGGAAAGTTAGTGAAAGTCAGCCTTTGAGAAAGATCTAGAGACAGGAATACTTGTAGCAACTTTATCTAGTTGTAATGTAAGTGATCTCGCATTTCCATCAATAGATGTTATATGTTGCGTATTAATAAGGTAAGATCGGTGGCTACGTTTTACTTGAGAAAGATTTTCTAATTGTATTTCAAGCTGTTTTAAAGAAAGCCTAATTAGTTTATGTATAAGCACATTATCTTCCAAATGATATATCGTCACATAATTTCCTTCTGATTGTGCGTATACAAACTCCGATAATTGCATTACAATAGGCGATGCTTTTACACTTTCTTCTTGTATTTTCACTGTAATATTCTCCTCTACTACTGCAGGCGGTAACTGATTAGAAAGCAATTGTGCTTTCTCGATATTGCGTTTTAAAAGTGTGCGTTCTGTAAAAAAGACTAAACCTACAATAGGAAAAATTCCTATCGATAAAGTGATTTCAAGAAAATTAAAATAGGTTTGATGTGAAACAATATCGCGCGCCAAATAATTATGGTGCAGATAAATAAATGCACTTATTATGAAGATGCAACAAGATTGTAATAGAATTTCCTTTATTATAGACCATTTCTCTGGACGAAAGAACTGTCGAAATAATTTAGGAAGAATAAAATAGGTAGTTGCCACACCAAGAAAAACTGAAACCCCAAAACCCGCCAAGAATAAATATTTATAAGTTTTTAACCGTGCCGATCCAAAAGGTTGAAAAGAAATCAAAAACAAATAAACAAAAATGCCTGATAATAAAGCTAGTAACCACTTGTATTTAGTGGATTGCAATAATGGATATGGTAAATTTAGCCACTTCATAAGAAACTAAGATATTTTAGTCTGATATATATAAATCATAATATCGACCTTTTGTGGGCGATTAGCGTTTGGTGAGTACCTCCTTCAGCAATACTCCCAGCTTCTATAACCAGAATTTGCTCTGCTTGTTTAATTGTGCTTAATCGATGGGCAATTACTATTGTAGTCTCCCTTGAACTAACTGTGTTAGTGACCTCTGGTTAAGTGCTTCACTTCCCGTATCACCGTTCTCTCTTGTAACAGTGTGAATTATGAGATCCTCAGAAGGTACATTTATTTCATTACAAAGAAAGCGGTCAATGAAATAGTCATTGGTTTTCACATAACCGTTTATAGTTTCATCACCTATTGTACATATCTCAATTTTTAATACATAAGAACTTTAAGCATCAGTGAAAGTACTGATAAAAGATAATAAAAATAAAATCAGAAATTTTTTTTCAAATTTTGTACTTCATTTGAATTGTTTTTGCTTGTTGCCAACTTGTCGTATTGATTAGCTTCTTTTAACATTTCTATACTGTTCTTTGCAATACTGCTCATATGTATATTTCTTCATTATCAATAACGGATTACGTGTATCCAGCGTATCCCGAAGGGTATGCTGTGATCACACGATGTTGTAAACAGTTTTCTACTTGTCGATTAAGTATTGAATTGCTTTTTCAAGAACAGGATCTTTATTTTCCATATAATCCTCAAAAGACTTTTTTACTTCAATGTCAGGTAAAATCCCATATCCAACAAATTCTTTTCCATTTGGATAAGTATCTTTTTTTGTACAAACCCTTGCAGAGCCTCCTCCAGGTAATTCAAAGAGCAATGGTTGCCCTGTACTTCCAAAAGTTGGCTCTCCGATATTAATCATATGAGGCTGATTGTCCGCATAAATTAAAAAATCCTCGGCGGCCGAAGCTGTACCGTGTCCAATTAATATTGCTGTGGGTACAACTAATCGTTTTTCTTTCATCCTTATAGTATCAGCTTCATAAGGGAAATTATGATAAAAACTATCGCGAGAAGTCAAGTAAGCTTGGGTTGCCATCTGATCACCTACTGTATCTTTGAGTGCTGTCCATTGTCCCCATGCCTTGTAAGCAGGAATGTGTAAGCGACTTTGTTGCGCAGATCCGAATAATAGCGTGTCATTCGTTAAATATTGAAGAATATCACGACCTACAAATGTACTACCACCTCCATTTTTTCGTAGGTCAATGATGAGTTTTTCTGCATTATATAATTCCGGTAATTTTTCAAGAAACAGAGTATCAATCTTAGGATTACCAAATGAATTTAATGAGATGTAAGCTATATTTTCCTCTATCCACTTAAACTCAAATAGCGGCCAATCATCGAACTCAGGATAGACCTCTTTTTCGGTGATTTCTGTATGCGTTAAATTCAATTCTTTGATTTCTCCATCAGGTAATTGGAAGGTAATGTCGAAACTTGTTCCTTCTGGGGCTTTAAACATCTTCCAAATTGCCTTATCTAATAAGATATAATCGGTTGACGAGGATATATATGGAATAATCTCATTTTCTAAATAAGCCTTTGTGTCTATCCCATTAACTTTTACAACTTCAGTTCCAATTGGAATTTCATCCTTTTTACTAAGATTTGTTCGGGTAACAATAGCCTTGTTATCAATATTCGTTAGAAATAAGCGAAATTCCCCGAAATTCGTACTGTATAAATTATTTTCTATTGCGTCAGGAAAGAAAACATTAGTATGTCCATCTTTCAGAGTTGCACAAAATTTTTGTAAAAGACGATAGTACTCGTAGTCATTTTCTGTCTTTTGAACTTCCTCTATTAAGGTTTTGTAATCATTTTCCCATTTATCCCTATCAATTTTATTGAGGTATACAAAATTATAATTAACCTCTTGCCAAAATTTAGACAAGCCATATACCTTCTCCGCTTTTGATATGGAATTTGGAATTTGTGCATTGAGAAAAATACTTGAAAGGCAAATTAATACGATAAGTGTCTGTTTCATTGATTAATATTATAAGTGATTTAATTTTGCTGGGTACAAATTATTTTACAATTACAATATTAGATACATTATTTGTAAATATTCCTGTCATATGACAGCAAATATTTAATCTAAACTTATCTCTTTTCTTATTCTGCTCAATGAAGTGTCTGTTATTCCTAAATACGAAGAAATGTGTTTTATCTGTGCATTTTGAATAATTGAAGGCTTATAATTTATTAAAACCTTATACCTTTCTGTTGCGCTTTTGGTAAGCATTTCAATTTTTCGTTCTTTATACATAAACAGTCGTGAAGACATCCCAGCTCGGCCCCATTCCGTAAAACCTTCTATTTTATGAAATAATTCTTGAAATTTATCAAATTTCATTTTCCAAGCTCTTCCATCCGTAAGTGCAATTATATTTTCTTTTGTAGGTATTCTTTGAAATAGGGAAGATACCTCAATACAAGATTCATTTGTGCTGTAAAATTCAGTTGTGATTTCGTTTCCTTCAAAATCGTGAACATATGCTCTTAATAATCCACTCTCTATCAAATAATATTCATTAGCTATGTTACCACTTTCTAAAAAAGCAAAACCTTTATCGAAATTGATTTTTTCGTGCCAGCTGATTAACTCGTTTAAATCCTTGGTACTAATTAAGGGATGGTTATAAATTGATTCAAAAAAGTCTCTATTCATTTGTATTGGATTACTTTTTTACAAATTGAAAATATTGTTTAATTGTTTACAACTATTTATAGACATATAACGAACGGTTGACTCGGTGCAGCGAACGGTAGAGATACAAATTAGGCGAAAACAACAATTCCCATCACTAAACCGTCATTTTTCTCAAATGAAAAAGAACTTAACACATTGAATCAATCAATAAGCTAAGTTCCTTTTGTACCCCCGGGGGGAATCGAACCCCCACTTCCGAAGAAACTGGATTTTGAATCCAGCGCGTCTACCAGTTCCGCCACAGGGGCATACTCTGAAGTAAGCGCAAAATTAATTTATTTTCTCTAATTCACTTATTTATTTTAGATGAATACCATCTGGCCTTAAGTTAATAGCAAAAGGTGGGCGTATATTAAATTAGAATATTACCATTGAACAGTCATTATCATCGTGAGAATATAGATGTAAGTTATATTATTTCGGGTTTAATTTAACAATCCTAATATTATTAGGAAGCTAAAGAAAAGTTATAATAATATTTTTTATATTACACTTATAAAACCTTATAATATGAAATACTTTTACAACACCTTTTTTATTAGTCTCTTTTTCATTACTTCCATCCACGGACAAATCTACGTTGACGCTGCTGCCGCTGGAGCAAACGATGGAAGTTCATGGGAAAACGCTTACACAGACTTAAATAATGCCTTGATTTCTACAACAGCGTCTGATATATGGATAGCTAAAGCAACATACTTTCCACCAATGCAAGGAGATTTTCGATACTTTGAAATTAGTGTAGCTCATAATCTCTATGGAGGTTTTAGTGGTACAGAAACTTCAATAGATCAACGAGATATAGAAGCAAACCCTACTATTATTATGGGGGATATTAATGGAGATGATGACTCTAATGACAACACTCTAAACAGAACGGATAATGCCCTACATTTACTAAGTATAACAGCAATAGATGGGACAGTAGTTATAGATGGAATATCATTTCAAAATGGATCTGCTCTAATAGATCCTATGGATGATATCAGTTTTAATATTAGAGGGGCTGGAATCTACAGCTTGGCTACTCTAGATATAGATAATTGTAGTTTTTCTCACCATCATGGAGAAGGAGGTTCAAGTATTTATTTATCTGGCGAAGGAAGTAATTCCACAATAGATAATAGCTTATTTAATAATAATTCATCGACAAGTCAGGCAGCAGGAATTCTAGTAGATGAACTAAATAATGTTGAAATAAACAGTTGTGCATTTAATAATAACCTAACGAATAGAGGTGCTGTTTATGCAAGGAATTCTGTGAATACGACTATCAGGAAATGTTCTTTTGATTCTAATGAAGCAATAACTGATGCGTGGTGTGCTGGCGTTTTCTGTTTTGGAAGTTATGATTCGAAGATAGATAGTTGTGAATTCAAAAACCTGACTGCAGCGAATGCCACTGCGATGTACATAGATGCAAGGGGGCTAGTTAACCTAGGTGTTCGTGCGGCTGATGTTAGTAATTGCAGTTTTGATAATATAAATTCTACTGGCTTTGGAGGCGGAGTAAGAGCATGGATGTGTGACTATGTAATGGACAATTGTTCCTTTACAAATTGTATAGCGGGTAACACTGGGTCGTGTATCTTTAATTCTGGTTTGTCAACTTATATGATCAGTAACACTTCGTTTACAGATTGTGTAGCTACATTTGGAGGAGCAACATCTAACTATAGTTCCTCAGTTGGTACTTACAGTAATTGTGTTTTTGAGAACAACCAAGCTGTGACAAGTGGAGGAGCCTCTACAACTGGTTTTCTGGCTGATGCAAGCTTTAATAATTGTATGTTTCAAAACAATAATGCACTCTTTGGGGGGGCTTTGTTTTCGCAAAACGATACAACTAGGCTTAGCATAAATGGGAGTATTTTTAATTCTAATGTTGCTTCAAATAATGGTGGTGCGATCTGTACAATAGAAGGAGGAACTTTTTCCATAGATTCTTCTAACTTTAATATGAACAGTGGTAATATTGGAGGCGCGATAAGTTTTGGTACGGATACATCAGGTAATGGAGGTTTTGACATAGATAAGAGTTCGTTTTTACTAAATATTGCATCTGCTCAAGGAGGTGCTATCAATATCTTTAATAATTCTGGAAGTATAACTTCTAGTCTTATTGCGGGAAACGCAGTATCTTCTGGTAACGGCGGCGGAATTTCGCAAAATGCATTTAGTGGGATAACAAGTGATATAACCATTACGAATACTACGATTGCTGATAATTCGGGAACTCCTACTGCTGGTATTGCACAATTTGAAGATGAAGGAGATGGGCATGGAGAAGCTATTCTATCTCTGCGTAATACTATATTATTTAATTTAGCTGGGCCAGATTACGGAGTGGAAGCAGGGGAGCCAACGCTGGTTTCTTTAGGAGGAAATTTAGCATTCCAAGATGATCTAACAGAGGTTTTTGTGGAAGAAAATGATGACCTGTTATTAGACCCATTGTTTACAGATGCTTCAAATTTAGAATACGATCTAAAGCTTGGTAGCCCAGCTATAAATAGAGGGGTCGTAACAGGTGCCCACAATACGGATATTTTAGGAAATGAGATAGTAGGAATGCCTGATAAGGGAGCGTATGAATCTGCTGATGTAATGAGTTCACTAACGGAGCAAGTAGAGGCCTTCGATGAATATTTCAGGATACTACAAAACCCAGCTGATGATAAACTAAGAATACAAGTTATAGAAAATATTCAGTCAGAGGTACAAATTAATATTGTAAGCCTGACTGGAGGATTGGTCAACAGTAGGAAGTACTCTATTTCTGGAAAAAATGATATTCTTGAATTAGATTTGCAGGAGCTAGCTGCAGGTAATTATATCGTTATGCTTCGATACGATAAAGAAACGGCTATTAGTAAATTTGTAAAAATTTAAAATTTAATAAGGTCAATTTATAGTTTCTGTAAATCTAAATACTTATGATCAATTTTGAATTAAGGATTATCCTTAATTCAAAACAATCAAGGTTACAGACAGAATGAAGTATCAAGAACTTACCTATGAACAAATTGTAGCACTTACTTTTTGATTGTATAAGCTAGACCTTTTTTGAAGGTTCTAAGCTTATTCAATGTATGGTATTATCTATTGCATGCTAGTAGAAAAGGTAGAATTCTAGGCATTGTTTAATTTGTATAAAAATCTCTTTTAGAGAACGATCGAACGAATAGTATACTTTCTATATATTAGGATAGTATGCATCTAGCTTACTCTAGCTTCGATTTGCAAAGCTGATTGAGCTTTAACAATTCTCAAAGAGGTGGAATTGAATAAATGATGAATGGAATATTGATTATTTCACGGTGTAAGTTCTAATGATCTTCTTGTAAAAAGTATTATGGAAAATATAATCAAAGGCTTTTCGATTTACTGATACTTAGAGGTATCGAATAAGTTTACTGACGAATGTCATTCTACTCCAATTAGTTATTTTTTGTGAATACATAATTGATTATATTTCGGTTATGATAAGAAACTTAATCTGTAGTTTAATAATCGTTTGTTTTAGTTTGTTGTCCAGTGGTCAAAACACCGTAGGTGTAACCCTAGATACCGGAGATAGCCTAGAAGGCTATACATTCTTTTCTCCTTTTTCTAGCACACAGGCTTACATGGTGGATAATTGTGGAAGACTCATTAATCAGTGGGATCGAGGAACACGTCCAGGACTCTCGGCTTATTTTTTGCCGACGGGGAACATGTTGAGGACGTACAAAGTGGATACGGAAGGTCCATTTACTTCTGCTAGTAATGCAGGGGGATTAGAGTTAGTAGACTGGGAGAATAATACTTTGTGGAAATATGAATTAAACAATTCTACTCAGCTTTCACATCATGATGCGGTAGCAATGCCTAATGGAAATTTTCTTTTGTTGACCTGGGAGCTAGAGTTTACTGAAGATCTTATAGCCTGGGGAAGAGATCCTGATGAAATTGCTCCTCAAGGATTCATGTGGTCGGAAAAAATAATCGAGATAGAGCCTGTAGATTCTGAAGGTGGTAATATAGTTTGGGAATGGAATATTAAGGATCACTATATTCAAGACTTTGATGCAGATAAGTCGAATTTCGGAGCCGTAAAAGATCACCCAGAACTGTATGATATAAACTTTGCAGATATTAATAGCTCTAACTCTAATGCAAGTAGAGATTGGAATCATTTTAATGCTATAGATTATAATCAGGCGCTAGATCAGATTCTGATAAGTGTTAGAAATTCTGATGAAATATGGATTATAGACCACTCTACAACTATTGAAGAGGCTGCTACACATGTAGGAGGAACTTATGGTAAGGGGGGAGATATATTATATAGATGGGGGAATCCTGCTGCTTACAAAAGGGGAACACTTGATGATCAGCAATTATATGGGCAGCATGGCGTAAATTGGATAGATACGGAATCAGAAGATGAGGGTAATATAATGATTTTCAATAATGGAAACGGAAGGCCAGGGATAGATTTTTCCACGACCGAGTTACTAGAAACTCCTCAGAGTGATCCAGGTTTTTACAGTATTCCTGAGATGGAGGCAATAGGTCCAGAAACCTCAGAATTGCTATTTGGTTCTATTGATGAAAATCCTAGATATTCTGCTTTTTTATCTAACAGTCAGCGGTTAAGCAATGGTAATACGCTCATGAATTACGGGTCCTCTGGCACTATCGTAGAGTTTGCAGATAGCGGAGATAAGGTATGGGAATATGTGATACCACTTAATTTTGACGCACCACTCACCCAAGGATCTAACCCAGGAGCAAATTCTACTTTTAGAGCATATAAATATGAAAAGGAATATATTGGATTTACAGAAATAGATCTGATATCTGGTTCTACCTTGCAGATAGAAAACAATTCTTTTGAGTGTAATTTGACAAGAACTGAGAATATATATAATAAGAACATAGCAGAGCTTAATATAGCGGTAGATCTGAGAGATAGAAAAATAGAGATAAGACATTTAAACGGATGGATAGAAGCAATTCGATTATATAACATTAATGGTCATATTGTCAAAAATACGAAATCAATAAATTCTAAGGATATGACCATTGACATAGATGGAATAGTTATGGGACTGTATATTCTGATTATAGAAGACGAACAGGGAAGACTGAATAGGAAAAGACTTATTTTTACATTTTAGATATTTAGTCGTAATTTTAGATTTTGGATATAAGCAAATTATCATATGGAAAGACAATGCTTAGAATGCGGTGAAGTTGTCAAAGGTCGATCAGACAAAAAGTTCTGCTCTAGCGATTGTCGGAGTGCTTTCAATAACAAGTCTAACAGCGACTCTAATAATTATATGAGACGGGTCAATGGTGTACTCAGAAAAAACTATAGAATTCTTAAGGAATTGACACCAGAAGGAAAGGCCAAAGTACATCGAGATAAGCTAGACGAACACGCCTTTAATTTTAAGTATTTCACAAGTGTCTACACTACCAAAGCCGGCAAGGAATATAGATTTTGTTACGATTATGGTTATCTAGACCTTGAAAATGATTATTTTGTCTTAGTGATGAACAAGGATAAAGAATAGAAGATTAGTCCTGCAGGATTTTATTTTGCCTATGATTAAGATTTAAATAATTGTTAATCATTCCATCTATTGTTAAATTCTATTTACTTTTAAGAGAGAAAAGCAGCGTATAGCTTGCTGTTATTATCTTAATATTAGAAATAAAAATAAATGCAAAAAACACTTATAGTAGCGCTCTTAGGCATAGCTATAATGATCGGTTTATCTTTTATGATCAAAGATACAGCCCCTACTGATCGTCTCGATATAGCTCAAAAAAGTCGAATAAACAAGAAAACTCCACAGGTTACTAGCAAAGCGAAGGCGCATCCAGCGGGTATTTCTGGTAATAAAGCTACATCCAATGCTGTCAACAAAAAATCTAAAAATTCCCATAAAGGTCCTAAGCCAGGGGAGACTGTCAAAGCAGGTAATCTGGAATGGATGCATATAGAGGATGCAGGGAAGATGAAAAACAAAGAAAAGAAAAAGTATCTAGTAGACGTGTATACAGACTGGTGTGGATGGTGTAAGGTGATGGATGATAAGACTTTTTCTGATCCTGCAGTACAGAAGTATCTAAATGATAATTTCCATGTTGTGAAATTCGACGCAGAACAACGGGATCCTATAGCTTTCAAAGGTAAATCGTATGACTGGGTACCTACTGGCAGAAAAGGCGTAAATAAGTTAGCGATTGAACTTTTAGGAAGTAGATTAAGTTATCCTAGTATGGTATATCTAGATGAAAACCTTAATAAAATTAGAGTTTCTCCTGGTTATAAGAAGCCAGATCAGTTATTAGCAGAACTAAAACAGTTATAATACCATTTCTATTTTTAGATGACGGAAAAGGATTTAGAATTGTTCAATATGGATCTAGGCAAGAACGAATGAGTTCGACGTAGTCGAATAAAGTACGAAAGTGCTTTAAATGAGAGAACCGCTTAGCGGGCGG
>ENA-ORXT01005318-ORXT01005318.1-marine-metagenome-genome-assembly--contig:-NODE-5318-length-12687-cov-21.019588_pt1 | contig 12687 bp, 15 predicted proteins | sample MGYA00237868_ERZ511482 | MGnify/ENA metagenome assembly ERZ511482 | reverse complement strand
ATGACCATTGCCACGGCGAGCCCGGCACGACAGCGAGGTCGACGTCCCTGGCATGCTACCGCCGCCGAGGTGGGCGCGTGCCTGCAGCGGCCCCCCCCGCCACGGTTTCTCCGTGAGCCACCTTTTTTGTTTCCTTCCCACGCCTCTCGGAGTGTGGAGCTCTTCCCAGTTGATCGAATTTCTCTGGCGGAGGGCAATGCGCTCTCGCGGCGCGTGGTGGATGGGCTCTTCCTCTGGTTCCTGATGAAGTTTGGCCGCGACAGGGGCTATGGAGGTCTCCGATTGTTGACCTCCTTGGACGCTGATGACATGGCAGCCTCCGTGTGCCGAGATGATCGCCTGGTTGGGCGGGTACGTCACGCGATCGTGGATGGGCTGGTCTTCAGCGCCGGCACGACGATCGTTCCCGTGTGCACGGCTGGAACCTGGTTGGCAATCACTGTCACTTGTCTGCGGGCGACCGTCGTGCGGGTGGTCGCCTCTGTACGCTCAGGCGCTGCAATCTCGGATGAGGCCGTCCCAGAGGCGGCGATGACTGTTATGGACACCTCGTCTGTCGGGAAGGGTGAGGGGGGGTGGGACGAGCACGTGGTGGCAGGCCTCTTCCGTGCGTTAACGGTGGCCATCTGCACTACCTACCTGCGCACCTGCAACGATTCTCGGAAGACCAGGCTCGTAGAGGATGGCCTGCGAGCCCTTCTGCCCATCAAGGTGCTGAAGACGCGGGCGGGGGGGCGAGAAACAACGGCGGACAACCTGATTGCGTTCATTGCGATGCTGCTGTCGGCTGAGCTGCGGCCAGCAGCCCGCCTTCTTTGCGGTCATAACCCGCCCCAGTGGCCGAAGGCCCACGCCCCTCGGCGCTTCCGTAGCCTTGTCCGCCGCCTCGTAGACGCCCATCAACCAGGTGGCCGCAAGGAGGATGAGGACGAACCTGCAGAGGAACTACTCAATGGTCGTGACCTGTCTGACGACGAGCCGGCGGACGCCGATGACGGCATGCGGGATGTGGACGATGATTACGACGACAGTGGGCCCGGTGACCAGGCAGACAACGAACGAGACCACAGTGACGACGACCAAGATGGCGGCCTGAACGCGAGTCCCAGCAGTTGGAGTCGAAAGGCAACGCGTGGGGCCCTCGATGGGGCTCATGATGGAGACTTGCGGCGAAGATGCGCTTCACCGTGGCGGGACCCAGGTGGTGTGCAAGCAAAAGGCGGCGAAGGTCCACGTGGTGGTGATCGTGCAGCCGGCGCAGGAAGCCTTGGTGGCGACCAAGCAGCTCGCAGAGGCCAATGTGATGCAAGGATTGAACGTGGCCAGGGCAACGCAGATCTAGACGATCAACATAACTATCGTGCTGGCGGCGGGCGCGCTCGTGGTGGTCGTGCTGGCGATTGACGCAGTGGCGGTCGGGGAAAACAAGATGCAGGCGGAGACGGCACCCGCCGCGCAAGCGTTGCACATGAGCAGCATGCTCTTGACGGACGCGCTGTTGGTCCTCCACGACATGATGCTGCCGGACAGCGCGCCGATGCAGATGGTGCACGCGCCCAACCTGACGCCCGTGGAGAAGGACGAGACGCGCTGAAGGTGGCAGATGCTGATCAACAAGGTGGTGATGGCCGAGATGGTGTTGTGCGTGGACGGGGTGGTGGTGGACGTGACAGTGACCAACGACGAGCCGACGGCGACGCAGGCGGCGGCATTGCTGGTGGTGACGGCGGAGGAGGTGTCGATGGTCAACACGACTATCGCACTGGCGGCGGGCGCGCTCGTGGCGGTCGTGCCGGCGATGGACGCGGTGGCGGTCGGGGTCCACAAGATGCAGGCGGACACGGCACTCGCCGCGCAAGCGTTGCACGTGAGCAGCATGCTCTTGACGGACGCGCTGTTGGTCCTCCACGACATGATGCTGCCGGACGGCGCGCCGATGCAGATGGTGCACGCGCCCAACCTGACGCCCGTGGAGAAGGACGAGACGCGCTGAAAGTGGCAGATGCCGATCAGCAAGGTGGTGATGGCCGAGATGGTGCTGTGCGTGGACGCGTTGGTGGTGGACGTGACAGTGACCAACGACGAGCCGACGGCAACGCAGGCGGCGGCATTGCCGGTGGTGACGGCGGAGGAGGTGTCGATGGTCAACAGGACTATCGCGCTGACGGCGGGCGCGCACGTGATGGTCGTGCTGGAGATGGACGCGGTGGCGGTCGGGGTCAACAAGATGCAGTCGGACACGGCACCCGCCGTGCAAGCGCTGGACGTGTGCGGCATGCTCTTGACGGACGCGTTGTTGGTCCTGAACGACGTGATGCTGCCGGTCGGCGCGTGACCATAGATGGGGCACGTGCTGGGGACGGTGCCGACGCGTCCAGCGGTATGGATGGTGGCGGCGACGGCCAGGCCGGTGGGGTGCACAAAGGCAGGGACGGCCAGAGTAGTCATGTGTCCGGAGACGATGACGGTCGAGGAAGCCGTGGCCGCCCAAGTGACGACGCTGCTAGTGGTGACCATCTTCGGGGCGGCGACGGCATGTGCCCTGCGCGTGCCGGCACGCCCTCAGCGGAGCCCCGTGCGGCCATCTGCACAACGAGAGGTGCTGGCGCTGTGGGTTGATCTGTGGAGCTGTCGGATTTTGTGGCTGGGTTTGGGCTGGACTCGGTGGATTTGGGTCGCGCGTCACGTCACGGGGATGCGTTGAATAGCTTGGAATCGGCCGAACTAAACGCCCTCGCCGGCTGTGCTCCTGTGTCCCATTGTCCTCGCAACAAACCTGCAGAGGAATGCGGAGGTGACTCACAGAAGGCGCGTACGTCCGGTCCCCGCCATACAACTGCGGTCCACGGAGACGCAGCACAGGGTGCCGCTGGTGCCGAAGCCATGCGTGCAGTGCCGCGCCCGGGCGCCAATAATGGCGAGCCGGCTGCCGTGCGTGTGGTGCCATGCCCGGGCCCCACTGATGGCGAGCCCGTTGCCGACGTTGCCAACGACAAGGAATCAGTGCTGCGTAGTGCCCCTGCCGATGGCGACACCGATACAGGTCGCTCACATGAGGCATCACGTATGCGCGAAGTACGGCCAAAAGTCGAGATCAGCACATTACAGCGGCGTCCGATGGACTTTCACGCAATTCCAATTTCTTGTGTAACTACTGTTCCGGAGCTCGGACTGCACGGTCTGATTCGATCCAAGCTGGCATCGATACGGACTTCCGGTGCGCATGTGTTCCGAGTGGTCTCACCCGAGGTGCGCTCGGTTCCGAGCAGGGCTCCACAGCGATTGGTCGGGGAAAAGGTCAGGGTGCGCATTCAAAGCTTCCCACAGCTACCGACTATCGTCAGCGACACGTTCCACGGTCGCCGTGCTATGGACCCCAGCGTGAAGGGCAGACAGCTACGAAGTCAGCTACCATCGGAAGGCGAGAAGTGGATGTCAGTCAGGGACCTCAGTGCCAAGATTGACGAAAGCACCAATGCTATGCTTTCCCAGTATAAAGACCTCACTGTTTCGAGCTTCCTGAGTAGCGTGAACGACGCCAGTGTGACCTGGGTTCGAAAGGTGACCGCTGCTGGCCACGAGAAGGCGATAATGGGGCCTGGGAAGCCTCACACAGCTGATGTGTACTATGTGTCGGACTTGTCCCCTGAAAATGAGGACGGGTGCAGCAGGAGTCTGGAAGATCCCGCGTGCAAGGCCACAGTGAGCAAGTCCTTCCCCACCGACAGACTGCAGAACCCGCGAACCCTGAACCATCATAGTATGCTCGGAGCGGGGTCAACATGTGAAGGCGTCAATACCAACTTGCTGTACATGGGAACCATGGGATCCTTCTTCAGCTGGCACGTAGAGGACAGCCTGCTCTTGTCCGTGTCGTACTTGCAGACCGGGGCGAGTAAATACTGGTTCTTTGTACCCAGATCCGAACTCCCCCTGATGGTGCGCGTTCTGGAAGAAAACATGGACCCAGACGTGCTGAAAGCTGCTGGAGGAGATGTGTGGGCGGTTCTAGCGAAGAAGGCCTTGTTGTGGCCAGCTACTTTCTTCCTTTCTCACGGAATAAGAGTTGGGTTCCACGCAATGGAGGTCGGGGACTATGTCGTGACTGGCTACGGGGTGCCTTACAGTGGCTTTAACGGAGGTAAAAACGTGGCGTCGGCTGTGAATCTGGCGTGCACTGGCTGGCTTTCCTATGCAATCGAGCACGCGGCGCAGTGGCGAGGAAAGTTGGCGATCCTCATCCCATCTGAGAAGCTGTTGGTGTTGGCCGCTATGAAGCTCGTTGATGGAGAATGGTGGGTCGGCGATGCGAAGACCTATGAAGCTTGCGACCCAGCCGAGTTCCGACGGGACCTCCGCGTGATGGTGGCCTACCTCACACAGTACCTCTACCGCGTCCTGGCTTACATGAAAATGGATGCGCACCGTACTTGCGTTGGCAAGACGCCAACAGTCGTGGCACTCGATCGCGCTCCACAGCTCGTGCAGAAATTCGTTGCTGACAATGCTGTCGGTACGAATGGGGACCCCCTGGTGATTCCAGGTAAGGATGCCGCAATGGTGACTGACTACTCAGTAGACGGCGCGTCATGTCCCCACTTCGGGAAAGTGGCTTGGCTCTCCGTGGTTGTCTGCCAGACGTGCATTGAGGAGCTGGGAGTTGAAGCGGCTAAGTTTGCGCCTTTTTGCTGCTTGGAGTGCGCGCCAGATGTATACGATGGCGAGCACGATCGACTCCGCAAGACTCCTCTACCAGGGACCCAACCCGTGGATGCTCATGTCCCTCTTGTGGTACAGCGACTGGCCAATGGCCGCGTGTCCTTGATGGTGGAGCACCTGAAGAACATGGTAGCGGTTGATGGAGAAGAAGGGAGGTCGTGATGTGGCCGAAGTGTTTTTTTCTGCTGTTGTTTATTGTCATTTTTTGGGACCTTGAATCTTCTTTGCAGTGGGCGGAGGGCCATTCATATGCCCTCTAGAGCGCAACATGTTGTCTGCATTCCTTTCTCATGGCAATTTAAGACACTTTCTTCGTTTCCGACAGATCGCACAAGCGACGAACGAAACAGAAACAAAGCAGTGGAAGGCTATGCCCCTGACTAGCCACTCTTGAAATGAAATCCCGACCTCTTGGAGAACAGGACGTCGTGCTGACCACAAGGCAGCACGAAGGCTATCTGCCGCACATGGTGAGCTCGGGTAATCGTGACGCCAGCTGCTACGTCGATTGCTACCAGCACGGGCTGTCCGAGGATAGAGAGCGCCATCGGTGGTAATTTCCACTTCTCCACGGCGACGTGTAGCTCTCCGTCAATCGTTCCAATGGAATGCACACGAACGAAGAGCTGCGCATCAGAATCCGTCGCTTCGGAGCTTGGTTCTTCTGAGGAGCCCTCCCTCTCCTCAGAAACAGAGAGTGTCGACCCTTCTCGGATCACGAATGATCTGTGTGGGTGCGTTGCCTTCCCGTAGAACGCGAGGACAGCATTAGGGGCCTGGCGTCTCCACAACTCCTCGGTAGAAGATCGGACAGTGTGCAGGGCTTTCTTCGGGCGCCAGTTCACGTCGACAGCAGACGAGGGTCGCCCGTGCGGAGCTAGTCTGTGGAACTGGACCGCCTTCAGGGGCTGGCCACTCCTCCCAAGCAGCCACGACGCAGGAATTCCATACTCGTCTGGCATTGACAGCAGTCTCGAGAAGTGCTCGGTGTCCCTCCATCTCTGCATGGAGTACTCAGCGGGGTTCCGGCTGTTGCTCTGGCTTACCTCCTGCTTTGCCAGTTGGTGAAACTTTTCGAAGATCAGCTCTCACACTGCTGGACCGAGCTGCACAAGAGGTAGCGTGCGGTACAGAAGCTTCAGTAATTTGTGAACTGCCGGGCCATTGGATGCACAATATCGCATCTTGTGCAGTGCTGAGTATTTCTAGGGCCAACGGAGTTTGAGAACGTGGCAGCTATGGGGAAGTCGAACACACCGAGGCACAAGTTCACCCTTACAACCGTATTCTCGCGCTTGAACGCGTCATACGCGGCGACACCGTCGCTGTTCATTCGCAGAGCATCATCCACGACACGCCTGATCAGAGCATCGGAGTTCGCTCCTGATGGCAGGTAGAAGAATGGTCGAACGGAGAATGCACAATCTTCCAATGATAAAGATGTATAGCCCCCAGAGTACCCTTCCAAGCTCCCTCGACGTCTCTTGTACACGTTGATTTCATCTCCGTACAGAGATACATATAGAGTGTACGGATCCTTCTCTGGGAGCACATCGTTCGTTTGTTCAGCCACCTGGGACAGCTCTAGAGGCTGCAGCTCTGTCAAAGCCGACCAGGAATCCTTCTCACGCTCGTCTGAACCCCGCACATCAATGACAAAAACTCCTCCGGACCGGTTGAACCTTAGCGTTAGCCTCCGATCGGCCATGAAGCACGCAGCCCAGTGCTCAGGGGGCTCGACGCCAGGAAAGACTTCGAAAAGCGCTGTCATGTATCCAACTCTGAGCGTACTCTGACGAGCGTACGTTGATTCTTGGATGGGAACATCCCCATCGGGGGCAATGGCAGTGCTCTCCAAGCGGGCTTGAAGCGACGTAGTGCTGTAAAAGAAGATTTTGACAACACAGTCAATGTCATACCTGTTCCCAGCACGGAAGAAGGCAACCTGGAAGCTAAACCGAGCAGGATCTCTGGCGGCTACGGTTTGAAAGAACTCTGCGGGACGCTCAACGGTCCCTGCCCCTGAGCCCCCTTTGTTGTGGAACAGCGCTGCCGTGACAGAATCTCCAAAGTCACACTTGATGTGATCAGAGAACGGAATATATGACACCGTCACGTCGGGGAGTGTTCTTAATGCTTTCCCTTTGCCAACGGGTAGCTTTCGGGTCGTCACATCCCTTCGAATAGGCACAGATAGCTTCAGCAGCAGCTTTCGCAGTCTTTGCAGTCGCCACCTCGATGGCCACTTCTCCTTCGGGTTAAAAGAGTTCTTGGCCTCCCGCATGACGTCGTAATGCCTGAAGGTGACACGAGCTCTGCCAAAGAGGTACCCGAAGCATAGAAACTCTCCGCGAGAAGTGAACTCGCCAGCAGAACTGTCCTCGTCACTCGAAATCTCTGTGTCCTCAGAGGGGCATCCTTGCCGCTCAGAGTCCGTCGACAAGGCAACCTCTGCATAGCCATCCGTTGCAGCCGCGGAGGGCATGTTTGTTTCGCTAAGAGGCTCAACACGCCCTGTGACGCTGCTGCTGGGTTCCTACACGCCGGTCGTGTCTACTTCAACCGGAGCGGTAGCACTCTGGGCTTCCATATGCATGAAGTTACCATTGAAAAAATGGAAAAAGGCCGCCCCTCGCGGGCCGCGCCTGCGAAACTTCATTTATTCGAGCCCCCAGCGAGAGCTGGCTGCGAGGCGACAGTAGGTGATAGAAGAGTGTCGACGAAAGCAGGTATCGTAGGCAAGCACGGTACTAGGGGCCGAAAAAGGGCACAAGTGGAATCGAATCGAGCTCTTGCGGTACGAGTGACAGAGCTCGGCGGTAACAAGAAGTGTGCAACCGGGCGACGAGGCCATCGGGATTGCAACAGGACAGGAAGAGTCAAGGGGATCACGCACAACGAAGCCAAGTCAATCGGTCGAAGGGTAGTAAGAGAGCAACATGCGCGCTTGACAAAATGCAGGACGTCGATGCACGCAAGATCAGTTTCGCACGTGCCCGCAGTCCAGGTTCGGATACGGGCCGCTGCACTGGCCTCATCTGAGATCTCCCTTAGTCTGGTGACTACCCTCATGTCTATCCATGCGACAGGTTCAGAGCATTCGTTAAAGACCATCTTGCTTCCGCGAGGCTGATCGGATGGCAAAGAAGAAGTCAGATCATCCGCCAGATGATCCGACGGTCAGTTTGGTGCTCGGTCTTTTAATTTTTCCCGCGAACTAACCACCGAGCGGTCCAGGTCCGATCCTAATGTGACCCGCGGAACACTTCTGGAAAACACGGGGACTGAAGCGCAAAAATAGTTCCCAGGTCATTCTGACAAAAGGTTCTCTGTCTCATTCTATTCTAGTTGAAGGACCATATCAAGATAGATCCACGAAAGAACAGGAAGACTATCCTGCTTCGTTCCTGAAATCAGTTCTGGATGATATCAGAAATCAGTTATCGCGACCACTAGGATCGATCTGGCTGCAGTCGAAAAACGATCCTTAGAATTTTCCTCAGGAAAGTTCGCGTTTGACACCAGGATTAAATAAGGAAGAGCAAGCAACGCGCTGTGTCCGTAATCAATCACTCGGAAAGAAGCAACCACACTTTGCATGGGGTGTGCCTGCGGTCTGCCCGTCACGATAATGCGTTGCGCAAAGAAGGGGCGACCCTTCATGGCGTGGTAGATACGCAAAAACACTGACCGGGGCACATGGAACCGTCTCTCGAAGTCCGCCTCGTCGTATTCGAGAAGACAGCCGTCCAATCCAAAATAGTCCCTGCAAATATCTGACAAACCTGATCGACAATCACGGTGCTTGTCCGGCCGGCGGCCTGGCATCGGCCCAATGCACCGCCGCCGGCCGAGCCGCGACCGGTCGATGCGACGACGATAGCACCACAGCGCATGCATGTGGGCCGCCACCGCGATGGCAACTTCGCCGTCGATGGGGACCGCCAGCATCGCATCTGCAAAGAGGTCGAGTGGATCGTCCATTGTGGAAAGAAGACGGTGTCGTCGACGGTGCCGTCGTCCCTGGACACCGGCGCCGAGACGCGCCTGTCGCCGTCACACAATCACGCCGCGGGGCACCAAAAGGACCTCGTCCCACTGCCCCCTCCGACAGACCCACAATTTTGTCCCATCTCCCGGCCCGCAACGTCCCCAACCCCCCGCCGCGAGCATGAACAGAAGCAGTCTCGCGAGGCTGCGGAAACCAGTGCCTGGGGATACCGCCACCGGGCCTGAATTCACGCTGTGCGCGCCACAGAGAGCGGCCGCGGAGCGACCCACCACACCCCCAATGTGCGTCGAATGGGGGGTCCTGAAATCGTCACACTCGTGCAGGCTTTTCTGGGTCTGGACAGTGATGGCCGAAATGGTAGACGGCCCCGGAAAGCGCTAGTACCAGGCCGTAAGATTTGAAATCTGATCATGCCACGTGAGCTCGTTTTTCGAAATAAGCTGAATCTGCAACAGCCAATGGCTCGCCAGGAAAATTTGGGGAGGACCGGGTCCCCCAAAATCGGTGAGAAAATGGGGGACGGGGGCGCCTCCCCCAATTTCTGACGAATGTATGTCTGTGGACTTACCCGATTCAGATTAACTGTATTCAAGTTCTATCTGAGCGTTTTGGAGTGCCTGACGCTGCTGTGGGACCCGCGTCAAAATCGGAGGGGGGGGGTGGGATTGGGGTGGGATTCGACCGATCCTGCGTGTGTCCCCCCCCTCTCATGGATGACCTGGCCAGTGTTTGGGTCGGGCCCGTGATTGCGACGCTTCCAGCCAGGCTGCTGCTACCTGTCCTTGTCCGTCCTAAAGGTACACATAGGCTCTTGACTATGTAAATACTTCTTCCCATTGGGCTGGTCGGATAGCAGTGATTGAACTAGTGTCTGAGCGTCTGCAAAGGGGCATATGAGTATAGCAGTCGCACCGGCATACTCGACTGTGGCGGTCACTGTGGCGCGCATCTTGCTTGTGTCTTGACATCTGCAGCGGCCGACGTGTGCTGTACCCACCGGTACCCACCGGGCCTCGGGCATGGCCGTCGTCATCGCGTGCCGGTGGCCCGGCGCAGATGAGGCCACGCTCGTCTTTTCTGCTCAGGGACCCGACCGCGGATGTCCACGAGATCTCACCAAGCATGTGTGGCTTCAAGGAGACCTGGAGCTGCAGGTGTTTGACAACAAACATGACGCCGCGGCGTGGACGAACGCGGGGCTGCAGATGATGCCGCGGGGCGTGCAGGTTCCCTTACCGTCTTCATGTTCGGACCGTGCCGTTCGATTAATGCTGGGAAGTCGCTGCAGGTTCTTTAACCTGAGCACTGATCGTGGCTTGGAGCGCTTCTTTTCCGCGCTTCGCGACAGTAAAGGTGTTGGGCTGATGCGTACCAAGTGCTTTTCGTCATTGGCTGCGGCCCTGTCTTCAGTGAAGGTCGCAGCCCCCTCCACATCTACCTCACCCAGTCCATCTATGGTGGGCCTTCAAGTTCGAATCGCATCCAGTGCGCCGCACCGATCGGTGGGCATCGTACAAGCACCCGCTTCGCTTGGTCGTGGTGAGGGCCGGCCATGGGCCAGGCCTCCGCCTCCCCCGGCCTCCTACTGGTCCCCGACGGCAACAACCGGGGTCGGTGTCAAGAGGTCCCGCGCGGAGGGATCTTCCGGCCGTGGCGGCTGGAGGGTATCGGGTCATCGTCGACCTATCGATCCACACGCCTCTCTCATCGTCTCCATGCTGGAGAGGGGTGAAAGTGTGTTTGTGACCGGCATCGCCGGGTCGGGCAAGACGACGATACTCAAGAAGGTTCTGCCCTTCCTAGAGGTGCTCGACCCCAGGATGGGAGTCTGCGCGACGACTGGAGTGGCGGCCAGTCTCCTGGGTGGAGTTACGCTCCACTCCTGGCTCGGGCTAGTGCCGGAGGTTGTTCTCGCTGTGGCCTCTGAGTTGGACGTGGAGGACGTTGTAGCGCGATTGCCGCTCCCTGCCCGGCTTCGGATATGCAGCGCGCGCTTCCTGATCGTGGACGAGATCTCCATGCTGGATGCTGCGCTGCTGGATGGGGTAGACCGTCTCTGCCGCCACCTACGGAGAGCTCCTTCAACGCCGCTAGGGGGTATTGTCGTCCTTTTTTGCGGCGATTTTTTGCAGCTGGCACCTGTGCAAGGTCAAGGGGCCCTCTCTGGGCAGTTTTCTTTTCAAGCCGATGTGTGGCCGATGCTCTTCGGCCCGAGGGCTGTCGTTCTTACGACAGCCGGCCGCCATGGTGCCGATGCTGAGTTCCGCTCCTTACTTCTCCACATGCGCAGGGCCGAGCTCACGCCGTCCGAAGAAGAGCTCCTGCGATCCAGGGTTGTGGCGACCGCTCCCGACGATGCCGTCTACCTGTATTCAACTACAGAAGCGGCCAAGGTGCGCAACAACAAGTGCTTAGTGAGCCTGGACCAGCCCCTTGTTACCTTTGTAGCGGAAGACGACTACAAGCAGCTGTCCGATCGCCATGGGAAGCAGCTGCTTGCCGACTACACCAAGGCCGATTAGGGAATGAAGCTGTGTGTCGGTGCCGTCGTGCTTCTCGCCTGCAACGCGTACTTCCACGCGCACGGGTTCAGCGCGGGAGCCCGAGGCGTCGTGATCGGCTTCTACAGCTTCGCGGAAAAGAGAGGCAAGAGCGAGAGGCTACCGATTGTGGACTTCTTATTGCCGAAGGCTGCCTGGCGTCGGCTTTTCATCAAGCGGGAGATGTTCTGTGTTTCGTCTCTGTCTGCCAGGGACAAGGAGGCAGCGACGCGGCGGCAAGTTCCCCTCGTGTTGGGGTGGGCCATGACTAGTCACAAGACGCAGGGTAGGACTCTGGACACGGTAGTGCTCTCCTTAGGACGAGTGTTTACTTTCGCCATGGTGTATGTCGCATTGTCCCGCGTCCGTCGTCTCCAAGACGTCTTTTTGCTTTCGTTTGACGCCTCCCGCGTCTCTGTTTGTCGGCGGGCGCTTGAGTTTCATGACCGCCTTCATCGTATCACACCATAGCACTAGAAGTACAAGGCGCCTGCAGAGCATGGATGCACAGATCGCACTGGAGCTCAGTACCTCGAGCCGCAAAAGAAGTCGAATACTGTAGTTGTCTATTAGCCTTTTTTTTGTCTGATAGCAATAGGTATTCGTGTGCTTGACTTTCTTTGTAGGAGTGCATGTTTTACTTCTGTGATGGTTCTTCTTCGCCTTGACACGACATGTCAGGTGACTTCCACCTCCTTGGCCGTCGGTCCATGCACTGTGTGCCACGTTCGACCTTGTTTGCGGCCTCCCACCGCCACTGTTTGCGGCCCACCTTGCGACCCGTGACTGCGGCGCCCCCGTGGCGGCCCCGCCCGGCCCTGATTGCGGCACATCCCCCCACCCCTGAATGCTGCACCTTCCGCCACCCCTGGTTACAGCTACTGTCACCCCTGCCGATCGAAGACGTTGGCCTGGATGGTCGAGCGCCGCTCGCAATCAGTGCGTGGAGGGGCTCCTTCACTCGACGCACACTCGCGGGAGATTCCCGCAACATTTTAGCGCACGACGAGTGATGGAGAAACTTCAGAAAGATCAACAAGATGATCATCCAACCCCTTCTGGAATCGATGAAGCGATACCATGGAAAAGGAGCACAAGTAATCGTCAGAAATATCTAAATGTTGCCGTCCGGTGACCGCCGTGTAACGTGGTGCAATAGGTTGTCGTAAAAGGGCAGAAGAGGTAGCGCAAAACCGTAGGATGTATATGAGACAATGGCTGTTCTTTTCGTAATTTCGTGAGACAGCGAGTTGGCAGACGACGCCCATCATGAGCCTCGCCAAACCGCGGGCGGTCAGGTGTCTCGGCATTTGCGCCCTCTCAATGCGAGTTTCGTGCAAGGCTCTGTCGCACTGTCGTGCTGTACACAGGCGGTACACTGAAAGTAACATTCGATGTCACTGGAGTCCAACTATC
>ENA-ORXT01005317-ORXT01005317.1-marine-metagenome-genome-assembly--contig:-NODE-5317-length-12688-cov-3.583855_pt1 | contig 12688 bp, 12 predicted proteins | sample MGYA00237868_ERZ511482 | MGnify/ENA metagenome assembly ERZ511482 | reverse complement strand
CATCTCTTTCTGGACAGCTTTTAGAATTAGGTCCTTTATAAATTTAGGATACTTTCTTGCTAATTTATAAAAGAACTGTCCTACTCTAATTTTTTTCCATCTAGTGAATCTGTATGCAAGTTTCTGTGGCAATGTGTCATTCATCCAATTGGCAAGCTTATCTTCCGAAGGACCCGCTGAAATGTATGTCGGGGATCGCTGCAACATGGTGACGTGTTTTCCTTTGGCAGCAAGTTCTGGTATTAATGTAATGGCTGTGGCGCCGCTTCCGATCACTACCATTTTCTTGTCAGTATAATCTAAATCTTCGGGCCAAAACTGTGGATGAATAAACTCTCCTTTGAATCTACCTTTACCTTGGAAATCAGGGGTGTAACCGTTCTCATAATTATAATAACCAGTACAGACAAACATAAATCGACACTGATATTTTTGGGCAGAGCCATTTTTATCGTTGACATGAAGTCTCCACAAAGAGTCATCTGAGGACCAAGATGCTGCAGCCACATTTTTCCCAAATTGTATTTTTTCCTTTAAACCGTAATCATCTACTGCGCCGTTCAAATACCTCATGATAGAAGGTCCATCTGCGATAGCCTTTTTATCTATCCATGGTCTAAATGCAAATCCTAAAGTGTACATATCTGAATCGGACCGAATACCAGGATATTTAAATAAATCCCATGTACCTCCGATGTTATCTCTGCCTTCTAAAATCGTGAATGATTTATCGGGGCACATTGATTTTAGATGATATGCAGCACTAATTCCAGATATTCCAGCACCTATTATAATAGCGTCAACATAATTTTCTGACATATTGACAATATAATCAGCCCGAGGTAATACTTCATTATCTTTTGATAATAAATATGAATCTAGTTCAAAATTATGATCTGTTCTTTGATGACTTTGTCCTCAAAATAGAGTTCTAAGATGTAAAGTCCATTACTGATATGAGCAATATTGATTTTGCCATTGTTTGAATAACGTCCTATGATCTGTCCCTGAGCGTTTACTATTCTAGCTTCTTTAAAATGATAAGCAACGGGATATGTATACTCGATAAAATCTGTTGTTGGATTTGGAAAAACACGAACAGATTCATCGAGATAGGTCTCATCGACTGAAGTGCGATCATCGACAACAATTGAAAAAGGCACGCGCGGACTATAGCAAATAAAGTCTGCTTTCCTAAGCTGCCAGTTATAGAAGTATACATAATAAGAAGGTCCGAAGCTAGAATTGACAATAGTCAACAGGTCATCAATCTGATATGGATAATTTGTCTGAGAATTAGATCTGACTAAACGTGGAGCCTCATGCCCCAATGAACTAATATTTTTCTCAATATTCGTCGTGATGTAGTAGTCGTTATTTTTAGCTAAGGCTACATCAAGTTCTATCCGATTTCTGCCTGTAGTCAATGCGACAGTTTTTTGATACACTAAAGTTTCATCTTGATCAAAGATTTCAAATGTTCGCTCTCCTTCTTGATCTGTATAAACAGAAAATTCTTCAAATACTGCTTCTTGCTTGACATGAAAATACATCCCTCCATAAATCCTATTGGATGAATATTGGCTCGAACCTTTGTGATTATATTCTCCACCAAAGACGGAAGGATATTCTACATGTTGTTCTGCTTCTATATAATAATCTATAGATTCTTCAATATTTGGAATGTCAATGGTTTTACCTTTGAAGAATGGAACTGTGCTTTCATTTGTCAGGTACCAATTCCAAATATTACCATCGGAGCTGTAAGACGGAGATTCGTTTATTCCAATTGTATCACTAGTCATAGAAGGTGGTTTCGTATTCCATCTTTGAAAATCAAAACTCAAGGACTGGCTTGAGCAAACTCCTTCTATGATGATTGATTCTGTTCCTGAGATATCTTGATCAATTTCGATAGTCTGTAAAGTCCCATCGATGTCTTCATAATTGATGTAAAAGGGATCATTGTTACATGCGACGACTTGCTGACTTTGGATCTCTATTTCTTCTGACTCTTGCACGATATCAACGAAGAATGATTCGCTGGTTACTTGACATCCAAATTGATTAAGCTGATAAAAATAAATGCCTTCTGCATCTACAGACATTCGATCAGACAGACTGCCGTCAGACCAATTCGATTCTGCATTGGCTATCAGTTCAATAGATTCTCCTTCACAGACTCGATTCAATGAGCGATTAGAAGACTTTATTGTGCTGATACAAGTGCCTTCGGTGAGTTGGTAAAATTTATCTGCAGGTATATTTGTATGGATGTCTTTTTGTCCACTTGGCCAGAGTACTTCTACTCTATCAATAAGATTATTTTTGCCTAGTCCAAAGTGAAGATTTAGAGAATTAGAAATACTATAACTTTCACCTGCTTTCAATTCTCGCACCATCACACCCCACTCTCCATAGATTGAAATCTTTGCACCGACTCCATTCGCATTACTTTGTACACCTGAAAGACTGAAGCTTACAAAATGGTTGTCATTTGTATCATTCATCCAAAGTACATCATTCAAGACGCCTGGCGCATTCAAGCTAATCCCGCCATATACACCCAAGATATCTAGAAAGCCGTCTCTGTTTAAATCACCAGTAGCCAAGGAGATCATCTGAAAATGCTTTAATGGATTCTTCATTATCTCAAATTCAAACTCGCCTTTATTCCATATCATATAATCGGAATCTCCACTCACTAAGATATCTTGGAAGCCATTATTATCAAAATCTCTGACTAAAACTTGAAAGGCAAACGTTTCTAACTTATTGATTTTTTCTGATCTGTCAATAAACTCATTATTTATATTTTCAAGAAGTGAATGGTGTGCATCATGATGTATCACAATGGCATCCATATCTCCATCATTGTCTAAATCCGCGAATGAACTTGCCCATGATTGTTGTCCAAAATTAAGTTTGAATGATTTTGCTTGTTCAGTGTAATTATTCTGTCCGTCATTCAGGTAAAGAGTATTCACTCTTCTTGGATCATTGGGATTAGTGACGCCTGCTTTGCATTTTGATATATATAAATCGATATCTCCATCTGAGTCTATATCTGTCCATTCACTACCGTAATTTCCAGAGTTGTCTGACTCTATTTTAGTATTCAGATCGATCATAGAATCATCCTTCACGAATTGACCTGTACCATCATTTCTTAGAATCGTACTTTTGGAATCATCGCTACACACAAAAATATCTAGCCAGCCATCATTATTGATATCTGCCATTGTAGACGATTGTGTATAAGCATTGTTTGTAATTGATTGATGTAGCTCTAGTTTATTTGAATTGCCATGTTTTATAATTTGAAGATCATCAAAGGCACGAGAGACTAAGATCTCATTAGACCGATCATTATCCACATTAGCGATGACCATTGACCACGCTTCATTGACATCGACATTTTCTGTTCTTTTAGTCAGCTTCATCCCATCATCTGACACATAGATCACTTCCAAAGATTTGCCATTATTCACTCTAATGATATCGTCTCTTTTGTCTCCATTGACATCTGCAATACCGACAGCAATTAAGCTTTTAGAGGGATATTGGATTGAGAAATCTTCGTCTTGAGTAAATGAAATTTGGGCACTGACAAAATTTGAAGTCAGTAGTATTGATAAGACTAAGTATTTATGTAGTTTACCCATCGATTGTATGATAATACTACAAATATATTAATATTTAATTTAATACGTAAGTTATTATAAATGAGTTTCATAAATACTCATCAGGTCATTTCTTATTTGAAATACTACTCTAGAGCGAAAACGATTTATTCTGTTCACTCGCCCTTTATGTATGAGATTATCAAGGAGCTTGTACAGAATAAAAAGGGATACTATGCTTTTATCGAAATTGAGCAACTCAAGCGTAGGCTTTCCATTGACCAAAAACAGATCAATCTTCAAGATTTAGGCGCTGGTTCTAAGACAAGGCAGTCTAATCAAAAAACAGTCTCTGAGATTTTAAAGACATCCGTATCGAGTGATCAGAAGTGTAAAATTCTATTTCATCTGAGTCGTGTATTAAAGCCAAGACTTTCATTAGAATTGGGGACCAGTCTTGGCATTTCAGCTATGAGTATTGCCCAAGGTGATCCTCAGATGACGCTACATACAATTGAAGGTGATCCGCAGTTGCGAAATATTGCTCAGTCTCATTTCCAAAGCAAGAAGCTTAAAATCATCTCTCATCAAGGATCTTTTGATGAGATATTGCCTAATTTATTAGCTGATGTCCACAAGATTGATTTCGTGTTTATAGATGGTAATCATACATACGAATCAACTATCCGTTATCATCAAATGATCAAACCAAAGCTATCTGAAAATGCAGTGATTTTATACGATGACATTTATTGGAGTAAAGGCATGACTGATGCTTGGCTAGATTTAAAAGCGGATCCTGACTTTCAGTTTAGCTTAGATTTATTTAATTTTGGCATATTATTTAAAAGAGCTGATGAAGTAAAAAAGCAGGATTTTACAATTATTCAAAGTATCAAAAAACCTTGGCATACTGGTCTCTACGGTTAAATTTTAGGCAAAAAAAATAGCCCAACAAACATTGGGCTAATATTGAACATATGACAAAGCTAAAATACTTAAACAAGTTTTTTCTTACAAGACTAATGTAAGTAAATCTTTTTAAAAGCAAAGAATATTAGCATTTATTTCTATTTGGCCAAAAGAAAAATTTACCCTTAGACTAACTCAAAGGATATTATTTTGACGAGCTCTCCTGTTTGATATATGCTTACGACACCTAAATCTGGAATCAAGAGGCACTTAGATTGACATTGAGCGCGCTTGAGTGATGCAGGCATATTCGTCGGTATGAATACTTTACCAAATTTATCTCTTAGTGTCCAAACACCTCCTTCTAGAGGCATATAAGAGGATGTATATGATTGCTTCATTGCTGATTATTTATTCATTTGGCTTCATCTGATTTTGGCAATATTCCGGCTTCCTCGCCAAAAAATTCTGAAAATTTACCTATCTGATTTGCCAGATCAGTATTATTAGTGGCTCTGTTATAGGTTTCCGCTATTCCTCTTAAGGTAAAATATACAAATCTGTCCATCTCTGCGACTTGCATTTCCTTAGTCCAAAGGTCAATCCTAAGTGTATCCTTATGTTCTTTATCAAATATGGACAGAATAAACGCTTTACATTCCTGCACATCTTTGTTTTCTGGATTGTCGGTACTTGACCATTTTATAGATTCTGGAATTTTCTGATTATCTAAATCAACATCGATTTTTATCTGAGATTTTTTGTCTGACATTTACTCTAAATTCTTTTTTAAATCATTTTGTATCTTACAAATGTCCTCATTCTTTAGCACATGGACACCTTTTTCTAATTGCTGTGCATTTTGGATCATCAATTTTACTAAACTCTCTTGATCAATTGGCACAAACTTATTTAATAAACCATCAGAAACCTTATTCATTTTGTTCATTAAAAAACTCGAAACTATTTCCCTAAGGGTATTCGATTGTGTAAGAACATTCAAAGGTTTATATATATAGCAAGCCCAATAATTTAGTGATCTAATGCTTTGTTCTAGTTCTTCTTTTGCTTTGTGAGGCATAAAAACTGATTTCAGCAAAGTAGACGCTCCGGTGACTATGTGAGATTGATTGACATTATTTTTCTTTCCGTACAATGCGATCCTGAGAGGAAGGATATAATTATTTTGTATAAATGTTTCTGATGTCGTTGATTCGGAATCAAAATAACTATCCTGAAATATAAATAAATCATTACCTGTAATATCCTCCTGAAGCGTGTCTAGTGTCGAGTCCTTTAAAATGAGATAGCTTATTTTCTGATGTCTTATTTTTCCTTTGATTTGACTTAGAATAACGATAGACGAATACGCAGGATGTTGGATTAACTGAGTCAAACATTCTAGTGCCAATTCAGTATGCATCCCATATAGAATCGCTGTTTTTTGGCTAGTATGAATTGATAGCTTAGTCATTCTGAGCAATCAAGTTGATTGGTTTGACTACAAATCCTTTTTGTTTTAATCCTCGTAACAATCCAAACTTTCCAGATAAATGAGCTGCTCCAACTGCAACAAATAGAGAATTCTTATTATCTATTATTGAACCAATTTTAGCCACCATATTCGCATTTCTATTGTAAAGCAATGTTGCCTTTTGTGTGCCAAGTGATTGTTTTGAAGCTTTGTATAATTCATCGATTCTCTGATTCTCGTATAAAAATATGAGTTTGTTAATTTTCTCTCTAAAAGAACTGACGTTTTTTGAAAGCTCAATTAAGGATTTCAATTGATAGGATAACGGGATTGAATTTAGAATCCGGAATTGGTCTTCCACCGTTTCGAGTCCGAACATTTCTTTGTCTTCAGCTGAGGCGTATTGCCACAATAATGAGTCAAGAGAGAGACTTTCTGAGTTCACCATAACAGACTCAGAAATGTAATTGATAACAAATAATGGAAGTATTCGATCAAATGCAAACAAGTCTATTCCAAAAGACTTCAGTAAAGGTTTTCTAATTTTCTCAAACTTCTTCGCTGACATTAATGATGAAATTTGCTGATTATCATTAATTAAGTTAAAAGACTGAACATTAGAATTGGCAAATTCATCCAGGTGAAACTCTGCAGCAAAGCTGTCACATTTTTTGATGTATGGAAACACATGATTCGTAAAGTAATGGACTCTATAATCTTTAACGTGCATAGTGCCAAATATATAAGACACCTGATCTTGTTTACTAAAAGACCATAATAAAGATGACCTCTTTTTAGTCATTCACTTTCCTTCTTTTAAAAATCTCTTCTAGCTTTATTCGTATTGATAAGGTAAGATTTTTGATTTCTTAGCTTTAGATAAAGTCATTAATGTTTTTAGTCTTTCTACTTCTTCAATTTGAGATAATCTTTTAAATAACAACTGCTCGTATGCAGGAATATCTTTGCAAATAATGCGTAATAAAAAGTCTCCGTCTCCTGTGATGATATAGCACTCAGTGACTTCATCTATTTCCTGGATTTTCGCTATAAAATTATCAAGTGCATTTTCTTTTTGCCAAGCAAGAGAGACAAGTACAAATGTGCCAACATTTAAGCCCATTTTTGATGCATCTACTTTTGCATGATAGCTTTGTATGACTTCAGATTGTTCTAGTTTCTTAACGCGCTCTAAAGTCGGCGCAGGTGACAAACCGATTTTTTTTGATAGTTCTAAATTTGTAATTTTACTGTTTTCTTGAAGCAACTTCAATATGTTCAGGTCTATTTTATCTAGTTTGGTTTCGGACATTTCTAAATTTTGCGCAAATATCATAAATAATTTGAATTATTGCACTTTTTTAAAATATAATTTTAAATAATGTCAATTTTTCCAATTTTATTAAAAGAATATGGGGCAGCTGAAATATTCAACTACCCCATCCTCCATACTTTTATTTATTGATAAACGATAGAATAAAACCTTAACTAATTAACACTTTGGATCAAATTATTCCTTTATTCTGACTGGAAGTGTATATACTATATTTGCTTCGACTCCCTCAGATTTTACAGCTCTATAATTAAGCTCTTCTTTAATCTTATTGTCTAAAGCTTGATTGTCCGTTGACAAGACAATAATTTCATTCTATGTATTTAACATAAAGTGTACATACAGTACATCTTCCTCGAAGTCGCTTTCAGAGAAATTTATGTTGTTGATATAGTTGGCTATTTCCGTTCTGAGTTGATCTTTACTATCTGGGATTGGATTTGCAAATGTTGCAGATGAAAATAAAACGATTGCGAATGCTGATACAATTAACTTTAAGTTTGACATAGTTCTATAGATTTAGAATGTGATAAAATGGATTACGATAAACTAAAAATTTGAGCTAAGCTCCTTTTGATTGTTGTATTTACTTGCGCAAGTTCGTACAGTTAATAGACGGGATATTCACATGTGATGTTGCATGGAGGTCACTTGGTAAAGATCCATTTCCGATAAACGACTTGTATCATTCGACGAAAGATGAAAGTAAATAGATGAAAAATATACTTCTTAATATAAGATTGCGGTAATCATCATTTTCGAAGCTTTTCAATCATTCCAAAAAGTATTTTATTGGCATCAGGTGATATTTTCATATAGATAACCGTAGGAATATAGAGTAATGCTAGTAATATAATTCTAATGATTGGATTCAAAAGAAAGTCTTTAGCTAAGGGTATATATGAAACTACAGTAAATACGACTACACCAATTAAGAGCAGCAAAACAGTCTTATTATTAAATGGCGTCAGCTTGTATTTAATCGTGATAAATAAAAATTTGACCAGATTGAACAAAAAGTATGAACAGCAGGTAGCGGCGGCGGCGCCCACAATGCCATAGACTCTAATCAGATAGAGATTTAAGATGACATTGACACAGCCTAAGATTAATAAAAACAAAAGATTGTATTTATAATCTTTTGAATAAATAAGGATTTCTCCATTCACACTTGTCATCAAATCAAATAATTTCCCTAGACTCAAAAAGAGAAATACATACTTATAAATCACAAAGCGGTTCTCTCCTACTGAAATAGTATCCAAAAATGGTAGCGAAAACCAAATAGAAAAGCAGATCAAAAAACCGATTAATAATAGATTTATTGATGATTTTTGATAGATTGTTCTTAGTTCTATGATATCATTTTCTGCCCATGCCTTACTGATAATCGGCGCTGCTATTCGACTGATCGCTTTTCGAGGAATTTCAATAACATTCGCCAAAAAGACAATAATACCATAGATGCCGGTGGCTTCTAATCCGATCATCGTGGAGATCATGATGATGTCTATTCTAAATGCTAAGGAACCACCAAGCGTATTAAAACCATTGAAAAGTGAAAACTTTGCAAGTTCAGATTTAAAAGATTTAGTCGTATTTTTTAAAACACCACTACTAAATGCAATAGCACCTAATCTAAACAGATAGACACATAAGCATAAAGAGATCATTAAAAAAAAGAACAGAATAGCTATTGCAATTCCTGATTTATCAATGAAGCCTTTATATCCAGCGAAGACAATAATGGGCAATGCAATCTTGTATCCAATATTATTGATAATCTCTGGAATAACAATGCGTAACAGGTTAGACGCATGACTGATAAAAAGTAGATTCAAATTGATAATGAGACTCAATGGAACAATCGCCCAAGCATATTGTCTAATCAAATTATTTTGATCTATACCGACCTTTACCAGCAATGTAAATATTGACTCTTGAAATAAAAAAAAGAATGCAAGAAAAACAAAATTTGCAATAATCAAAAGTCCAAGTATCGTATTAAAGTAAGCCTCTTTACGGTCGGAAAAACTAGGGAAAAATTTGATTAATGAAGCTGTAATTCCGAAGGAGGCGATCGGTGAGAGCAAAAAAGCTGTGCTATACAAAAAATGAGCAAAACCATAAATCTCTTCATCTAGCTTATATATGAAGAGGGTCGCAAATATAGCGATGATCACCCCAGCGTAGGAGACGATTGAATTTTTTATACTTTGTCTTTGGATGATTCCCATTACTTACACAAATCACGTAAATGATATTCTGAGCTCAAATCATAGCAAATGTACAAATGAAATTAGGATTGAGAGGGTTTGAGTCGTTAAATGGGTATTCATTTAAAAAGTATATATTAAAATTTTCGAACTCTAAAACAACACTTTATGAAAATGATACTAACAGTATTAATCATATTTACTTTTATTTCTATTTATTCGCAGAATCAATTAGAAGTTGAAGCTATTGTATCTGCCAGGCCTGAAAGAGCATTACTTTTAGCTAAAAATTTTGATAATGGAAGTAAAGGATTCACTAGCGTTGAGCAACATTCTGGATCAGCTAACACAGAAATATTAGCAGCATTCCTTAGGATAACAATTATTCTGTAATTCCAGATTATAACGGATACGTATCCATCCTGTCTGGAAGTTCTGCTAAAGAAGGAAGAGGAATAAACCTCATCGGGTAAAAAGACAATGCTAGCATTCGTTTCTATTTAGGAGGAGTTACACTTTCAAACATGAAAATGATCTTGGACAGTGATGGTGATTTGGGAATTGGAACAACAACACATTTGACTAAACTTCACATCATAAGTGTGTGCGCTTCAACTTCACAAAATTGTCAAAAGACAAATGATCCAAATAGCATCAAAACAGCAGATATAAATAAAGGCTTAAAATTTTTCGTTTCTCGTTGATTTTGTTGGACTCTAGTAAGTTAATTCAATCTTCAAATATAGAAAATACTTTGTAGTAAGTAATTGCTGTTAAAAAATAGACAATCTTTGACGATTGAAATTTTGGAATTTATTGTGGCAACAAAGATTCCTTCTATGTATACAGCGCACCGAAATAAAAATTTAATCATAACGGAATGCTGATCTCAAACTAAATGTGAATAAAATATTTCTTGAAGACATATCGTAAAATTGGTCATAAGTGTTTACAATAGACATCCAACAAAATGCAAGGTTTTTTAGATGATTTTGCAAGAGAACCGAGATAAATTCAAGACGCACACTAACAAACGATAATGACTACATTTTTTTTGCCGCAGGCGCAACACATAAAATACGCTGCATATCTGGGCCATTATAAATAATGGTGTAATCATGAAGTCTCCTGACGGATCCTGTAGAAGAATGACAATAGGAAATGCTGGAATGGTTCAGACTACTTCTTTATCGGCTTGTCCGTAAATAGTCATAACTATCATAACCGATATGATAGAATGTGGGATAATAATAATTCCTGATAAACAGTAGTAATTTCTTTAAATATACTTGTCGATTATTAATTTTTAAAAAAGAAGTTTACCTTTCACTCTTTCATTAAAATAAAATAAATCTTAATGATAGACAGCTTAAAGTCAAAAATCAATTCCTTTAGAAGTGTAAAGTATAAGAACATTAATCTTCCAATTAGAAGATCTAATGAAGGCTTAAATACAAACATCAAATATCTGGACTCAGCTGTTGAACAAATTAATCACTTAAAGTCTCTTGGAACACTCAAATCGACTGATAAAATTCTAGATTTTGGTTGTGGTCAAGGCCGATTTGTAAATGGGATAATACATTCTAACACACAAATTGGAGAATATTATGGCATTGATTCTAATGTAGACTCAATAAATTGGTGTAATAGATTTTTAAGATCTTATACAAGCAAAGAAATTTTTCATTTCCTTCATTTAGACTCATATAATGCACGATACAATAAACGAGCAAATGGATTGAAACACATCCCTCTTGAACAGAGTCAATTTGATTTAATTTTTCTCAATTCTGTATTCTCACATATGCTAACAAAAGATATTGAATTTTATCTTTTGGAATTCCATAAACTATTGAAACCTGATGGTATCATTTACTTAACTGCCTTCATCGAGCCAAACGTGCCTGATGTGGAAGAGAATCCCTTGAATTACATTGCAAAATCCTCAGGCCCATTACATAGAGTAAGATATGATAAGACTTTCTTTTTTGAGCTTATTGAAAATTCAGGTTTTGTGGTCTCTAACTTCTTCCATCAGCACATTAAAAGAGCTAAGCAAAGTGTCGTTGTTTTAAAACTAAAACAGAATGCTGTTGGCGGAAAAGAATAAGCTCCAAATAAATTAATCATTTAAGAGTGTAGGAAGCAAAGAAATAAAAGCATCAAGCTTTGACTTTGTTCTTTTAATCAGGAACTGATTAGATCTATTTATCTCCATTTTATTGTCAGAATAATACAACTTGTAATAATTATAACGTCTAAGAAAACCACTCAGCTCTGATAAAAATACAGCTGAATTCAAATCTGCATCATGCAAATAGCCAGATAGGAATTCTTTTACTAACTTTCCTCTAAGTTGGTACGAAAAGAAAGTAGAATATGATAAATAAAACAAAGAGGATATAAAAAAACTTAGATCCCAATATCTAGGACCAACATTTGCGCTATAATGAAATATAGGCGAAGTACTCCAATCAATAATATCAATTCTTTCAGATTTTCTTGTAAATAAAATATTGCTTAATGTGAAGTCACCATGAATCAGAACACTCTGATCGATTAATTCTTGTGAGAAAAGCGCTGATGGAAATTTTCTTATTGAAACATTTATAGAATTTATATCTCTATTATGAATAATGAAAATAGATTGGCCAAGTCTATAAAAGATGTTACATAATTCGCTTTGCTGTTTTGGAGTAGCACCCCATCCTGCCAAGGCTATAAAATATTCTCTAAGCGTAATCGCATTGTCAATTAATTCAAATTCCAATATAGAGTTAACATGATCGGATCGAATCAAATTGGGTGTATCAAAAAGATTTGAAGTAGAACTTATATCACTAGCCAATTGGCTCATTTCTAGTTCAGAAATAAACTTTTCTTTACTTAAATATTTTCTGAAAATATTATTATGAAAGTCAAATTCAACTCTATTTGTTATGGATTTTTCTTTTTGCATACATATATTACAGATCTAGCAAATGGCCTAAAAAATGACTTTGATGAAAACCAGTTTTCTATTTTATCAATTTTAGAAACATCAAATTTTGTTTTTTCATTTAAGATAGGAACTACACTTCTATGATGTGTTTCGGTGATTTCAAATCCAGAATCTTTTAATAAGGTC
>ENA-ORXT01005315-ORXT01005315.1-marine-metagenome-genome-assembly--contig:-NODE-5315-length-12690-cov-8.111076_pt1 | contig 12690 bp, 20 predicted proteins | sample MGYA00237868_ERZ511482 | MGnify/ENA metagenome assembly ERZ511482 | reverse complement strand
CATCAAGGGCCGGGAGAGGGACAGGAGAGGGCCGGGAGAGGGACGGGGGAGGGACGGGGGAGGCGCGCGGGGCGGGCGGGCCAGTGCGCGCCGGGCTGAGCCGGCAAGGGTGCGCGGGCGGCGTGGGTCTGCACACTGCTGGGCGTGCTGTGGTCGTGGGTGGGAGTGACCCTCGACGGGGAATAAGAGGCGGGACAGTCGAGTCGGGCGGGACGACCACGTGGGTAGGAAGATAGAGCCTTTTATCTCACAACGGTCACGGCCACGGCTGGTACAAGCTCGTGGAGAAGCACGACGGGCGGTACAAGTACTACAACAGCCCCCTGTGCCGGGCGCTCATCCACATGGCCGCCGCCGCCACCCGCCCCGTGTCGCTCTCGCTCGCCGCGGCGGTGGCGGCGCTACACCCGCGCCGCGCGGCGGCTCGCGCGGCCGCTGCCGCCGCCGAAGCGGCGGCCGCCGCCGTCGACGGGCATGGGCCAGTAACATCCCTGCCGCTCTTTTTGCTTCCCCTAACCGTTTTCCCCGGGGGGGCTGCCGCCCAACGTCCCTTCCCCCCCTTGCGTTGGCCGCCTTTGGCCCCCGCATCGCCTCCGCTGCTGCCGCTTGCCATGGCCCCTCCAACAATTTAAGAACGCTCGGCCGCCCCCCCCGCGGCTGGGTAGGCGGCGCCGCCCCACCGCCATCCCGGTGGCGGCCGGGGGGTCGGCCGCCAGGTCCTCGGAAGACGCCTTCGTGATGCCGCTAAAGGAGATGACAAACACGGGCAGTGACCGCCACCAGGACAGCACGGCCGCGTCATCAGCCGCGGCAGGAGCGGGGGCCGCCGGGGATGTGGCAGCCGCTGCAGGGACAGAAGCGGAGGTTGTCGGAGTCCTTCAGGTCAGAGGGCTCCGGCACAGACTCCTCCGAAGACGATGACGACGGAACCTAGCCGCTCCAGCCGACGCCGACCGTCCAGCGCCCGGCCCAGCGGGCTCACGAGCGGAGCGCGCACGGCTTGTCGGCTCCTTGGCACCGCCGGTAGTGGCAGACGCCTCGCGACTGCTTCCGCAGCCCCCCGCACCACCATACTCGGTGCCGCCGCCCCCTGATGCCGTCTTGAAATCCGGTCCCCCCGCACGCAGCCGCTTCGGTGCCGACATGCTGGGGAGGGGGCAGAGCTCGACAGGGACACGGATCCCCCGACCAGCAGCCGTCTGGTGGCGTGTGTGTGCCCGCCCTGTCACAAACCTAGTGCACATGGAGTCGCCCCGCCAAGACCGCACCAATCGCTACCGCCGTAGGTGGGCGACACAAGCAGCGGCGGGCGAAGCCTCGCCGTAGCCGCCGCCTTGCAACCCGGCTGCCGCCGCTGGGCCCAGGCAAGGGCCATCCACTGTCGCTACGCACGCCGCGCCGCGAGAGAGGTCCGCCCACCTGTTCAAGGGAGAAGAGCCAAGCGAGACGGCGCAAGGAACAACGCGTCCGTGTCAGTGCCGCCACGCGCTCCAGTGTTAGGTGTGCGCGTCACAGGACCGGAAGCTGTATGCTGTGGGGTCGAATCCCAGATTATTTGGCCGACTATGTCGGGGGACGGCCCAACTACTGTATATGGCCTGGGCAGATTGTTGTCGTATTCGAGGAGGCGGACTAACGAAGTATCGCAGCCAAAGATTCGGGACATCTCGGATGTCCACACCAGAGGCCCTCGGCGACGTGAAACCACCGGCAGTCAACCAGGCGCACGCCATGTCGTTCCTCACCCTCTGCGAAAGACCCAACAAGAGACTGTGTGCGCGTACACTTTTTACTTTTCTTGCAGTCCGGGCAACACCGCACACACCTCGCACGCCGCTGGGGTTGTTGACGCACCCCCCCCGCGTCCATTGTCTCCAACCCGTACCCTGCGCCTTCTCCCTCTGCCCCGCCAGCGCCGCGCAGGTGCGCGACCACTTCACCGCATTCTTGATCATCCACTCCGCGGATGCGGCAACACACGCCACCGGTTGGACATGGAGTGCGTCATGCGGCGGCTTGCGTTCGGTCTGCAGGTGTCGCAGTCGTGCACAACCAGCGCACGTCGCCCGGCAGGAGCCATCACCAGGTACTGGTGGTCCGCCTCCATCACGGAGCGTGTCCCCCCAGCATCCTCTTCGTCATACGGGTTGACAATGGCCGCCACCAGGCCAGATGCGCTAGAGCACAGCGCGACCACCCGAAAGCAGGCGACCTTGGTGTCGCGCTCCCGCAACGTCTTGGAACAGTCGACGTACTCCCTTGCAATGCTCGCATCCGAAGTGATGAGCACGCGTACAGCGTCGCTAGATGTCACCCACGCGTCGTCCCCGCGTGTAGCACGCGCACGCCAGCGGAGAGCACCGGTGCCACAGAAGCGCTTGGCCAGCGACTCGGCGCGCTCCAATACGTTGGCCGCCGTCACGATGGGGCCTGACAGCTGCCATGGTGCAGATTCTTCACTCCACAGAGGGTACGTGGTCTTGAGCGCCTCCTTCACGCCGGCATGAGCCGTCCATCTCTTGTCGACACCAAAATAGGTGGGGTCGAGACGCAAGCGGGACACCAGCTCGACTTCAACGACCCGGACCATCGCCCGTCGGGCGTCATCACGACCGTTGCCTCTCCGCATCGCCCGCTTGATGAATTGGTGCGCGCGCTCAAAAGCCAACTCCTGGGAGTGCCGCACGTGCAACAGCGCTGGGATGGAGAAGTTCAACACCTCCCGCAACCGGTGCAAGTTGGGGACGTCGATGATGCTCGCGAAGAAGATGCAGTCGGGGCGGAGGCACGCTGCTACGACGGCCGAAATGAACGCGTCGGCGAATTCGAGAAGATCCTTGTGAGATGGCCGCACCCGACACGCATCAGCGCCGTCCAGGTCCACCCGCGGGAAGTAGTACACGGAGTGAACGAGTGCCTGCAGCTTGGAAAGCACGTCCAAGACCACTTCCAGCGCCGCCGAGGTTGCGCCGGTCCAAAGCACCCGACGAAGCGACATGGGCCCCACAGCCAAGACGGCCGCCCACTCCGAGATCTTGATCCCCTCGTAAATGGTGCCCTTATCAATTTTGAGGACCCGCGTCCGCTGCAGGCGAGCTTTAGACAGAGAATCTCGCAGGGAGACCTCAGCCAGCAGCCTCTGATCGTCGCTCAGTATTCCATACACTGCCTCAACAGCGCATCGTGTCAGGCCCATGTAGAACAAGTGGTCGGGTGCCGGGAAAATGGAGCGGTGGCCGTCAAAGATGCCGTACGGGAAGGCCTCGTACAACTCACCGAACACGCTCAACGCGCTGTCGACGCGCAATCCAAGCGACTTGAGCCCGTTCTCAACATACGCCGCTCTAGCTACGTCCGCGACATCACGGCGCGGCCGACGAGGGGCTCGTGGCCGCCCCCCAGCCACCGCTTGCGCCCTTGAGTAGCGGTCGCCGTCCGAGGCGCCACCAGCCATTTCAGCTGCAGGGTTGGCGTGTGTAGATTTTCACTCGGGCGGGGGGGCGACACAGCGACACCGGCGGCGGATCAGGCCGGGTAGGCGGGTGCCAGCGCCGCAGAGTTGCGAGCGTGCGCATCTCGGCGCCTACACACGGACGCCGGCGCGCGGCAGTCAGCGACCACGAGTGGTGGTGGCAACAGCCAGCGACAACGAGCGGTGGCGGCGACAGCCCCGTCCACAACAGGATCGAGCGCGGGGGGAGCCGTCGCCGCCTCAGCAGCGCCCGCTGGCTGGCTGCGAGTATGCGGCCTCACCAACACCACCCCACCCCGACTCGCAGCACACCGAGACAGTGGCGAGAGATAGAGCCGTGACGGAGGCCTGCCATGTCTGCCGCGCAGTCAGAAGACAGTGATGGCACGGGATGTGACCTGAGGTGGCTCGTCGTAGCCAATCATTGCGTAGCAAATCGCAAGGCACGAGACTACTCCGCTGCGGCCCCGAACGGCGCACCGCCTGCGCCGGCTGCAAGCAGTGGATCACTACCGGTGCAATTGTACAGATGGCGCCGGGACGGACTGTTCAAATTCGAGCGGTGGGGGCCCGTGGCACCTTTGTCCGTGGGTATGCATACAGTGCACGGGGGCGGCACAGATCCACCACCGCGGACGGGCCGGCATGAACCGCTCCCGGCTCTGGCCGCGATGGTGCAGCTTCCAGGCGTATTGTCCAGATCATGGGCGCGCCTGCCTGCAGACTCTCTCCCCATCACACCCAAGCATCCTGCAAAGCTGCCGCCCCATCTTCAGCCGCGCGCGCTCTCACACTCTGCCAACCGCATTGACATCCCCTGGCAACCACCGCCGACTACCTTCCCTACCTGCGAGCTGCGTCCGAGTCTACGACGTCTGAAACGCTGTCTACTCCCGGTGCACCACTGAGCCGGCGACCTGCTGCGCACTCATTGCCATTAGTCCTACTCCCCTCGCCACCGACGGTCCACCCCCGTTTTGACGACTAACGAGCGGTGTAGGTCTGCCTGGACCACCTGCTGCAGCCTCCCCTGCAGCCTGCATCACCACCCCCCCTCTCTGATGGATGAGGAGGAACCGATGGAGCTTGCGCCAGCATCTGGTGCGCCGTCCCGGAAGCGAGCGCGTCGCGTCGTCACCGTCGTAGACATGGCGAGCTTGCAGCGGGATGTGGCGCAGCTCTCTGCGTGGCGGAACCAACTGCCACAGATGCAGGCCAAGATATCTTCATTGGAGGAGGAGCCGTTGGCAGCGCGCTCGTCGGTCAACGGGCTGCACGCGCTGCAGGTAGCCGTGCAGCAGGACGAGTTTGTGTTAGGCAAGGCGCTCCAGGTGTCGCTGCGCAGCCGACTAGTCGAGAAAAAGCGGGCTTGCCCGCCTGTGCGTCGGTCAGTGGCGCACAATACGCAAACGACGCGGGTGGTGGAGGTCGAGGCCGTGCTGAGGGCGGTCGTTCAGTTTGTGGCGATGACCGAGGTCGTGTGTACGGGCTACCACAAGCGGGGGCTCGGCGTACGGACAATCGCGCTCCCCGACCGCGTGAGCCTGTACCGAGACTTAGGGCTTACTCCCTCTGTCATCCATGCGGTGCAAAGCCGCGTCTTCCAGCGAAGGAACGGCTTCAAGACTGCTCGAATTCTGTAGGAGCACGTCGTTGACGATGACGGAAAGAGGTTTTACGTCGTCGCTCGCGACGTCGAGACAGCGACGGTCGCCAGCCGCGCGTCTGAGGTGTATGACTCTCGCCGCAAGCGCCACGTCGACCCACTCGAAACGACAACGCTACCTTACGACAAGCTGCTGGACGACCTACTGGCGTCAACAGGGTGCCTCAAGTGGAAAGAGAGCCGATCTTCAGAGCTGCAGCTTGAAGAGCTCGGTGACTTAGTGTCAGAAAAGGTGACGATGACAATCCCCATCAGCATCGTTCAGGGTTGTGCAGAGGACGTGATTGCCGTTCTTTCATGACACAAATGTATAAAAGGTGTCTCTTTATACGTCAAACAAAGGCAATAGGCTCACTCGGCGCCGTCGCCAACACCCCCTCCCCTCGATCACACAGTTCTACAAGTGCCTCGAGGTGGCGGCGCCACGTTCCAAGGCCGTATCCCTCTGCGCGCCCCCCCCGTTGGACGAAAACTCGCTTGTACACGCCCAGTGCGCAGCGGCTGCGCCACCTAGCCACAAAGTCCCCGCCCGGCCACTTGCTTCTCACCCCCCTTGCCGACACGTGGCGGCAAGGCGAGCGTGCCGGTGCCTTCGCGGGTGCAGCCGACCCTCTGTGCGTCACTCACCCGAACTCCGCTCTCTCACATTGGGCACCCCCCCCCACCCTCAACTGTAATACCACCGCGCTGTGCTCTACCAGCCACCTCTGTCGCCACCGCGTCGTGCCTCGCCGCTGTCTGCGGCGTCGGGCGAAACACTGGGCCGCCTTCATTGCCGCCGCAGCCCTGCAACACATCTCTTAATGGTCGGCGGCGGCGCCGAAGCGGGCAACGGCGTGTCTTTGACACAGCAACGGCACGGGAGTGATGCGGCGGAGACCTTGCTGTCAGTCCTATAGCTGTCGTCGTGTGGAGTAGGCGCAACTACGGGTGCAGTCGCGGCCTCCGAGAACGCCGCCGGCCGCACAAAGTACTCCTCCCGCCGCGACCGACGCGCGGCGTTCTACGCAGAGGCTTGTCTTCCGATGGGCGCAGAAGCAATAGCCGCTCCCAGGAAACCCGGCCACGGGAGCGAGAAGAGTCAAAGTCAGCCCTGGATGCCCTCCAGGGCCGAGATAATCGATGGCGTCCTCGGGGTAGTCCTTGTCATTGATAGGTATGAGCTGTCGCCGACGCCGGAATACTGGCTGCCCGCCTCCTTGACGTTCTGAAAGGAGCATACAGGGGAGGGGGCGTCAGCCCGCACGCCTCGCATGTGGCTGGACTTCGCCACTTACGTGTAGTCGCCGATGAGAAAGCTTACGTCCGTGATGATGCCCACCGCGTTACCGTCTGGGTCCTTGCCCATCCACTCCGTTGTGCAGCCCTTTCGCAAGTCCGGCGTGATCAGTCGTAAGATCTCGTCGGAGCTCACACCCGCCAGGGACGCGCCAATATACCTCACGGCATGTCGACTCGCCTTGTGGCGATAGCGCCACCCAGGGTAATTGCACGCAACCGTTCCTGCAGACGTAGTTTTACCTTCATGCACCTGGAAGTCGTCGGTGAAGGGACAGATGGACAGGTGCAACATGATGTTGCCGTCATCGTCGACGGTCCGCACGCCCCCGGTGCTACGCCGCGCGGGTGGCACGTCGACGACAAGCGCCGCCTCCACCGGAACTGGGTCCATGGATACCACTGCGCAGGTGTTCCCTTGCACAGAGTGCCACGACATCTTGACGCGATCGTCCGTCAGCCAGTGCGGCGACACAATGCGACCTATGAGGGAATAATCGGCCATAAAAGGGAGAAGAAAACCACTCACGCGCACCGAGGCCGACTCGATCAGCCCAGCTCCCGCCGGAGCGTACGTTGGAGAGCCAATTGACAGGCCGTGGAAGTGCTTCTCCCCTTCTCGCTCAATGCTGACCTTCCCACCAACGGTGTAGATCTTGCCATCAAAGTTGAACTGCTGCTGCAGGTGCGGGCACGTCACCTGCCGACGGTTCTGGTGCATTGGGGAGTCACAGTACTCCGGCTCCAAGTCTGTGTCCGCGGCCGACCCTGTAGCAGCGAGAAAGAGGTCGTAAGTGCCCCTAAAAGCAATGTCGCGCTTTACGTGCGTACTTGGTAAGATGTTGGTCACCTGCATCATGCCGCCGGCCTCCCGAGTAGCAGGGACGGAGGCCTCCTCAATGCTGAGGCCCCATTGTTCCCGAATGGCTGGCGCGACCACGCGGCGGATGGTGGTCTTGTCCCGCAGCAGCTTGTGGGCCGGCCGACCGACGTTGTAGAATGGGCGAAAGATGGCATACGACGCCTCAGTGACGTTGCATTGGCCGCAAGAAGAGGTATGCGCAGTAGTCCTCGAGAGAATTGACGGGGACTGGACCGCACCCCCCTACCGCCGGCTCCGGTACGTCACCTTCGTCAGTTGAGAGCAGCTCCGCGTCAGGGTCGTTCGCGCTGAGGGCGTCACTAGGGTCGTCGCCGTCGAGGGAGCCGGCGTCATTGCTGCTGCCACCGCCATGGGAAAGGGAAATATTCTCCTTCAGCACCGCCTCGGTGGTTTCCTTGTGGGGCAGCAGCCCTGGCGTGGAATCTCTGCTGCAGAAGGCCGAGCCAGGTGAAGAAGCTGAGCTTGCGTCGCTCGCGCCGTCACCAAACACGCCGCGGAAGTCTGCCACCGCCGCCCGACCCGACTGCGCTGTCGTCCCGCGCCGACGAGTGAGGCATGGTGCACGCCTGCGCCGGCAACCGAGCAGGCGCATCGCCGAGCGAGGGTTTGCGGACGGCAGGTCGGTGACCAACTGGGGAGGGTCTCAGCGGGGGACGGGAAGACAGAGGCACCACTGCGGAGGACAGTTGAGCAGCCGGCCCAGGCATGGAGCGGGGACGAGCAGAGTCGAGGAGAACTGGGTCACCAGCGGAGCCCCCCATCCTGCCGGCAGGGCGACCGATGACTCAATCGATACAGAGATTGTTCTTACTCGAGGGTGGAAGATGGGGGTACGCGGAATTGCGGCCAAGAGCGCGCCGTGACGGTGGCGTCGCACGGCGCCGTGGGTGCAGTCGGAACCGCGGAGAGGGGGCAGTTTTGTGAGAACAGTAACAGCGATCTTGTCGGCGTCTGAGCCGGCAGGCTTGTGAGAAACGGCCCGCCCAGTTGCGGTCTGTAGGAACGTACCCAGCGGCAGTCCAGGGTGTGAAAATAGCACGCGTGTGGAAGAGTGCCAATCAACTCGTCAGAAAACACCAATTTCGTGTTGAGGGGGTCTTTGATGAGTTTGCATCTTCGAGGTGCCGGTAACAAATTTTCAATGCTCACTCTTCGTTTCGGGTAGTGGTCACCACGACCGCTGCCGCGATGCCGTGGGCGGCCGGTGCTCGTGCTCGACGACCAGCGTGAGGTGGCGACGAGGCGCCATACTTCTTCTGGCTGTGCGGGGGCTGCGACAATAACAACTGCAGGTCTGCGACGGCAACCAAGGAGGTGACGAGGGCGGGTGGGCGTCGGGGTGGGGGAGCTGACAATCTACGCAGCAGCGGCAGGCAAAATAGTCCGAGTTTTGCGTTGAGCACCGGGGTACTGCAGCGTGCCTTCGCTGTAGTCAACGTTGGCACCGCCCCGCGTCCGGCCTTCGTGGCGGTCGCGGCCGCCGGCAGCTCGCCCGTAGTCGAGTCGGTTACTGCCGTCGATGGCGCCCCCGTGCTGGTGGCGGTAGCAGCGGCCGGCAGCTCGCCGGTCGCCGAGTTGGTCGCCGCCGCCGGCGCGCCGGCGGCTCGCCCATATTCAAAGTCGGTCGCCGCCGCCAACGCCGCGCCCGCGCTGGTGGCGGTCGCGGCCGCCGGCGGCTCGCCCGTCGTCGAGTCGCTCGCCGCCGCCGACGGCGCCCCCGCGCTGGTAATGGTCGCTGCCGCCGGCGGCTCGCCCGTATTCGAGTTGGTCGCCGCCGCTAACGGCGCGACCGCGCTGGTGGCGGTCGCGGCCACCGGCGGCTCGCCCGTATTCGAGTCGGTCGCCGCCGCCGACGGTGCGCCCGCGCTGGTGGCGGTCGCGGCCGCCGGCGGCTCGCCCATATTCGAGTCAGTCGCCGCCGCCGACGGTACGCCCGCGCTGGTGGCGGTCGCGGCCGCCGGCGGCTCTCTCATGTTGAAGACGATTGCTGCTGTGGACGGCCCGCCCGCGCTGATGGCTGATGCGGGGTTGATGTGTGGAGGACGGCGCGGTGACGTGGTGGGGGCGGCACGCGCGCGGCAGCGCAGAAGGGGTGTTTCACAGCACCGCGGCACTTCGTCGAATCGAGACGGTAAATTATTTTGATGGAGGCCGGCAAATATCGGTTCTGCTCCAGTGAGCGGTATGAGTGGCCCTCGGTTTTGAGTAACGTTGAGGGACGCGACCAGATACCATTTAACACCTGTAAAAGGATCTGCCTCCTGGTTCGTCGAAGGGATCGGAGTACAACCAAGCCCGATCCACTCCTCATCCCAATGTCGACATCTAAAGTCTATCCCATTCTATTAAACACCTGGTGTTTTGGAGCCTATCGTTGGCGTGCTTGCTCCAAACGGTTCCAACTTTGTAGTATCCTTTGATGACAGGTTCCGCGTGAGCACACGAAAAATCACGTCGAGAAGCGCAGTTCATCGGCCGCTGTGGTGTGTACACCTCCGGCAGCATCGATCTGGTCACACCGATACCGTCCGTTCGGGACCATCTGAGACGTGGTCGAATCCAATTCGAGCTTGATCCCAACTTGAGGGGCTACTTTACTCAGATTCAACAGAGGTAAGCGATCAACACGCGATGCACGCGCGACCATATCGAAGGATCTTCAATGCCGGAAGCGCCTTGCATCATAAATTGAAGCGCTGGCGCCAAGCAAGCCGTCTTGACATGCTAAAATCTATGAATCCTTCAAAACATTTCTCTGTCAACGCCCAAACCAAAGCATGACCACGCCGACAAAGTCGCATTCACTCCACGTCCTCCTCATCCTCTTCCTTCTCGTTTTCCCCGTCCTCCTCACTGGAGCACCAGAACGGCACGACGCAGTCGAGGGCTGCCGTGGCGCGAGGCGCAGCGCACGGGCTCAGTCGGCCACAGCAGCCCGCAGTGTGCAAGGCTGGGGCAGAAAAAGCGCGCGCGCGCGAAGCGCCTGATTGCCCAGGCTCGCCGACGTCGGATCAAAAACGCGCACTCGGCGGATCAAGAAATCTTCACAGTAGCCCCACAGCTCAGATGGATGATTTTCAATAGTTGCAAGATTTTTGCACTTCAATGCAACGACCGTCTTGACAGGCATCTGTAGACCTTCATGTCAGCTGGAATACCGCGACCACAGGCCAGTATAACTCAACAGGATATTGGGACATCGCCTAGAGGCCAAATTCCTTGTTGGTGTCTTTTCTTGTCGAGTAGGGACGGCAAAAAGCCCGCAGAGACAGTTTTGTGCTGTGTTCAGGCACGACGATGAGACGCTTCTCGACTGCCTGTGTATCCCATTTTCTGGAGCAAGGATGTCGAGTGGGTCTTATTTGCGCACGAGAAATCCGCTTGCAAAAAGCTGTTGATATAGCCGAGCTATAGCCAGGCAAAAAAATCCTGTTCTCAGGGGTCAAATAGAATGAGATAGACTTTAGGACAAGGTTTCGATGTAACTCGGGTCTTGCAGGATCTGGTGCACTGCGTTCTCGTTATAAGAGACAGCTGATTCGGCTCAATATGAGCAAAAAGTGGCCCACACGGACTGGAATGGAAGACTCGCGTCCTATATTCTTTCGTAAACAATTCTCTTGTAATGAGAACGCATTGTGGTCGGCTGAGGGTTTCGTTGGACATTGGTGGGCTCTTCGATGGAGATGTTGTCGATGAAGACTGTTTCATCGTCCGATGGAACGTGTAGCTGGTGATTGTTGACCCGACGATGAATCTGGTGGGGGGGTGTCTGGGGAGCGTCCACAGCACATGATGTGCGTATCCAAGGGTCAAGGATCCCCGGCGGACGCGCCCACGTGCGCCGGCGTCTTGCTGTTTTGGGGGGCAGGCGGGCGGGCCGGTTGCGGGCGGACGTTGATACGCTGGGTGCATACGCAGGGTGGGTGGCGCAAGCGTACCTCCGCACGTCGGGCAGTGGGTCCTGGCTATAAAAGAACGCAAAAGAAGGAAATCAGCTAAGCGAAACCTGCCTACGAGCCAGTGCTCTACTGCCCCAGCCACGAGCGAACCAGCTAATCATGCGGTCAAAACGAGAGACGGCGGTGTCGTTGGGCTGGGCGGTCTCAGTGCGGTAAGTGGTTGACCGCCAATGCTCGCGGACGCGGAGGGTGCGCGCGGTCGAGTACACACGGGAGGAGATGAGGTCCCATAGGTAGGGCTCGGGGTGTCCGCGGTTGTCTTGGACGAGGTCGGGGAGGTTGTGTTCGGTGAGGAGGAGGGCGAATGGAATCGCAAACGGTGCGGAGCGGGAGGGAGACCGATAAGGCCTCGCAGACGCTGGAAAACGTGAAGCGGGCGCGGGGGAGGGACTCATCGTCGAGGCCCCCATATTGGCGGTCTGGGGTGCAGTACTGGGCGACTGCGCGTACGGCACCGGAGGTGAAAGTGGCGGACGGGGGGTAGGCGGAGGCGACCGCGGAGCAGGCGGCGATGTGAGGGGGCGGCGGGGCGGTGACGCGGGACGGGGGCGTCGTGAAGGCGCCTGGCGCGGGGGCCGTCGGTGGCGGGGGCGGCGGCGGCGGCGAGGGGGCGACGGTAGGAGGCCTGGCGAGGGGTGGGGGCGGGCTGGCGTCGAAGGCGAGGATCTGCTCGTGTTTGCCGTCGAGAGTGAGCTGCAGGAGGCCAAGGCGGGTGAGTCCGCCGGTGGTCTGACGGAGGTTGACCGTCGGGTACGGGGGCCAGAGGTCGTGGATCGCGATAGAGACGGCCGTCAGCTGACGGTGAGGAGGGTGTCGAGGTCGCCGATGGCCATCGTGGAGGCCTGGTTGTTGTCGGCGGTGGACCAGGCAGGGGTGGTGGCGGCGGCGAGGGAGCGGAGGCGGGCGAGGGGCACATCGTAGGAGGCGGGATCGTCCGGAATGAAGACGAGGTATGAAGCGGCGGCGGAGGCGGAGGGGGTGAAGGCGCCGGAGAGGGTGGGGGAGGAAGGCATCGTCGGGCGAAAGCGACGCGGGCGGGGGCGGGGACGAGGGGCGGCGGGCGGGGGCCGGGGCGTATTAAGTCCGGGCCGAGGCGGGGGCGACGGCGTAGAGGAACCGGGCCAGGGCAGTGGGCGTAGTGGGGTGAACCTCAGCAGCGGCGCACGTGGTTGCTACCATGTGTGGCGCTGTATTTCATAAAACTCATGTTTTGAGGCTTGCCGAGTTTGCAAGATGAGATAAACGCCTTATGCTCTTTGAGGTCCTCTTTCTGATGGTGCTCCCTGCGATCTTCATGCCGCTCTCCTTGTCACGTAGCACTTGTATCTGTGCAAGAAAAAAGGTCAGGTACATTCGACCAGGACGGAGAGCCTTGCACGAAATCGCTCTCTCAGGGGCAGTCCGCATGGATTGGTAGGCTACTTCTGAA
>ENA-ORXT01005314-ORXT01005314.1-marine-metagenome-genome-assembly--contig:-NODE-5314-length-12691-cov-3.285159_pt1 | contig 12691 bp, 16 predicted proteins | sample MGYA00237868_ERZ511482 | MGnify/ENA metagenome assembly ERZ511482 | reverse complement strand
AAGTTTTGTAATCAAGACTGGCTTTAGATAAATCTAAAGAATCTAGAGATGCACCAATTCCGACAAAAGCTACTGTACCAACAATAGTTCCGATTGCTGAACCTGCCAGGAACTGCCAAAAAGAAAGTCTTACTATTCCTGCAAGGTAAGAAACTAAATCAAAAGGCAAGTATAGGAGCCTCATCAAAATACTTGTTATGAATGGATCAGACTTTGATTTATTCAATAATTTTTTTAACGATTTAGGTGTTTTAGATGAGTCAAGTAGTTTCTCGGAAGACTCTCCCAGAAAGAATCCACCTGTGTAGTAAGCCAAAGCTACAGAAAGGTTGGCTCCAATTACTGTCCAAACACTTCCCCAAAAAACTCCAAATACTAGACCCCCAAGAATAGTTAAAACCGAGGCTGGGAAAAATACGAATACCCTCAAAGTATAAATCGTAATGTAAACCAATGGCCCCCACCAGTTATTCTCAAGAGATGCTCTAATGTTTTCTGCAGCTGCTAAAGGGGTAAGGTCGGATTGTCTTGCATAAATAAAATAACCTAAGAAACTAGCTAGCCAAATGAATACTACACCAAACTTTAAGTTGGATCTTTTGGACCCCATGGAATCTCCTAAATAATCAACTAGATTTGCTGTCCTGTATTTCCAGATTTTTGAGTGCAAAATATGATCGTACAAATCTTATAAACGCAGTTAATGTAACTAATATTCCCAATGCTGCCATTAAGATTTTCAGATGATTAAAAAATATAAAAAATGCGCTGTAGAAGAAAATAGTTTCAGCACCTTCGATAATACCTGAAGGCATATTAATTGAAGTCTTTAGATCTACGTCATTGGATTTAGCTTTTTCAATCAAAGCTGCCAAGTATGTCCAAGTGATTGTATTCAGGTAAAAACTTGCAAGCAGAAATGCGATTATCATCCATAACTGTTTTTCATCAACAGCAAACCCAAATGCTATTGGAATAGCCGCATAGATAACAAAATCTAGTGTGATATCGAGGTAACCACCAGCTTCACTCGATGCGTTTGATTCTGTAGAACGGAAGCGGGCTATTTCGCCATCTAAGCCATCTATAACCCTGTTGACTCCCCAAAAAATGAGGCCAAAAAAATTCTGCCCAACTAATACGAATCCTGCAGAACCAATACCAAATAGGAAACCAATGAAGGTAACTAGGTCGGGGTCTAATTTTACTAATCCAGTTTTTAATACAAGTGGTTTGAATAACTTCCCAGTTTGGATTCTAAAGTTTTGATCGAACACCAAACTAATACTAACCAATTATTAGAGGCATTAATTGGAATCTATCTTGCGATTAGAATTGCTATAGGACTGAGTAACATAACAAAGCCAATAATTATTGATAGTGCTAGAAGGACTTTGTAGAACTTTACGCTGGTGCGTTTCCATAGAAGGTATGAAGAGAGCAGAACGATTAGTCCCTCTATTGGTAATATGAAGGCTGCGTTATGATCAACGTCCCAATATGAGAATGGCGATTCAAAACGCCATGAACTAATAGGCCAGAAATGTTGATGTGCATCATCTGCGTGAGTGAAAAAATCTAAAATAACGTGGGCTAAGCCACTAAGCCCAACAATGCTAATTAGAGTCCCAGCGATGTTCAATTTTTGTTTCAGCAGAAAACCAAATACTAGAATGGTTATCCAAACTGGAAACGAATTAGAAACCGATCCGATAGTGGTCCAAGGTTCTTTAAAATATTCAATATCCCAAATTTGATCACCAGGAGTTTGAGCTATGACCATAACAATAACAAAGACAGCCAGGAAAGCGTCCGGAAGTAACGAACCAACTAATGCGGCCCAACCCGATTTTGATATTTTTTTTCTCTGAAAGCTAACTAAAGCAATTAATGCATGAGTTGTTGTATTAATAAATCAAGCTTAGCAGAGAAGTTTTTTATAGATGTTAAAATTATTCAGATGTTATGAAATACCGATGCCACCCGATGAACATGATGACGATTCTGATTTCAAAATAAGCCTAATGACATTTGATACTTTAACGTTTATTTCTTGATACTCTCCAATTCTAAATTCAGTTCTTGTAAATAAAATTTCTTCTTCACCTTCTAAACCACATTTCCTCCTCTAAATTCAGAACCTATTGAATCAAAAATACCTATCTCTCTCAACTGTATTCTTTTTGGAGTTTTTGCTTCAACTTTGTTATCTTCAAGCTGTGATTTATTCAAATCTTCTTATTGGTCAACTATTTCTTCAGCATCTGGATCATCTGCTAACTTCTTACTCGTTGTCTCTGTCGTAGCACTCTCTGATATTGGAATCCAATCATTATTTCCAGATTCACTACTATCACCTCCACCAGGTGCAAGCGCAATATTTTAATAATTCTTAAATTGGTTAGTTTAGACATTCTCCACCTACAGAATTCCGTTAAATTGAACTGCTACTTTGCATACTTTATTCATCGCCTAAAAAAATAATAGACAATACTCCGAATTTACGTTAGAATCTCGGAGTATGTTTCAAAGAGAAGTTAAATTACCTCAAAAGAATAGTTATTTCTTATTTGGTGCTCGTGGTACTGGAAAAACTACATTGTTAAAAGACAGGATGGATCAGAATAGTTGGTATATCGATTTATTAAATCTAGATATCGAAGATAGCTACAGAATAGATCCCGAACTCTTATCTCGACAAATTGATGCACTTGATCCTTCGGTCATACAAATTGTGATAGATGAAATTCAGAAGCTACCTAAGTTATTGGACATTATCCATCGCAAAATTGGGGAAACAAATATTCAGTTTATTCTAACCGGATCTAGTGCCCGCAAATTAAAACGAGGCTCTGCCAACATGCTTGCAGGCAGAGCATTTGTCATTAACTTACATCCATTAACATCTTCTGAAACATCAGACGAATTTGTATTACAAGAAGCTTTAGAATATGGGACACTTCCTGAGATATATAAATTCGATGAACGAATAGACAAACTTCGCTATCTACGCACATATGCTCAAACATATCTTAAGGAAGAAGTCTGGGCAGAACAGCTGGTAAGAAAACTAGACCCATTTAGGATGTTTCTTGATACTGCTGCTCAAGCTCATGGCGAAGTGGTCAACTATTCAAAAATCGCCAGGCAGGTTGGTGTTGACGACAAAACAGTGCAAAATTATTTTCAAATCCTTGAAGATACCCTAGTAGGGGTTCTACTTCCAAGCTTTGATAGATCTGTCAGGAAACGTCAAAGAAAGGCACCAAAATTTTATTACTTTGACTCAGGTGTACAACGGGTGTTGAATAACACAATAGATGTTCCTTTGAAACAGAGCACTTACGCGTATGGGCGAGCTTTTGAGCATTTCGTCGTTATGGAAATTATGAGAACAGCTTCATATCTTGAGATTGGGACAAAGTTCTCCTACTTAAGGGCTGAAAATGGAGCTGAAGTTGATTTAGTTATTGAACATTCAGGAAAGCTCGTTCTGATAGAAATTAAATCAGGTAGCACTATCCAAGACGAGCATCTGAAACATCTCAGGAGCTATCTAAAAGACTTTCCCGAGGCACACGCTATCTGTATTTATGACGGAGACACTGAACAAATAATCGACAACATCCAGATTCTTCCATGGAGAACTGCTTTAAAAAAGATATTTTTCCAAAGGTAAACACTTCTAAAACTTCTTGAATGTTACCCTCAACTCCGCGTTGATTCATATTTCCAATAACTGCTTCTATCGCCTTCACTGCTCTCGTATTGTCGCTACTTGATAGATAATTAGGTGGAAGAGTTAAGCCAAACAAGAACCCAAAAAATAATGCGATTTCTATGCCTACTAGCTTTAAAACCACTTCAGCTAGCGGGAAGGCTCCCATCTAAACGAAGCAGTGTAAAGAAGAGGGCTAGAGTGCATCAGCATTCGGAGTGATCGAACTGATTGCAAGACCAAGAGCTGATAATGAAGCTGAGCCAATAAGTAGCGTGACAACAAAGGCAAAAAACGATGTTGTCGTTCTCTTTAAGCCCCTAAAGGAAACTATAAGGAAACTATTGGGAATATTCTTTCAACTGGTATTAGTTTTAATGAATTTGCAAGTCGAAAGAATGAGGCTGAAAAGTTTGAAATCAAACCTCACTTTGAAAAAAGTTTATTAACTATTTCTTTGCGGTGTCCGACTTTGATGACATAGACTGTGACGACTTCTTCTTCGACAATGTAGATGATTCTGTAGTTGCCTTGCCTAATACGAAGTTCGTTTCTGCCTTTAAGACGAATCGCACCTGGCGGGTAAGGATTACTAGCAAGACTTTTAATCTTCTTGACTATTCGTTTAAGGTCCTTCTTCGGGATTGATGAAAGATCTTTCTTACGAACCCTTTTATCAATTTCTAGTTTATATAAGGCCATCTGCCTTCAGACCAGACATGAAATCGTCAAGGCTTTCAGTGGAACCACCTCTACGCTCTTCAATTGTTTCTAAGTCTTCTAAATCTTCAGCTAAAGCATCAGCCAAAGCACGATCTACATATTCAGACATAGTTTGTTCAGTAGTTATAACCCTCATTTTGAGAGCCTTCCTAACAGAAGGGCTTAGGTACAATGTAGTTTTCTTAGTTTCTGCCATACAGACATTATAACGTTTAGACGCTTAAACGTCAAGACGGCTTTACTGAATCACCGATTCCTGCTTTACTACTTCTTCTGGGTTGAGAATAACCAAACCATACAGATTATAGAGATTTTAACCACAAGAATAAAAATTTCACCATGCTAAGATTTCAACGGCCTTCTTTCTCATTTCACAGAATTTTACCTGAGAGAATTTAGGATGCTAGTTGATCTACTATCCACTGGTTAATACTCTTTCCTTCAAGCTTTGAGTTAGTGTAGACCTTCCTATGAATATGAGGAGGTAGTCTAAGCATAAGATTGCCTGTAAATGGTTTATCTGGTTCAACACCTTCTTGTTCACAGAAATCAAGATAATCATCAACTGACTCATGAAAAGCAGCAACAAGCTCATCGACTGAAGTACCTTGAAAAGTTACAACATCGCGCAACTGCAGAACTTCGCCATGAAACAATCTTGCTTGCTCATCAAACTCTACAACTGCATCATACCCTTTATAGCTCAACATATTTTTCAACCTCATCTTCTCCGAATCCAGCCTCTGTTAGAAACCTTCTCATAGACTTTACGGCCCCTTTATCAGTTTCTTTTCTAGGATGAGGACGATGGAACACTGCCCGTACTCCACCTAACGAAATACGAATCCTTGAACCTTTACCCTCGCTGAGTTTTCCTCCTAAAGCCTCCAATAATTTCTCGATATCTGACCAAGCGATATCAGAACGTATAGGACTATCAAAAATATTCCTTAAAATACGCTTATGCTTACCACTTAATTTCATAGTATCAAAATATGATACCATATTTTAATCGGCACTCTCACAAAATATTTTAAATAATTTCTTATAGTTCTCTTTAAGCCCCTAAAGGAAACTAAAGAAAACTTACTTTTCTTTAGTTCAGATTACTGCTTCTATCATTTTGACTACTTCTTCTGGGTTTTCTACACCTATTACTAGTTGTGCGTATTTGTTATGTACAACTGTCACCACTATGGGGTGCTCCCCTTGTTTAACATCCCAAAACACTTTGTCGCCTTCTTCAAAGCCGACATCGGCCAAAGTCGCCACCGAAATAGAAGCCGGGCACGTTGGTCTCGACTACTTTATTTTCCACTGGTGATGTTTCGTTCCTTATTGTTTCATCAAGAGTGACACCTCTTAGGAGATTCTATTGGTATCTCTATCTTGCGTTTAAATGAAAGAACTCCTCGTAATGAGCTCATCTTTATAAGTAGTTTGTCATTGTCTATTGTTACTTCTGCCATGTTTCTCTCCTTTTATAGTTTTGCTCTTTGTTGCATTCGTTCAAACACAATTTTTTCTATTTTTTTGCCTTTGGTGGCAGCAAACTTTTTTAGCAGCTCGGCTGCTAGTTTGTTTACTTGTTTGTTTGTGGCTGCTCTGTCCCACATTGCTACGATTGTCATATCTAACAGTAAAGAATCGTCAAGTTCTTTTGTGTTGCATAGATGTTCGTATGCTGCGGTGAAGAGGGCGTCTTTTGAGTCCAGAAAAAGCAAACCTCAGGTCGCAATCACAGATAATACAGTTGAATCAGAAATAACTTTATTAGAAACAGATCCAGTAACAAACGAACTATTGAAACAAGTTGCAGCTTTCCTATTAGAAACGCTCGCTCATCCAGATGAAATCCATTCCTGGGAATTTCTTGATGACAAAGTATTCTTCGCTCTTGCGAATGCAGAACTAGGTGGATATTTAAAACCACAACAAGTTGAGGAATTAAACAGACATTGCTCAGAATCGCCTCTTTGGAGCCGCAATAGGACCCAGAAGGAATAAAAGCCAGATATGGAAATTATGGATTCACACGTTTCAGAACTCCAGAATTTAGACCAATCGATGACACTGAATTAGGCTATGGATCAACAGGAATAACACGCCCATAAAAATTTCCATTTTTGGCTTATCGTACACACACGTATGTGCTGGAACAGTGAGGAAAAATTCCGTGCCCGGGGAGGGACTTGAACCCTCACGCCCCGAAGGGCAACGGATTTTGAATCCGTCGCGTCTGCCAATTCCGCCACCCGGGCAGGTGACTAGAGATATTCTAGTGGAATATTGATCTTAGCGGTGGCTTGTTTAAAAAACACTTGATTGAGATTCTGGGATTCTGCAACTTACGTGCAGAATGACGAGAGGCGTTACGTGCAGAAAGACGAGAGGCGTTACGTGCAGAAAGACCGAGTGGTCTAAAGAACGACTAGTGGAGTCAGATTCTGCAACTGGGCCTACAAGCAGGTGCCTGTGAACAGGCGTGCAGAATGACGGGAAGAGAATGAGATTCCCACTCGTGCTTGCGCTCTTCGTGGGAAGGACGGCGGGGTTGGGATTCTGCAACTTATGTGCAGAATGACGGGCTGACGTGAGGGATGACGAATCTAATACAGACTTAATAAATATCAGCCAAGATAAAATGAAACGTTTTAGGTTCAGATACAGTCATATGTTGTGATGTATATATTATTTACTAATATTTCATCGTAATTTTATCCGGCTACTATATTTACATTTCAGGAGTTCTGTAATGGATTCACCATCGATAGCGTTTACATTTCCTGGGCAAGGCTCTCAGAAGCCAGGGATGGGTGAAGCCTGGCAAGACCATCCATCGTGGGAACTTGTAGCCGAAGCATCAAAAGCTTCAGAGCGCGATGTTGAACACCTTTTATTAAAAGCTGACGCTGATGAACTAAAAGAAACCCGCAACTCACAACTTGCAACCTATGTTACTTCTATGATTGCCCTAGACGCTGTTGCTCGTGTCGGTGTTGATGCCGCATACCTAGCCGGTCACAGCCTCGGCGAATACTCAGCCCTCACCGCTGCGGGAACTTTAAGTTTCAAAGCCGGAGTTAAACTAGTAACCGAACGTGGTAATGCCATGCAAGCAGCAGCCGAAGAATCACCTGGCACAATGGCTGCTGTTCTTGGTTTAGAAGACGACCAAGTAGAACTATGCTGCAACAAAGTAGCCGAAGATGTTTGGGTGGCTAACTACAATACCCCAGGCCAAGTTGTAATAGCGGGAACAACCGAAGGCATCGAAAAAGCCTCAGCGGTAGCTAAAGACGATGGCGCTAAAAGAGTTCTACAAATCCCGGTAGGCGGAGCCTTCCACACATCATTAATGGCACCAGCTCGTGAACGCTTAATGAAAGCATTAGGAGCCACCGACATGCGTGACGCAACCCAGCCAGTGTTTGCAAACGTTGACGCCCAACCACACACAAGTGGCGACGAATGGAACGATCTTTTAGCCGCACAGCTAACCAGCCCTGTCCGCTGGAAACACATTCTTAATGCTCTAGAGGCCGAAGGAGCAAACGTCTTTATTGAACTAGGTGCTGGTACTATTTTAACTGGGATGTCTAAACGAACTCTAAAAGATGCTAAAACATTATCTGTGACTTCACCTGCAGATGTAGACAAACTCCTTGAAGAACTTGCAAAGGTAAAAAAAACTGATGTTGAAGTAGTCAATCACGATGGTGAAGTTCTTTACGCTATGGAACGCCTAGTTATTAGCCCATGTGCTGGTGTGTTTGAGCCAGAAAAAGAAGTCGAAGACGGTGCTCAAGTTAAACGAGGCCAACTAGTTGGCACAGTGGGCGAAACAGAAGTACGTTCACCATTCTCAGGATACCTACAAGGCTTACTAGCGCTTCAAGGCGAACGAGTTAACACATCACAACCACTAGCGTGGCTACGAATAGCAGATACAAAGCCCTCATGAGCACAAACAACGGATTTAATCCTGGGCTAAAAATTACTGGAGTAGGTTCAGCCTTACCTCCAGAAGTCTTAACCAATCACGACTTAACAAAGCTCATGGACACCTCAGATGAGTGGATAAAAGAACGAACCGGAATATCTGAGCGTCGCATAGGGGGAACTACTTTAGGTTTAGCGGTCGAGGCAGCGGAAGCCGCAATAAAAGACGCAGGCATTGATAAGCAATCTATCGAACAAATAATACTGGCAACCACAACACCAGAGAACCTATGCCCTGGTACATCGCCAGCAATAGCTAGAGAGATTGGAATAACTTGTGGCGCCTTTGATATTCAAGCCGCATGCTCAGGCTGGGTTTACGGCTTAGTAGTCGCAAACGGTCTACTTTTACAAGGCGCAAAGAATGTTCTACTAATTGGCTCTGAAGCTTTAGATAAAATAACCGACTACTCAGATCGAGGAACCGGAATTTTATTCGGCAATGGCGCAGGCGCGGCAGTACTAGAAGCAGACACCACAGGCCAAGGTCAACTACTTGCTTGGGATATGGATTCAAACGGAAACTATCAAGACATTCTCTATGCCAAACACGGCGAGAAATGGTCTATGGATGGGCGAGAAGTTTTTCGCCAGGCTGTAACCGTCATCCAAAAAAGTGCTAACAAAGTTATGGCCGAAGCTGGCATAAAACCAGAAGATGTAGCTCTTGTTGTCCCCCATCAAGCAAATATTCGCATAGTTGAATTAGCTTGGAAAAAACTTGGCTTCACAATGGAACAAACCTCAATGGTGTTAGAACACACAGGAAATACTTCGGCAGCATCAATCCCCTTAGCATTAGATGCAGCTGTAAAAGACAACCAAGTTAAAAACGGTGACATAGTTTTATTTGTAGGATTTGGCGCAGGCATGACCTGGGCCAGCGCATTAGTTAAATGGAATGGAGCGTAATGGATAATCTAATGCTCACACCCTCAACCGTCATTCCGCACGCACTACCAGTCGTCATTCCGCACACAGTTGCGGAATCTATCCTGCCAAAGAAAAGATCCTGCATCTCCGTACAAGCACGGGTGCAGGATGACGGCCTAAAGAAAAAGCATATGTGTGTAAACACATACGTGCAGGATGACGGCCTAAAGATTACAAACACGAACGCAGAAGGATAATTTATGACACAGAGAGTTGCCTTTATAACAGGTGGAACAAAGGGTATTGGGTTAGCCACAGCTCAAATGATGATAAAGTCCGGCCATAAAGTAGCGGTGGGCTCACGTACAAAACCAGATGACCTTGATGCTGATTTGCTTTGGGTTAAGTGCGATATCACCGACACCGAATCTGTTGATCAAGCTTTTACCGAGGTTGAAGAAAAACTAGGCGATGTCGAAATACTTGTTGCTAATGCTGGGATGACTAAAGATATGCTTTTGCTTCGCATGCAAGAAGAAGACTTCACACAAGTAATTGACGCAAACCTAACAGGTGCTTTCAGAACCTCTAAACGAGCAATCAAAAAAATGATGAAAGCTAAATGGGGTCGCATAATATTCTTGTCATCGGTAGTTGGTAACATCGGCCAAGCAGGCCAAGCAAACTACGCTGCATCCAAAGCTGGTCTAAACGGTTACGCAAAAACTCTTGCCCGAGAATTTGGCTCTAGAAACATCACAGTAAACCTTGTAGCCCCAGGCCCAATACAAACCGACATGCTAGAAGCAGCCGGAGAAAAAGCAATAAGTGCCATGGTAGAGGCTGTTCCATTGGGGCGAGTGGGAGAACCCAGAGAAATAGCAGCTACAATAGATTTCTTAGCCTCCGAGGGTGCAGGCTATATAACAGGAACTACAATCGCCGTCGATGGAGGACTAGGCATGGGTGGATGACGGCAACTTAAAAGTTGCTTGGGAGTTATAAATAACTCCCCGCAGTATCATTCCGTTCCACTGAGGTTTCGGCTAGTATCTCAGCCGGAAAAGCAATATTTAGAGATACCATAAACATATACAAAGCGGCCTAGCCGCATAACGTTTCCGGGAGGAACAAAAGTGAGTGAAGTAGAAAACTTTGAACGGTTTCAGAAGTGTGCTGTAGAAGTACTTTCTGTCGAAAAAGACAAAGTGACTAAAGAAGCAAAATTCGCAGAAGACCTAGACGCAGACAGTCTTGACCTTGTTGAATTTGTTATGGCATTAGAAGAAGAGTTCGACGTTTCTGTTGAAGAAGAAGAACTAGAAGGCATCACTACAATTGGTGGAGCTTACGACCTTGTAACAGGCAAACTATAAGATGCATCAAGACGCAGTAGCAGCCATCACCGGTATTGGTGTAGTAGCACCTTGTGGTGTTGGGAAAGAAGCATTCTGGAACGGTCTCTTAGAGACCCCAGAAGACGGTTACAGAACAGTCGATGATTGGGATCCTTCTTTTCTTTTTGAAAATGCTAAAGAGGCAAGACGAGCTGACAAGTTCACTCAGTTTGCTTTAGCTGCAGCTGCAGAAGCCATCGAACAAGCTAAAGGCTTTGACTATGACCCAACCAAGGTTGGTGTCAGTGTCGGAAGCGGCATCGGCGGCATTGCGACTCTTGAAGATCAAATTGTAGTACAACACGAAAAAGGGTCAAGGCGGGTAACGCCATTCTTAGTTCCTATGATGATGTCAAACGCTGCTGGAGCTAGCGTTTCTTTACGCCATGGTTTCCAAGGCCCATGTGAGGCAATAGTTACAGCATGTGCAGCTGGAACTCACTCTATTGGACGAGCCCTAGATTGGATAAGATCAGGTCGTTGCGAAGCAGTAGTTGCTGGAAGCTCTGAATCCTCATTAACTCCGACAGCTTTGGCAGGGTTTGGAAATATGACTGCTCTGTCTAAATCCGGGCACTCAATGCCGTTTGATGTTAACAGGGATGGCTTTGTTATTGCAGAAGGCTCTGGTGTGCTTATAATGGAGCGTTTAGACCTAGCAGAAGCAAGAGGAGCTGAAATCTTAGGTCTAGTTGTAGGCTCAGGAAGCACAGCAGACGCCCATCACATAACAGCACCATCCCCTCAAGGTTTAGGCGCAATCAATTGTGTTAAACAAGCATTGGCAGACGCCAAGATGAATGCCGATGAAGTTACTTACATAAACGCACACGGCACCTCTACCCCACTAAACGACAAAGCAGAATCAATAGCAATGCAGGAAATATTTGGTGCTCCTGGGCCCGCTATAACTTCGACAAAAGGTGTCACCGGACATGCTCTAGGCGCTGCTGGCTCTATTGAAGCAGCTTCGGTAATTCTGTCTATGCAGAAAAAAATGATTCCACCAACAATGGGATTCAAAGAAGCCGACCCAGAAATACCAAAACTCGATATTGTAACCGAAGCAAGAGAATGGGAACCAGGCCCAACAATTTCAAACAGCTTCGGCTTCGGCGGCCATAACGGAACCATAGTCTTCAAACCATACAACGGATAAGTTCTTATTAGGCTGACATAATTAGCTATGATAGAGCGCAACAAAATGTTAATCATGTTCTAGATATTTAGTTCGAGTATCTAAGCCTCGACGATAACGAACAGTATTTCGGCCTGACAGGCTAATTCACCATTTACTGTGGCTTTACCAGAACCTCTGCCAGCACGGCTCTTAAGGCTCGTTAAAGTGACTGTGAGGTCTAATGTGTCACCAGGAGTAACCTGACGCCTAAACTTAACCTTGTCTACTCCCCCAAATAAAGGAAGTTTGCCTTCAAATTCTGGCAACGATAAAACGCCACAAGCACCAACTTGCGCTAGTGCTTCAACCATAAGCACACCTGGAAGTGTTGGACGCCCGGGGAAATGGCCTGCAAAAAAATCTTCTTCACCAGTTAACTTCCAATGAGCGGTAACTGACTCACCTGGTGTAATCTCTGTAATTTCGTCTATAAACAAAAACGGCGACCTGTGTGGTAACAGGTCGACCGGATTTGAAAATTCATTATTCATTAATGAAACTTACTTATTTTTACCAGCTTCTTTAAGTTTATTTTTTATTCCTAATAATCGGGCTTTTAATATTCTCGTTTCTGCTTTTTGTTTTATTGTCTTAGCAACATTACTTTCTTCCTCTTTTATTTTCAATTCATCCAAAACTAATAATGCATTATCAATATCTCCACTTATGAAATAATTGAAAGCTTGATGAAACAACGATGTTGTGTTCTTTACATCTTTTCCATTCAGTTCTGTTAAAAGAAAAGCTACTTGTTGCTCCTTATTTGCTTTTACATTTTCAACTTGTTCTTTCTTTATA
>ENA-ORXT01005313-ORXT01005313.1-marine-metagenome-genome-assembly--contig:-NODE-5313-length-12692-cov-3.618787_pt1 | contig 12692 bp, 2 predicted proteins | sample MGYA00237868_ERZ511482 | MGnify/ENA metagenome assembly ERZ511482 | reverse complement strand
AAGGGAGCGCTACTTCCTTTCTAGATATTTTAGCTATAAGTTTATTTCCGATTATGATATTATTATCAGTATCTCGACTAAGTCCTGCCAGTCGATAGTGGACAATGTTTTCTGTCAAAGATAAAAATGCAGAGGCTTCCACAACATTAACTCCCTTATCCAAAAACAAGTTTACCGCTGCCGCTTCTAAAGCTGGTTCTGATGGTGAATGGATGAGATTAACCGCGTAGCTTTGATGTGGCAGTTGGGCTTGGATTTTATGGATAGACGCTGAAATTTTTTCTGGCACTTGACCTGCAGCTCCATAAGATCCTAAAAGATTTGCCCGACCTATAGCAATCACTAAATCTGCTGAGGCAATTCCATTTGCCATTGCTCCAGTTTTGTATGCGTACTTTAATTTATAATCAGAGCGAAAATTTGGATCACCTAACTGCTCCGCTGCCATAGGACTTGTCATTGCCAATACGTGTAATCCTCTTCCTTCAGATACTAAAGCTCCAACATTACTGACACCTATTCGTCCATTGAAATCGCGTATGATATAACAGGCTTTATCCGTCTGTCTCAGTTTTTCTCTGATGCTGTCAATATCAAAAACAATCTCTCGGGGCGAACCTTGCCAGAATAATTGTTGGGGTGTTCCACTAAAATGTATACTCACGTTCTTATGATTAATGTGAATTAATATTATGCTTCTTCGATTCCTAAAGCAATATCGGTAACTTGATAAATTCTCATTTTATCATTCCATAAAAATGCATCTGCTATGATGACCAATTGTGATCCTCGTATGTCTATTGTTTTAATGTGTACTTCCAAGTGCATCTCTTTGACTGATAATAGAATTTGTCCGCGATACTTCCAGACTGTTTTATGGTTTGGCACTTGAACAAATTTGGGAGACTTGAAGTCTTTACCTAGGTCTTGCTGTAAAGCAAATACCTGCATGGCTTGTAAAATCGATTCGACGCCGAGTGATCCGGGCATAACTGGATCTTGATAGAAGTGGCAAGTAAAAAACCAATCGTAGGTCTTGACAAATTTGGTGGCGTGAATGTATCCTTTCCCAAATTGCCCTCTGTCTTTGGCAATAATCAATTCGTGCAGCATGTTCAATTGGTCCGCAGCTAATTTGTAGTGTGGTTTTGATGCTTGTGCTTTGAATAATTTTAGTCGCCCGTAAAGCGAATCCAGCTTGATTCTCATGTAATCAGTTGCTTGTAATTGCTCACTGATGTACCATGCTGCTATCTCTGCTCCTTTATCCAAGCCAGCCTGAGCGGCGAGTGCTTCCGCTGTAAAAAAGCCAAAAGAAGAATTCCCTTTGTAGAATAGATGTCCATCAATAGATAACTCAAAAGTATATCGTTGTAAAATCGTACCTCCATGTGCGATGGAAGAAGTCAATACGGATTTGTTTGTAATCGTCTTATCTCTAAAATCTGTTCCAGTCGGTAGTGCAAAGGTCTCACCGTCTCCATCTAAATTTCTGAGGTATAAGTCCTTTTCAGGAAATTGGAGCGTGCTTCCCAAGTATGCGCCTAATAGTCCACAAGGCTGCAAGGCAATCTCCATCAACATAGAGTAGGGCATGGTGACATTGGAATTCTGTACATAATACCAAGCGTCTTTTGGGACATCATATTCTGCAATAATTGGAACGTCTTTAGAAAAATCTCCTTTGACTCCATCGACACTTAGGATTCTCGAAATCAACTGTAAATCAGTGTTGGGCTGACGAGACATTTTGCGACCATTGTAAATCGAAAAGTCTGGACCGAAGCAGTCTGTCATATTTCCTAACGCAAAGGTGGTGATGTCTTTTTCATTCATTAAGGCACCTTCTGAACGAGGAGATATATTTACACCTTCCGTTGGATCAAGATATTTAGGATTATCCTTTTCACGTAATTGCAGACCAAGATTTTCGAAGTGAACAGTGATGATACTGTCTGATATAATTTCTAAATCACCAATGACATATGGATCTGGAAATAGCCCTATTTCTTTTATGTCTAATTTATAAATAAGTTTGGTATCAGCAGTTGGGGTAACTTGTTTGCGACAGCGAACTTTTTGTCCCAAGCCGAATATCGGTTGGAACCGGGCATCTTTTGTCATGCGTTGAAGGCCGAGCATGAGCATGAAGAAACGAAGTAGGTTTCCTCCTCCTTCAGCTTGCAATGATCCAGCGAGTACTTCATCATCCCTAAAGTGACACGGGAAATACCAGTCATCTGGATGTAAATTTTTCTCGGCAACGATGTATCCTAAACCATAGGAACCTCCGGTAATGTCAACAGAGCTAATACGATCTAGCATTAGGATTTTCTCTGGTGGAATTCTCAAAGATTGATTCCGACCATTTGGGAAATAAGAGATGTCATCAAAACATTTTTCAATATCGCCATCAATTAAAGACTGTAAATCTTGTTTTGAAAAGGAAGTCTTTTGGGTATTTAAAAGTGGCGTAAAATATTTTCTTTCCGCATTTTTTCTAGCCTCAATTTCACTATTTGCATAGACAACTCCAGCGCCATCTACTAATTGATCATCTGCAAAAAATCCTGCACAGCCACCATCCATTTTCAATATCAACCGATCTTGAACATAGCATAAATAGCTAAAGAAAAATAAGAGATTGTCACCGTTTCTAACAAATGAATTGATGGAGATGTCATAGCGTAAGGTCTGTCCTTCATAAGGCAGATCGTCCATGAATGTCAAGGTGCAATCAAGTAATCGATAAACAAGATTGCCTTTATTCGTTAAGTCAATGCCTAAGTAGGAAATAAGTAATAAGTCACATTGGCCAGATTCTACACAGACGGCAGATGGGATTTGTCGATCGGTTGTGTACCAAGCATTGTATGGAATGTCATATTCCGTTGTCATGCTTGATGGCTTATATTCACCTAAGGTTGCGTTCATTTTTGTGACTCGACTCACCAATAAATAAGGATACATAGGTAGCATCACTCGACGTCGATATGTATCGATGATCGCATATTCTGATCCGAATACATTAGCAATTTTTCCGGTTGCGAATTCTTCTAAATCTTCTTGGGAGAAGACGATGTCTTTACCTTCAAATTGTTCGCCTGATTCAAAGTCCTGAAGTCTTAATCCATTCTCTCCAAGTTTTGTTTTGGAAGCAATAGCAGTAACTTTATTTTTTATCATAGATGTTTCCATAATAGATTTTCTTTTTTCAACTGTCTTAAAATTTGTAATCATTAATTGCGTGGCAGGATTGCGCTGTCCAGCATAGCTTGGTTCAGGGTTAGTACTAATACTGAATTCTTGCGACTCATGATCAGCCAAAACCAATTCTTTATTGACTACCCGTTTTTTCTTTGTAATGACTGTATTGTATCTTTCCCGTACTTTTTCATCACTAAATAATTCACCCATCGGTGTCCCCCCAGGAATGATCTTCTTCATGAATTGTCGAGATTTTGTCTTTTCCTCTTTGTTTGGAAATAGTAAAGACAGATCTAAATCAAGACCATGACTAGCGAGTTGTGCAATTAAATTGATAAGGGAACTGATGTCAGACTTTCCTTTTTGATCCATGGCAACAGCATGATGTGCCTTGCCCTTTAAGTTTGTAGCGATCCAATTGGTGCAGGTCGCATTGGCTCCAACTTCAATAAAAATACGAGCGCCTGCTTCATAAACGGTTTGGATGGTTTTTGGGAAATTTACTTTTTGTGCACAGACGGCTACTGAGTTTTCAGCGATTCTCTGACTTGTTAGCTTTATTTTATCCTGTGTAATACTAGAATAGAAATCAATAGATGGCTGATCAATAATGTCAAAATGATGCATATCTAATAAACCTTCTTTTTCGGTCATACAAAAATCATGGTGAATCACATTTTGGAAAGGAATCCGAATGGAGTGGCATTTTAATGTGCTAGCTATTTGAAGACATGCTTCCTTGTCACCCGAAATAATAATTTCTTCATTTGTATTGATAAATGTCAAATACACTTTCTCTTTTCGGTTTATCAGCGCTTCGACGGATTGTAAAGGGGCTAATAAAATAAGACTTATCCATCTTTCTTTGGCGACCTCACTGCTGACCTCCCAGTGCTCAGCAAGTAATGTTAAGTCTCCTGCATACCTATTTTTAAAAATCGGAGATTGTCTGAATTTCTCAGCGCCATTAGGATGCCATACACCTAATGAATACCACATGCTGCTGCATTCTCCCATGCTGTAGCCAAAGGCCATGTCTGGCTTAACGTTAAATTTGTCACGTAATATATCACTGAATATAGCCGAATAGAAAACACCCGCAGACATCATAGCTATCGAATTGTCATAAATGTTGGGAGCGGCTTCGGTCACACTTTTCGATTTAGGATATAAATAGTCTCCGCTAATAAACTGATCTAGGTCTCCAAGTAGATTTTCATATTTAGTTAATAATTCTGGAAAAAGCTGAAAGCTATCTTTGGCTAAACCCGTATATGCAGTAGCAGAACCAGGATAAACAAAAGCAACTTTCCCATCGTGTCCTAAAGGGCTTGGGGTAAAGTAAGATCCACTTGGTGTTTTTAATGCTTTGTTATTTTCAAATGAATTCGCTAATTGGTTTTCAAAAAAAATGATTTCTTTGACTAAGTCTAAGTTGTTATTAGAAATTATTACGATCGAGTATTTAGATTTTTGGCGCTTGTATGTCGCATATAATTGCTGTGCGATTACAGTTAAATTAGCCTCAGACTCTACCCTTGATTTTAATTGATTTAATTGTTTTAAAAGTAAGTCTTGATCATCGCCTACTAGTATACATAATGATGGCGTTTGCTTTTGTATAAATGAGAGTTCATTTTTAAAATCCGAGCTGGAACTGGATAATTGAATTTGAATATCACCGATTCCATTTATGGCTGCAATTCTTTTTGATTGTCCGTTTGCCAAAATCCAAGGTCTAGATTGAGGCGGAAAATAATAAGATGAATTTTGAAAATCATCATTTTTTGGAGCTGACCAATTTGGAATCCCTGGAATGAAACGATGATGCATGCACAATGCTGTCTTGATCAAACTTGCCATGCCTGAGGCTGCATAAGTATGACCGATGTTTGCCTTTATTGTTCCTAAAGCAATAGGTTTATCAGACCTGTGCTGTAACAATGCATCTTGCTCATACTGATCTTGTGCTGCAATTCCCGTAGCCGATAATTCTAGATAATCTATTGATTTTTTCGATTTGTCTTTTCCTATACCGTCGATGACTGCATAGACTTTTTCATACAGTTTTTCTGTGTTTGGTTTTAAGACGACAGCAGCTGCACCTTCTCCAATCATCCAACCTTCGTCACCCACATTTAATGAACAAGATGGTTTCGTATTGGTATTTATTGGATGATCCTTTTGTCGTAAAAGTACATTCTCAACACCACCAGAGAAATCTACAGCGCCGACAACTACAGCATCTACTTCACCCAGAGACAACATATTCTGTGCAATCTCTAAGGCTTTAAATACAGAGTTTTCGCCACAAGACACGGTAAAGGCAGCTCCTGAAAAATCCCATAATGCGCTGATGCGGCTCGCCATGAGATTACCAATAAAACTGGTAAATTCACTCGGAGCAGTTTTGCCTTCTCGATTGTAAATTCCCTTTTTTACTAATTTTATTAATTCTAAAGTTTCTTCTTCATTTAAGTTTAAATCTGTATTTATCAAAGCATCTTTTACTTGCCACTCTACATCCCATCTAGCCAAACATTGGTGAATGGCCAACTCCGTTTCCATTGCAACCAGTACCGCTACATTCGAACTCTCTATCAAGCCTGCATCTTTGATTGCGTTGTCAGTCACCTTCAGTAGGAGTGCTTGCTGAGGATGTAATCGCTCTGCTTCTTTGGGCTGAATCTTAAAGCGCAATAAGTCAATTTCAAATTCATCAATGTATGCCCCTTTGGGTGCAGTCCCATTTTCAAAGCCATAGCTTTTCATCAAGGCAATATTGTCTTCGATTCCTTTCCATCGATTTTTTGGAAGGGATTGGAATTGTTGCTTCCCATTGTAAATCGTATGATAAAAGGACTCAAGATTTTTACAGTTCCCAAAATGAGCATCCATACCCACCACAGCCATTGACTGTAATGGTACGAATGGCTTGTCTTGATGCTTGTCTTGATGCTTGTCTTGATGCTTGTCTTTATTTTCACCCAAATAATTTTGCACGACCATGTGTGCATTCGTGCCACCAAAGCCAAATGAATTGATACTGGCCTGTTTTATTTTGTCTGTCCATGGTGTGTGAGACACAATCATTCGGTCGCTGCCTTTCCAGTTACTATCCGCTTTGATTGGGTTGGTCAAGTTGATATTGGGTGGAATGACCTCATGCTGCATGGCCAACAATACTTTTAGTAATCCGGTCATACCAGCAGCCGTCAAGAGATGTCCCATGTTGGACTTTACAGAGCCAAGTAGAGGGCAAGTATCGTGTTTTGAAAAGTAGCTGGCGATAGAGTTAAGCTCGGTGATGTCTCCCAGTGGCGTACCCGTAGCATGACATTCTATATATGATGTATCACGCGCTGAGATATTATTGTTGCCATAAGTTCTTTCAAATGCCAAATCTTGTCCTTTGGGATTTGGACTCAATAGGAATTTACCTCGGCCGTCATTTGATAGTCCGATACCACCGATCACGCCGATGATATGATCTCCGTCTCTTTCCGCATCGACTAGTCTTTTCAATAGAACCATTCCTGCCCCTTCAGAAGAAACCAATCCTGCAGAGTCTTTATCAAAAGGGACGAATTTTTGATCCATAGGAGAATAGGCGTGGAATATTGAAAAGCCCATATGGATAAATAATTGATCAGACGCACTCACTGCTCCCGCCAGCATCATATCTGCTTTACCCATTGATAATTCATCGCAAGCTAATTTAATCGCATACAATGAAGTCGCGCAGGCAGCATCCATAGCGTAGTGCGTCTTCCCAAGCGCCAAGGCTTCACTTACCATTTCCGATGGCGTATAGTCTAGAACCTCATTTTGTGGAGTAACTTGCTGATGGTCTTTTAATTTAAATATTGGTGATTTTAATAAGTCTTGAATATGAGTTTCTAACGAACGATTGTATATGTCTGCTATCAATTGATGAGAAGAGCTTGTCGGAAATGATAAATTTCCTAAAATCAATCCACAATTTTTTAATTGTTCTTTGTCTTGAAAATAGCCGCCATCAATCAATGCTTCCTTAGCTGTATATAATGACCATTGAAATAGCTTGTCCTGCTTTTGCAAATACTCTCCTGACAGTTCAAAACCATTTGGGTCAAACTTAAAATCTCTGATATAGCCTCCACGAGTAGAGTAGCATCGGTCTTCAATTCCTTTTTCTGGATGAAAAATAGATTCAGGATCCACTCCAAAATCTTGATGCGTTGCACGGCTCGTTAAGTCTTTTTCAGACATCAAATTTTCCCAGAACTCGGCTGGTGTCGATGCTCCTGGAAAAAGAGCAGAGCTTCCTATGATGGCAATTTTTGTCATATAAATTTATAGGACTATTTGATTTTTTTGATTTACATTTTTTATAAATTCTACCATACTAATTGTTTGGAAATTGTTACGGTAGCACCCTTGGTTTGGATGTAGACATATCCGTCTTCGTCATATACTGTACACGCCGCAACCAGTTTTAATTCATTAGCTTCTTGAACTGTCATGTTCACAAATAATTTTTTGCCAAATGGAATCTGTCGATACAAAATGGCGCTGTCGGTCTGTAGCGGTAAGCTATTCGCACCGCCATAATTTTTCTGGACCCAAACCAACATGCCTTGATATTGAATATCGGCAAAAAAGGTATTGATGCTGTTGACGGGAAATTGGCCTTGGTCAGACAAGGGCACTTCAGGAGCCATACATGAAAGCACGATTTGCTTCTCTGTGCAGTCCAAAATCTCTTGGATTCCTTGAAAATGTGCGCCATGAAAAAGTGAACCATCCTGATATAGAATTTGTCCAGCTGTTGGCTGATAGCTTCCACTTACTTGATGATTAAATATTGGAGATGTAGGAATTGATTTTTTATTCAATAATGTAACCGTAGCTCGATAATGATTGGTTGGTAGTTTTCTTCCTTCACTCAAGACTGTCGTTTCGAAAACAATTTTTATCTCGTCTTTTTCAAGTTCTTTCAACTCAAGGATATAATCTTCGGTTTGATTTCCATCAAATATGATCCCTTTAAATAGAGATGTGTTTTCTATTTTAAAAACAGAATAATCAGGATATAATTTTTCACAACTTTGTGCCATCCACCCTACGGCATTGACGACCGGTAAGACGGCATTGTTTTGAATCTTGTGGTGGTTTAGAAATGGATTTTTTTCTAAGGTCAAGTGTCTATCGATGCGATGTGTTCTCAATTCACCAAGATGACTGACTGCCGCAGGTAAAGTCCCTCCAATAATAACTTGTGGCTGATCTGCATAAGTAGTGTTGAGTTCATTGACCAATAAAGCAGCTCCACCTTCACTATTCACTAAGCTGATACCAGCAGCTTCAAACTGCGCTTTCAATTCTCCACTTACCATGCCACTATCCCAGGCGCCCCAGTTGATGGCCGAGACCTGTGTGTTTGAATGATTTGTTTTAAATAAATGTGCAGCCTTGCTCAGGATTTCATTTGCAATAGCATAATCTGTCTGTCCGACATTGCCATAAAATCCTGCGACCGATGAGAATAAAATTAAGTGATCTATATTATGAATGTCTACTACAGAAAGTAGAGTCAACATCCCATCCAATTTAACAGACAAGACATTTTCAAAATCAATATCTGTTTTATCTTGAATGTATTTATCTGCCAATCGACCAGCACCATGAATAATCCCAGTAACTTTTCCGAGCTGATCGGTTGCACTTTTTAAAGAAGTCTTAAAACTAGTTGAATCCGTGACATCTCCTTGAAGATATATAACCTCACTGCCATGGTCTTGTATACTTGATATCGTTTTGTCAATTTCTTTTTTTGCAATAATATTTTTGAAAATGCCTTTTACTTTTGGAAGACTTGGCTTTTCACCTTTTGCCTTCATGTCATTCATGATCAATCGCTTTAAAGCTCCTTCATCGTCTTCATGTCTAGCGAATTCAGGTATGTCAAATTCAATGTTAGATCTTCCAAGTAATATAAATTTACAGCGAAATGTTTTCGCCATTTCAATGACACAATTAGCAGTCACGCCTCTAGCGCCTCCACTGACAAAGAATAAAGATTCGCTGCTGACAGTTGTTGAGATAGTTTGATTTTCTATTAATTCAGCGGGTAGGGCACAGGTGGTTTTTCTGCCATCTTCTGAATAGCCAACTTCTACGATCGACACATTTGCATCATGATACTCTGCCATTAATTGATTGACGATTTGATCTGATGATAACTCTGGCTGAATGTCAATCGCTCTGCAAAATACTGGCGACCATTCTAGGTTCAAGCACTTAACCAATCCTGTGATACCACCGCCAATTACAGAAGTGTTTCCTCTTTTTCCTTGGCCTAGTTTTCCATCCATTCTCGTACAAGTCAAGAAATTGACTCTTTGATTTTGTCCTAAGTCATTCAAATCTTTTTGTACATGTTTGGCTATGAAAAACAAACTTTTTAAAATGTTTTTTTCTGTAGAGAAATGTTGAGTAAAATTAGATCCTTCAAATTCGAAATGAGGATGGACATGTATGACACTTCCTATTTTTCCATGTTTTTCTCTAATCTCTTGGATGGCATTTCCCACAGTTTGGTCACTGCTATCTGATAAGGTGAAGGCATGATTAGCGATTGGGTTTTTAATACCATTTAAATTTAAAGCCACGACTTGATTTCCTTTTTGTCTGAGTGTTGAAATGAGTTGGGCAGTCAGATCAGTACCATCATTTATGACTAAAACAACATGAGATACTGGCAGAGCAAATTCTATTCGATCTGGTTGTGGCAAGTATTGTAATCCAACTTGAAATCGCTTTACTCCATGAAAGCTTCCTGTTGTAATCTGCCCCAGCTTTTTCGGCTGGGCTGTTTGCGTATCACTTGATTTAACACAGCCTATATCATGACTTTTTTTTTTCCATGTGAGCTAACAAAGGAGACTATTTCGGCTAAGGTTCTTAACTCTGTCAATTCAATCGGATCGATACTTGACATTTCAGGATGTTGTTTTGTCAATGCACCGAATATTTCAACTCGTTTGATGGAGTCTATGCCTAAGTCGGCTTCCATGTCCATATTGAGTTCCAACATTTCTGCGGGATATCCTGTTTTCTCACTGACGACTTGTAAAAGGGATGATGTCAGTGTGTTGATATCGATAGTTCCATTGCTAGATGGCTGATGAACTCCAATTCCATTTGAAGAAACGATGACATGAGGTGCCGGTATATGTGCTGTAATCTTCGGAGCTGCGATTGAATTATCAACATTATTTGTTGTTTTAGCCGCACCATTATTATTAGTCACGAAGCTTATAATTTCCTGTAAGGTTCTGAGCTCTGTTAATTCAATCGGATCAATGCTTGACATCTCAGGGTGCTGCTTTGTCAGTGCCCCGAATATTTCTACTCGCTTAATGGAGTCAATGCCTAAGTCAGCTTCCATATCCATATTAAGTTCCAACATTTCAGCAGGATAACCAGTCTTCTCGCTGACGACTTGTAAAAGCGATGATGTCAATATATTGATGTCAATGCTGTCGCTAGCTTTTCCATTTGAGGCAGGTGTGACAGGCGTTGTGTCGACTTCAGTTGCTGTCGCATTGCCATTGGAACCATTAGAATTTGCAGTTGATCCATTTTTACTTAGATCTGCTTGGACTTCATTGCTGCCATTGCTCTGGTATGACTTATTTGAACCCTTCGAAATCAATGCAGGAGATGTCATTGGCGCTGAGACCACAGTTCCATTTCCACCACTCATCTGCTGCATAAGAATATTTAGCAACTGCTGAGACTGTTGATTTTGCGCATTCATATATCTTTCAAAAATCTCCAATGACTTTGTTTGGTTGACTTTGAATGAATCCAGAGTAGCTTGTAATAATGTATATACTTCTTTATTCATGATTTCTTCTTCATTATCTGATTGAGAATGCATGCCCTTTTGGACTGGTAATTGAGCTGGTACTTCTACTATTTTTTCGACAGTGACAATCTTCTCTACAACTGTAGTTCCTCCACCTGAAATTTTAAAGCCATCGGTCATGAGATCTTGATGTACTTTTTGGGTTGCTGCTGATACAAAATTATTACCACTCAATGCCACTGTCAGTTTTGACTTCGGAGGAAGTGGAGAAATTTCTTTTTTATAAGGATCGATGTTTGACAATGGCAGACCAAGCACTTGCATTTGTACTGCTGCTTGACGGAAGAGTAAATCACTGTCTTTTTTTGCACTTGCATTAATCGCAATGGCATGAAAGTCCTTTCGGTCCAAAATGTTGCGGACTAAATTTGTCAATACGCCTTTAGGTCCAAATTCTATAAAGACCCGTCCTCCAGCATCGTAAATATTTTCAATTTGATTTTTAAATAGAACCGGATTTAATATTTGATTTTTTAAAATTGATTTGAGATTATTTAAATCGCTAGGATATAAGTCTCCAGTGGTGTTAGAGTAAACTGGTATTTGTGGTTTATTAAATTTTTGTTTGTGTACAAAGTTTGAAAAAGGTTGCTGTGCATGTTTGACAAAGTCAGTATGAAAGGCTGCGGCAACTGGAAGTGGGACGACTGAAAATCCATTTGCTCGCAGCTGCTCTTCCGCTACCTTGATGTCAGGAGTTGATCCACCTAAAACGACTTGCTTATTTGAATTCACATTCGCGATAAGCACACCACTCAAATTCTTAATGGCCTCTACTACCTGCTCTTGAGGCGCTTTTACTGCCAGCATTGTTCCTGTATCTGTTGCAGGATTATCAATCGCCATGGCTTCACCTCGTGTCTTGGCCAATTGTAAAAAAGTATCGTCATCATAGACGCCAGCTGCCCAAAGCGCCGTCAATTCTCCAAAACTGTGGCCAGCAGTAAAGTCTGGAGTGAAGCCTGCATGCTGCATCGTTTTATATTGCCCCATGCTCACCGTACCAATGGCGGGCTGTGCAAACTGAGTTTTAGTCAACTCTTTTTGTTGCTGAATTCTCTCTTCCTTACTGAAAACTGGAATGGGAAATATCGTCTTGGATAAAGCTGTGGAGCCAGTAGATTGATACAGTTTATCTGCCTGCTCAAAAGAATGTGCAAGTGCTGGAAACGCATTCGCCATTTCCTTAGACATGCCGACATATTGTGATCCTTGTCCTGCAAATAGAGCAACAACTTTGTTTTTATTTGTATCAATGCCTGTCGGTCGATAATAAATTCCTTTCGGATGATCCCAAGCATCAGATGAAAAGCCTTGGCTTATCGCTGTCTTTAATATCTCTATACAATCTTGAATGGAATCTGCGACAAAACCGACCCTTGCATGCTGTTGTTTTAATACAATGTTTTTACTAGTAGTGACGAGTTCTCTAAATGTAGTTTCGCTTTCTGCAGCTTTGAGTTGGTTTAGTATGTGATTACCAACTTGACTTAAATCATTAGGGTTACTGGCGCTTAATATGATTGTTTTATATGGTTCGTGCAGTCGATAGTCAGTGCTTTTTGGACCT
>ENA-ORXT01005310-ORXT01005310.1-marine-metagenome-genome-assembly--contig:-NODE-5310-length-12696-cov-78.055393_pt1 | contig 12696 bp, 12 predicted proteins | sample MGYA00237868_ERZ511482 | MGnify/ENA metagenome assembly ERZ511482 | reverse complement strand
TTGGGGGTTAGCGGTTTAAAGTGTGCGTGTTGGGATCTGCAGATCGCAGACATCCGGTAAAGTGCCATCAGCTTGCCTCTGTGTATTCAGCCAAGCGTTAAATGCGGCAGAGCCTGTTTTCAGAACTTGCACGGTCGGGCGCTCCGCTTCGGCCATGTCAGCGGCGATTTCGGCCGTGTTCATGCGATCAGGAATCCATCCCGGGATCTCCCCGATGACGCCGACCTTTGGTTTCTCTAATAAGTCATATCCCATCACTGTGTTCCCCCAGATGGAGTAGTCTCTGTTCAGATGGTATTTCTTGCCTCGCATCAGGAAAAATTGACTGTTGCCGCTGTTAATTTGACCTCCGGCACGCGCCATTGAGGTAACCCCTTTGCAGTGAAGCCCAAAGGCCTCAGCTTTGCCGGCCTTGTCCTTCAAAATAAATGAATCGACATCAGGCTGGCTTGCGATTGGGAGGCTTTTATAAAACCCGACGCCAAATTCCCGTTGGTCAAATTTCTCGGTTGTCAAACGCATGAAAGGCATATCCTTCCCACGCTTAAAGGTAAACTCGGCCGGGATATTCGGAAGGGTGGAATCGCCTGTACCGTTTCCATTTACCGCATCTCCCGTTTGGTTCATGAAACCGTCAATGACGCGATGAAAGGCAACGTCATTATAAAAATCTTGTCGGGTTAAGGCCTTGATTTGCGCAACATGTTTCGGCGCTATTTCCGGAAGAAGCTCTACACCAATCTTACCATAATTCGTATCAATGATGAGCAGGTTTTCGGGATCGACCGTTCTCCACGCCTCGCTCGGAGCGTTAAATCCGATCGATGACAGCTCCGGCGCGGTCATATTTTGCGCACTGGCTGTCACAGCCAGGCCGGCCAGAATTGACGACAATGATAGCGTCCAAATCATCCGTGGTAGCATAATCAAAATTCCTAATTCAGTCGAAGGTCTAGGGTCTGCAAAATTGACATCTCTGACGAGCAGCGATTTGCGTATAACGGCGGTTCTTAAAAAAAGCAGGTTATTTTGCAGTAATTAAAGCACCCGGGTCGGAATGCTTAAATCGCAAATCTCCGGAAACGTCCCGTCAGCCTTTCTTTGCGTTTTGAGCCACGCTTGAAAAGCCGGGTGATCCGTTTTCAACGCTTGGACAGTGGGTCTTTCGTCCTCCGGCATATCGCTCGCAATTTCGACCTTATTCATGCGATCTGGCAGCCAATCTGGTACGGGTCCGCCGACCTCACCCAAAGCGGGTTTTTCCAATAGGTCATATCCCATGACAGTAACGCCCCAAATACTATATTGCGTGTCTAGATGTTCTGCTTTCGCGCGCATCAGAAAAAATTGGCTGTTTGCACTGTTCGGATCATTCGTCCGCGCCATCGAGGTCACGCCTTTGCAGTGAAGACCGAACGCATTCACTTTGTTGTCATTTTCAGGCGCCAAAGCCGCTTCGCTCGTTGGCTGACTTGCAATTGGCAAAGATTTGTAAAATCCGACACCGATTTGCCCCTGACCAACTTGTTTAGCTGATACCAAAGTAAACGGCATATCTGCGCCGCGGCGAAATGTGAATTCTGCCGATACGTTTGGCAAATCAGAGTCGCCCGTCCCGTTTCCATTCGAGCCGTCACCCGTTTGGTTCATAAAGCCATCAATCACACGATGAAACGGAACGTCATTGTAGAACTTCTCACGCGTCAGTTTTTTGATTTGCGCAACATGTTTAGGCGCAATTTCAGGATATAACTCAACGCCAATATCCCCGTATTTGGTGTCGATAATCATCAGGTTTTCAGGATTGACCGTGCGCCAAGCCTCTTCAGGAGCCGTCCAACCGGCGGCAGCCGTCGCATTACTGTCCGGAACAGGTGTCTTAGTTTTTGACACCTCGGAAGTGCAGGCACTTCCGATTAAGGCGGCGGATAAAACAAATGCGACTGTTGTGCGGTAGATCATGAAAATTTATCCTTCAATCGTGCGTCGACTTCGGGGGTCACAAATTGTGAAACATCCCCGCCCAACCGGGCAATTTCTTTAACCAAACGACTGGCAATCGTCTGATATTGCGGATCCGACATCAGAAATACGGTTTCAATATCCGGGTTGAGACGATCATTCATTCCGGCCATCTGAAACTCATACTCAAAGTCACTCACAGCTCTTAACCCGCGCACTATCATTGAGGCCCCGCAGTTTTCAACAAAATGTATCAGCAGGCCTTCAAAAGGAAGCACTTCAACTTCTATCCGGTCTTTAAACGGCTCGACCACATGCTCCACCATTTCAACCCTGTCATTTAGACTGAAGAGCGGGTTCTTGGCATTGTTTATAGCCACGCCAATAATCAACTTGTCACATAATCGCGACGCCCGTTTCATAATGTCCAAATGCCCCAGAGTCATAGGATCGAAGGTGCCGGGATAGAGTGCGATGCGTTTTGTCATGTACCTGTTATATCGGGCAAAATTCGTGTTGCCAGATTTTGTTTGCGTTTTGGTGCGCCTAATTTGGAACAATAACGCCCGTTTCCGCATTTACCTTATAACGCATTTGGAGAAATAAGCATGTCCGAGACCAATATGAAATCCGAAACCTATCAAATCACCGCAGAGCCCATGGCAGACAAAAGCGTGAAAAAGGCTGTGAAAGACGGGCTGCAGAACAAGACAGTTCAGGTATCACTGCTGAGTATCGCAACATTAGCGGCCTGCGGTGCAGTCGGCTACGCCCTCACACGACCGAGCAATAGACGGCGCATGTCGCGATACACAGACCAAATCAGCGGAGTAATCCCGGGCTTGACTCGCAAGACCAGCCGCACCGAGCGCCTCGCCAATCAGATTGTGGATTTGGTCGACGCTGCCTTTAAACGCTAACGCTCTCCGAGCGCGCAGCGCTAAATCGGGCGTGCTTCTGCATCTTCGGGTAATAAGGCACGTCGTGGAGCGCCCCACGATGTAATCCTCGACTTGATCGGTAAAATGCGGCGAGCTGGGATGTCGTTTTTCCTCCGCGCTTTCGCTAACAGAGATAGATGGTCAAAGTGTCTCAGAACCGATTTCCCGTGACTCTAGCTGCCATTAGACGAGTTTATTAGTTGGCGCAGTCTCTCTTTTTTTGAAACCTCAATGCCTCTATCTTCCTCCACAAATGTTTTTGTAGACAGATAGGTATTTCGGATTAGCTCACATGTGGATTTAACGGACGGCTCACCATCAAAGGGGCCTGTGAAGCGAACTTTGAAAAACTCATGATCAAACATTTCGTCGACAACCACCAAAGTCATATCGGAATCCAGCGTATAAACGGCGCTCGGCGCGGGACTTAGCATCATTGTATTGTCTTGCTTGTCACCGGACATGAGGCCTGCCAACCCCGATAATATTGAGGATGAATCTATGGATTGAGAGGAGCAGATCTCCGACAGCTCTTCATCATATTTATAGCCTTGCTCGACAAAGCCATTCTCAATCGCAGCTGTTGCACCGCGATAGATCGAAGGGAGATCATATTTTGGAAATTGTGAGAGATACATTGTGAAAACACGGCCTCCGCCACCATAATTACAACTGATGTCTGTTCCCTTATCATTATAAACTTTGGTCGACGTGCGTATTATACCGCCAATTTCCGCTGGACAGCTCACGCCCATGACTTTGTGATAGGCTGTTCCATCTGATTTTTCGGAGAAGCCTGTGTGAACGAGATCGCCAAGATCATCGGGCGCCGAGGTGGTAGCGCAAGCCGTGACAGAAAGCGCAACTGTGCCTAAAACAATCAATTTCTTAAAACTCACAACAAAACTCCCCCAGTCTTTAACGTGTATTTTCATACCTTCACTAAAAAAGGGAGTTTAGTCAATCCGAGATAGGTTCAACGCCTCAGCATAATTAAAGCTTTACGTTTTCGAGTACTTTAGCCGTCGGGAGCTGGCGCTTCCGGCGGTGTTTCGCCGTCCTGACTCGTCTCCGCGCCCCCTTCGGCCGCCGCCTCTTCCTCATCAGCCTCCTCAATCCGGCCGACGCTAACCACCCGTTCCTCATCCTTCACGCGGATGACGGTGACGCCTCGGGCGCTGCGGGAAACGATTGAGATGTTTCTAACGGGGCAGCGGATAAGCTGGCCGCCATCCGTGACAATCATCAACTGATTGTCTTCCAAAATACTCATAGAGCGGACGAGTTTTGCAGGATCGGATTTCTTGCCGCGATCCAGATTTTGCGCTGTCACGCCCTGCCCGCCGCGATTCATGCAGCGATAGTCATAGGACGAGCTACGCTTGCCCAGACCATCATCGGCGAGGGTCAGCAAGAATTGTTCATTGGCTTGCAGGAAGCCAAGGCGTTCCGCATCAATTGGCGTCTCAACGCCGCCATCATCCGCATCGTCTTCAGTTTCATCGCCCAGCGCGCGGCGCATGGCGTTGGCGTGTTTCATATAGGCGCGGGCTTCGTCTGTTTCGATATCAACATGGCGCAGAACGGCCATGGAGATAACTTCATCACCGTCCGCGAGCTTTATTCCGCGCACACCGGAGGATGTCCGGCCAACAAAGCGCCTGACATCGGTCGTGCGGAAACGAATGGATTTGCCGTTCGCCGTGGTCAGCATCAAATCATCATCTTCGGTAACAACGCGCACGTCGACGATGCCGTCGCCTTCGTCAGGTTTCATCGCGATTTTACCATTGCGATTGACGCGGGTGAAATCAGACAAGCTGTTTCGGCGAACGCCGCCTGAGCGCGCGGCAAACATGATATCCAGATCTGCCCAGCTTTCTTCGTCTTCCGGGAGCGCCATGATGGAATTGACCGTTTCGCCTTGCTCTAATGGCAGTAGGTTCACGAGCGCTTTGCCGCGTGTGTTCGGACCGCCCGGAGGTAGTTTCCAAACTTTGAGCTTATACGCCATCCCCGTTGAGGAGAAGAACAGCACGGGCGTGTGGGTGGTCGCGACGAAGACGGTTGTGACATAATCTTCGTCCTTCATGGACATGCCGGCGCGGCCTTTGCCGCCGCGGCGTTGCGCGCGATATGTGTCGAGAGGCGTGCGTTTGACATAACCGGCAGCAGTGACCGTCACGACCATATCTTCAACCGTAATTAGATCTTCATCGTCGAAGTCCGTCCCGCCAGCGACAAATTCAGAACGGCGCGGCGTTTCATATTTCTCTTTTATTTCAGTGAGTTCTGAAGAAATGATAGACTGAACGCGTGCGCGACTGCGCAAGATGTCCAGCAAGTCCGTGATGGTCGCGGCGAGCTTTTCCGCCTCTTCCGTAATTTCGTCCATGCCCAGTTGTGTAAGTTTGAGCAGGCGCAAATCAAGTATGGCGCGAGCCTGTTCTTCAGTAAGTTGGATGCTGCCATCGTCCATCAGCTTGGAGCGAGGATCCGCAATCAATTTTATTAGAGCACCCATATCTTGCGCGGGCCATGTCCGAGCCGTCAACTTATCGCGCGCCTCTTTCGGGTTTGCGGAGGAGCGAATGATGCGGATGATTTCGTCAATATTGGCGACGGCCGTGGCGAGACCAACCAAAATATGCGCGCGGTCTCGCGCCTTGGCGAGATCGAATTTTGTGCGCCTCGCAATGACATCTTCGCGGAAGCTCAGGAAGGCTTCCAGCATATCGCGGACGCTCATCTGCATCGGCTTACCGCCGTTGAGCGCGAGCATATTGGAGCTAAAGTTCTGCTGCATCGGCGTGTAGCGGAAAAGCTGGTTCAGCACGACCTCCGGCACGGCGTCACGCTTTAGCTCGACGACAAGTCGCATCCCCACGCGATCCGATTCATCGCGAACAGCAGACACGCCCTCAATCTTCTTGTCATTGACGAGATGGACGATTTTCTTCTGCAAGTTCGCCTTGTTGACCTGATAAGGCAATTCCGTCGTCACAATCGCGAAACGATCCTTGCGGATTTCCTCAATCGCGGTGACCGCGCGGACTGTGACCGAACCGCGTCCCGTTAATACGCCTTGGCGCGCGCCGGATCGGCCCATGATTTGCCCGCCCGTCGGGAAGTCAGGCCCCGGAATAATCTCCAGCAGTTCATCATCCGTTAGCTGGCCGTTTTCCATGAGTGCCAATGTCGCCTCGATCACCTCACCGAGATTATGCGGCGCAATGTTGGTCGCCATACCAACGGCAATACCGCCTGCCCCGTTGACGAGGATGTTCGGATAGCGCGCAGGCAAGACCACAGGCTCGCGCTCAGACGCATCGTAGTTGTCTTGGAAGTTGACCGTATTCTTTTCGATATCGGCCAGCAGCGAGGCCGCAGGGCGGTCCATGCGCACTTCTGTGTAACGCATCGCGGCGGGCGGATCGCCGTCGACAGAGCCAAAGTTCCCTTGCCCGTCGAGCAAAGGCAGGCGCATAGAGAAATCCTGCGCCATACGCACCAGCGCGTCATAGACCGCTGTATCGCCATGGGGATGGTATTTACCGATAACATCGCCAACGACACGCGCGGATTTGCGGTAGGCTTTTTCGCGCGTAAATCCGTTCTCATGCATGGAATAAAGAATACGCCTGTGGACGGGTTTTAGCCCGTCGCGCACATCCGGAATAGCCCGTGAAACAATCACCGACATCGCGTAATCGAGATAGGAGCGTTTCATCTCCTCCTCAATTGTTACCGGTGAAACGCCCGCTTCGGGTATGGGCGCGGGGCGCTCATTTTCATCTTCCGGGATGTCAGTCTCGTCGGCCATTCAGCACTCGATTCGGCAGGGTTGAATTATATCTCGCAACCTAGCACTTTGCTCACGCGTATTCAATTCAGAGGCCTATTTTTAAACGGATTTAGCAGGAGAGAAAAAATGAGAAAATTACTAGCGTTTACAATGCTTACAAGCACCTCAATCATGTTAACGGCTTGCGGCGGGGCAGAGGCCGATATGGAAGAGGTCAGTTACCCCATTATGAATGCGCAAGGCGCCAAAATTGGAACTGTAGAGATTGAAGCCATTAACGGCGGCGGTGTCGAGGTTGAAGTCGAAGTCTCCGGCCTCACACCCGGGACGCACGCGATGCATTTCCACGAATTCGGTAAATGTGACGCCCCGGATTACAAAAGCTCGGGCGGGCATTATAACCCGGCAGGCGTGGCCCACGGCGATGTCGCAGACGGCCCTCACGCGGGCGATATGATGAATATAGAAATCAGCGATGACGGCGCAGGTGAATTCAATGTGAAAAACATGAAGGTTAATCTACGCGCGGGCTCGTTACCCGCTCTCATGGATGGCGACGGTACGGCCTTCATCATCCACGGCGGTGCAGACGATTATAAGAGCCAGCCCAGCGGCGCAGCCGGACCCCGCGTGGCCTGTGCTGTCATCCCTGCCGGCTAAGCGGCGTTAGTTGAGACGAACATTTGAGCGGGAGATTTCTGAGCCAATTCGCTCAAACGCCGCTTCAAAAGCCGCCGCATCGCTAGCATCATAGAAGTATTCGGACCGCGTGGCTTTATCGGCGCAACGCCCCAAGGCCAATCCGTTCCGACCAGCTGTCAAACAGGCCCCACTGTCGGCCCGATTTCGTCCGCGCTCTGCCGCCCGATCGTTAGGTGTCGCACACTCAATAAGGAGTAATTGACCCGTGTCAGGCGCATCAAACGCAACGGAATATAGATCGATCCCGTCGTCTCTTATGTCTTGGCAAAGCTCAATCGATGCTTGATCGAACTCGGGTTCATTATTGTCCCCATCGGTCATGAAAATAATATATTCTTTGAGCCGATCGGGATCATAGTGCATTTCATTTGCGAACCGCCAGTATCTGTCACTTAAGATCTGATCGTAGCTGTTTTGCAGCGCGGGCGTCGAGTCGGTCCCCCCATCTGCGATCAAGGCTGAAAGCGACGCCTCGAGGTGGTTCCATCCCGGCGCGATACGCTGAGTAGTGACCAAATCTGTGTTGTAAGCCGACATCCCGGTCCGAATGACACCCTGAAGTCTGTTAGGATCATCTACTCCGCTTTCAATAGCGTCAAACAGTGCGGTTGTTGCAGATTGAACAACTTCTATCTTTGGCCGACCATCGAGCGTCAAATCCTCCATAGACCCAGACGCGTCGAGGGCAAATGCGATTGTCACAGGATCAATTGTATTCACCAAGTAACTCGCCTTGCTGGACGTAACAATCGGCCTCGAATTCTTCCCAAACAATCCTCCAAAAGGCATATTGAGGCTGACAGGCAATGTAACTGCGACGGTTTCAGTCTCGTCATCGAAAGTAATAATAGGTTCCCCGCTCAGCGTGCCGGGGGCAATCGCGTATAAATTAGCTTCAATATTGGCCCGAACAATCTCTTCCCGGTCGCTTGCCTGCGCTTCCGTAGCGGCAGCGCCGGACAAGGCGGCGGCATCGGATACGGCGAGTGCACGCGCCTTGACGGCCATCATTCGACTGCCATCGGTCGCTAAGCCGACCCCCATTGCTATCATTAACATCACGCCGCCAAACATCAGGGCGACATTGCCGTTGGTTGAATTCTTATATTGCTTCCACATAATCTAGCCCAATCCCAGATTCCTTAGTTGGTGATTGTCTATAAAGGTAGATGAATAAAAAACCGTTAGTGAAGAATTAAGGAAAAATTAAAAAAAATAAAAATATATTTAGATTTGTGAAAACTCGACTGCGGGGCGACGAAAACCTCTTATTCGTCTTTCCAAATATCATTCCACCATTTTGAACCGCGGTCATCTTTGTCTTTGACATCGAACTTCACGCCGACGCCCGCTTCCTCAATATCATTCCAAATGTCCTTGCGGTCCCATCCGGTGAGATTGGCGAGGGTTTTGACTTCTTTATCTTTGCGCTCATTGACTTGTTTTTTGTAATCCACCGCAGCTTCGCAGGTCATTTCACCCTCAAAGGCGTGCCGCAGCACATAGCGGCCTTGGAAGTTCTGCTTATTCCCCGTCGTTTTGAATTTCAGATCTTCAGGGAAGCTTTTGGCATCGTATCGAACATGCAGGCGCGTCACGAAAACGTCCTGCGCCTGCGGCATAATACGGCGACCGCGCGGCTGTGGTTTATTAGAATTATTATCGCGTAACCAGAACACGCCCAGCTCCTGCAACTCTTCTCGAGACAGCGGGTCAGCGGCGCAAGGGTCGCACCACCCCATATCCCACGCATATTCCATAAAGACGCCGTGCCCGCCTTCGCGGTTGGCTGCGGTCTTATACATGCTTTTATAAAAGTCCGGGAATTCATCTTTGATATAGACGGGCAGCTCTTGCCCGGTCGGGATTTTCTGTGTCCGGTAATTCGTGGTTTCTACCTGTCCCTCGCGGGTGAGCGCATAGACGAATAGGTCCTGCTCCCCGCGCGCATTCAAAGTGCCGAGACGGATGGGCAGCATGAATTTCGGGCTCTCAAATGCCACCGCAATTGGACGAAGATATTCATTTCCTGTTTGCGCTTGCTCTTCCAAATTCACCTTGGCGATGAAGAACTTCATATCCTGTTTGATATAACTGCCGAGAATGCGCCCCGCGCCGGACGGCACCTGATATCCGTTTTCATCGAGATAAGTCATCAACCCATCAGATTGGGTCGCAGAGAGGAGCTGGATGTCATATTCCCCGACGGTAAATTCGTCCTCAATGGTGACGCCGAGAGATTTGGCGCGTTTAGCACCCGTCGTCACAATAATATCATCAGCCATCGGCGCGCGGGACATCATCTCCATTCTCATCTGCCGCGCACAGGGATCGCTATCGAAATACTCCACGAGGCGCGGCGCGGTATAAGCATCCAAATGCTTGAGCAGCGCGGGGTCGCTGATATGGACTTGCTCGCGCGTGATGGCAGTCGGCACAGGAATGACCATCGCAAATTCCGTCAATTCACCTTGGTAATCATTCGCCATGGTAATGACGGTGCGGTCGCCGTCACGAACAAGCGCGACTTTTGAGCTTTGATTGAACAAATCCGTTCCGGCTTTGGCAACGTAAAAACCGCAAAAGGCCTGGGCGGACGGCGCGGCGGCGAAAAGGCCAATGGCAAAAACGCTATTCAGCAGGGTCGAGTATTTCATGGGAAACTCCATTACGGTTGGAAAGGGATAGGGTGAGTTGGGTTGGCCAGTGATAAAGGCCCGCCGGAAAAATTCGGTCCATAAGCGGAACGAGAGGCGCGCAGAGAATGAGCGCGAGAATGATGCCGGCCGCATTGAAAAAAGCGAACTGAATAGTGAAACCGACAGCGGCGACGATGCCCGCGAACAAGACACGGCCAAGCCTGGAATTCGGAGTCGTTTTCGGATCAGAAATCATAAAGAAAGCGAAAATGAGCAAAGCGCCTGATTGCATTTGATGCACCGGAATCGCCAGTGGATCGCCGAGCCAAAGCGCCCGACCAAAGACGAATGACGCATAAAACGCCAGCAGCGCGAGTGAGACATCCCAGCGTTTCGCCTTCCCAGTCACGACCCCGCCCAGAGCCAGAAGCAGCAGAGCAAACAAAGTCGCCTGCCCCCACTGGCCCGGAGAAATCCAAGCCGCGCCGTACAGGAATGACATAATCACGAGGCCGAAATTCGCGGGGTTAAAGATATGCTTGCCCTGAAAACGGATGAGATATTTCGAGGCCACGGCAATGACGCCTGCCGCGATGGACAGCGTAATTGACCCGGTGCGCAGTAATAATGTGAGCGAGAGCGCCGAAATCAGCGGGCTACGCGGATCAAAGGGGCGCTTAATCATGCGGTCAGCAAAAGCCTGCGTTGTCAACGTCGCGCCAATACAGCCCACCACATGCCACCACGGCAGGTGAAAACTGTAATGAAACAGGCCAAGCAGGATAAGCGACGAGAGGACCGAGATTTGGTAATTACGCGGGTCAGCGAACAAAGCGCTCAGTTTTCGTGTCTGAAAGGAAACACCCGTCACATCTACACCTCATGCAAGTCCGTCATGAATACACGAAAACAATGCGGCATAATCATGACAAATTAACCACGTTCATAGGTGTAAGACGTGTGTGGGTGGGGAATCCTTGGCAGGTTACTGCAAAAATTTGAGATTTGTGTGGGTTTACACAGGACTGTCATCCCCGCCTTGAGCGGGGACCTTTGTAGAAAGCGATATGTGCAACGTCAGAGAGACACAGGACAACGGCGGAAAACGTTGATCCAAGGGTCCCGGGTCAAGCCCGGGATGACATTGGGTGTGTGAAGCACGATTTACAGCTAAGTGTCACCCCGGTCCGGGGTAAAGTAATTGATGCGGAGTTATATCAACTCATCTCAATCCGGTTCCAAATTCTTAATCGTTAAATCTTCCCAATTCGGGTTTTGCTTTTCTATCAACTCATGCTTCCAAGGCACTAACCAGCGCTTCAACCGCTTTTCACGCGTAATCGCGGCGTCAATATCGTCGAACGTCTCGAAATAGACCAGACGCTGAATATTATACTTCCTGACGTGTTTCGATCCCGTGCCAGACTTATGCTGGCTCACACGAAAATGCAGATCATTCGTGACGCCAACATATGTCGGACCGCGCGGCACATTAGCCATGATGTAGACGTAATAAGTTTTCACCCAACTCTAAAACGGAATTTCGTCATCTAAATCAAAATCACCCTTTGGGCCCTCTTGCGCAGACGCGCTGCGGCTTCCGCCGCCGCCCTGATCCATATTGCCATAGCCACCGCGGTCTTGGTTGTAGCCACCTCCACCGCCGCCGCCACCTGAACGACTGCCGCCGCCACCTTGTCCACCTGCACTGTCGAGCATGGTTAGGGTTGTGCCGGGGCCCTGTAAGACAACTTCAGTCGTGTATTTATCATTGCCGTCGCGGTCTTGCCATTTACGGGTTTGCAGCTTGCCTTCGATGTAAAGCTTAGAGCCTTTTTTGACATAGCGCTCAATTACGCCGACGAGGCCTTCACCGAAAACAGCCACGCGGTGCCACTCTGTTTTCTCGCGCTTTTCGCCGGACTGTTTGTCGCGCCAGCTTTCGGATGTCGCGATTGAGAAGTTTGCGACTTTGCCGCCATTGCCAAATGTGCGGATTTCCGGATCATTTCCGAGATTGCCGACGAGGATTACTTTGTTGACTGAGCCTGCCATGATGCACCTATTGTAATTTTGTTCTCTTTATGTTCTAGCCGACTCACAGCGTCGCTGCAAGGCGCGGCTTCATTCATCTTGTTTTGGGTTGAGCAGCCCCCTAAGTCCAGCCCAGCCGTAGATAACCTGTTAAGAACCGAGACCCATCCCACATGGCCATGTTAAAAAATATCGAAGTCCGCGGCGCGCGCGAGCATAATCTCAAAAGCGTTAATGTGGATCTGCCGCGCGACAAGCTCATCGTGATTACGGGCCTGTCGGGGTCCGGTAAATCCTCCCTCGCCTTCGATACGATCTATGCCGAAGGCCAGCGGCGTTACGTTGAGAGCCTGTCGGCCTATGCGCGGCAGTTTTTGGAGCTGCAATCCAAACCCGATGTAGATTCGATTGAGGGCCTCTCCCCCGCCATTTCGATTGAGCAAAAGACAACGTCCAAGAACCCGCGCTCGACCGTTGGGACCGTGACGGAGATTTACGACTATATGCGCCTCCTCTGGGCGCGAGTTGGTATTCCCTACTCCCCTGCAACGGGACTGCCGATTGAAAGCCAGACCGTCTCGCAAATGGTTGACCGCACCATGACGCTGCCGGT
>ENA-ORXT01005309-ORXT01005309.1-marine-metagenome-genome-assembly--contig:-NODE-5309-length-12698-cov-8.672292_pt1 | contig 12698 bp, 13 predicted proteins | sample MGYA00237868_ERZ511482 | MGnify/ENA metagenome assembly ERZ511482 | reverse complement strand
CCCCTGAGCCCCCCTAACCCACCTCCCCCCTTCCCGTCCGCCCCCCTTCCTCCCCCACCCGTGAACCCCCCGTCCCCACGTCTGCCCTTGGCCTGCATCAGAGGCCAGTTGCTAAGAATTGGTGTCGGACAGATACGCACTCGCCCCCTTCACTCGCTGCAGTTGCTCAGGGGCGCCCATGCCCCCACTCCGTCAACGTCCCACACACATCCGCCGCCAGCAATCATTTGACCGGTCACATCTCGTGGTAAGTGACGTCACCTGCTTGCAGACTGTGCTCACGGCCACCCATCTGACTTGTTGACAGCGAAGAAACTCTCTCAAGAATGCCCCTAAATCGATTGTAGGTCCTTGTCAGCCGAGACGTCATGCTTCAGTGTGCGATTCAGTCCACCATCCGCCATACGAAGAGCCGCGAGCCTCGTGTGTGGACCCAGCACTCCTCACTTTCAGTTTCCTGGAGGGCGGCGTGTCTCATGCGGGGGATCTGGATCCTTATTTGTTCACAAAGCGAGCCTTTCTGGGCGGTCAATGGTCGTTTGTTCTCACAACCATAGGCAGGGATGGGATCCTCTGTAGCCGCGTTCTGACTACCGGTTGCGTCGTGCGATCACTGGTAGATGCTGCGTACGTCTCTCTTCGAAGGGTAAGCCGATGTGGAAGCTCCCCTGCGAATGGTGTCCTGTGGGCCTTTGGCCCTCAATGATACCACCTGGCCGTGCCCCCCACCCTCCGGCAGCCCTCACGAACCCTCCCTCCCCCGCCCCTCCTGCGCCATAAAGGAGATCGGCTGCGGGACAGAGACCGCTTACGGCTACCGGTGTCGTTGCGCGTGAAGGTTCGGCCGCGAGCCACGCCGGAATGAAGGCATCATCTGGCGCGGACCGAAGCCGTGGCACTCCAACTGCGCATTGTTGACACTCCCCCCGCCCTTCTTCTACATTTAGTTATCATGTGCGTTCGGCGTCGTGAAGAGGAGTAGGACAAGGAGAGAGGTATGCTGTTTGCACTGTGTATGGTTTGGTCCGCCGTTCCCCCCCCGTAAATGTGGGCCCGTCCGGTGATATGCTTGAATCTTTCTGTTCATGTGGCCTTTGCTGCCGCATTGTCCCCGAATGCCCCCATTTCGCTACTGCTTCTTTCCTCCATACTGCTCTTTCCTCTTCACTGGCGCGGATGCGGACGGCGAGGGGGGAGGGGGCGCTGAATGTTCTTATCTCTCTGTCCTTGCTTTGCTCTGGGTTTTTGGATGCGGCTTGGTGCGAGGGCCGGGCGCGAGGAAGGCTAGGCCCGTCCAGGAGGTGCTAGAGAACCGCAAAAGACGCTTTTATGTTATGCAACGTACTTAGCTGGCGTGGACCTGTACGACAGCTCCCCAGCTGGCATCACATATCAAACCGCTGCTTGAATACGAATCGAGCCCAGGCACGCTCGCAATCGTGGCACCAAGGGGGGCGACGTGACTTGTCGCAACCGGTGCGGTGATGCCCCCAATTGGAGCTGTGAGGGGGGGGGGGGCGGCTCCCAGACATGTCGTTGAACAGTGTCAGAACCGTGCTGGCCGCGTACTGTAGCTCTTAGATGCGAATATGCCATCTATACTGATTGTGTAGACACTGTGGAAAAGCGGGGTTGAATATGGCCCAGTACAGCCATTTCAGACATACTGGCACCAGTCTGAAAACCTCCAGGGTAGTAAGTCCTCAAGCAGCGTTGTACGTAATCGCGACGATGGACTGGTTGAGTTCTCCTGTGTCGAGATGGATATTGAAGCGGCTGCACGCCAAGCCGCCACAGGGCGGGGACAATGCCGTCGCCGCAGCGCTGCCCACACCGCACTGATCGCCTGGCGACCGTGTCGCGTCTGGCCGCCACGCAGGCGGCTGGCTGCTCGGCTGGCGTGGACCACATGCGGGAAATTGAGGCGCGGGATTGTAGGCGCTTGTGTTTTCTTGTTTTCCTCACCAGACGCTTCCTCTCCCTGTGTTTCTTTTTGGGCTTTCTACTCGTTTCCCACCTCCTTTTGTTCTCCACGCTTCTCTTTTCTGGCCGCCCCCGCTCTTGCGACGGTGCGTCATTCCCTTTCCTTCCTCTTTGCGCGGTCCGCCCTCTCTTCCTGCGCAGTCGCCTCCTCCACCGACGTGGGTCGGTGTTGCATGGCCCAGTTGGCCACCCCCAGGCGCCCGCCGCGCCCCCTCCCCCACCCCCCAGTGCACCCCAACGGCACGACCATGCCCGTTACCGGCGTTGTGGGGGGGTGCGATACCCCGCCGCCCACTGGCCCCTGCTTGCGCATCAACCCCGCTGCGTGCACGACCGCGTGCATTGCGACGGCCAGCGTCACCCTGGCGGCGTGCCTCACTCTTACCCAGTACTACCCAGGCCGCTTTCATATCCACCCGCTGCCCTACGTGTCGGACGCGGGCCTCCGAGACCCTGAGCGGATCCTCCTCGGCGCGGGCTTGTCCCTCTCGGGCGCCCTTTTCATCCCCCTCTCCATTGCCGTGCGGTTGCACCAGCGCTCCCTCCTGTCGTCCCTGCCGCCGCTCATCCCCGTTGGCGGCGCCCGCAGCGGCCGCCGCATCCCCGTTGCTATTGTGGCGACAGCCATTGAGCTGGCGGGCCGCGCCGGCTGGGGTGTCTTCCTCTTCCTCGTCGCCACCGCGTCGGTGCCCGGACGGTGGCTCGCCCACCACGCCGTTGCCGCGTCATTTGCGCTCTGCGGAGCGGTGTGGGGCGGCTGCTCCGTCGGCACCCTGTGGTTGACGAGTGGGGGGCGGGTGGCGCCCCGCCCAGACGGCGCGGGCGGCACCGGTGGGGGGCCGGGCGCCGCCGTTGGCAGCCGCGCCCGCCGCGTGACGGTGGCTGCTTGGCTTTCGGCGCTCTTGTGTACGATCATTGTTGTGTTTGTGGCCGTGTGGGCGACGGTGCGGCTTGACATGCCGCCCAAGATTAAGAACAAGGACAAGCGGTTTGTGGCCATGGCCATCCTAGAGTACATTGGCACGGGCTGCTTCTTGAGCATCCTGGGGGTGCTGGCCGCCGAAGTTCGGGGGCGCGTGCTCATCATTTCATTGGGGGATGCAACGGAGGGGCGCTCGGGTTGAGCGCCGGACCCCAGATGCCTGTGGTGGGGCGGGGGGGGGAAGATGGCGGCTGTCGAAGATGCGGCACCAAGGGCCGCAGCAGGGTGGAGCTATGAGTGATGGAGGTTCATTCAAAGAACTGCTCTGTATGCGAACGTGCATGGCATGTTCGCAACAAGTGCAAACCAAGTCGCTCTCCCGGTCAGACAACCGTCCGGAGCATTTCAGTTGTTATGTCAGGTCAACGCGGGTGCACTCGCCTGTGCGTCGCCGATGGAGGTCGTTCTTACATTTGTTTGCTCCTTTTTTGCATGTCACCGAGCGCGCAGGCGCGTGGTGCGGAGCGGCACTCCACGCGTCACGAAACTATGCACATGCCAGCGCAGCGCCGCCACAGACGCGCGCCAGCGCGTCCGCGGCGGCGGCGTAACCCGACCACTCCACACTCGAAAAAAAAACACGCACGGCTCAAGCCAAGCCACCAGCAGAGTCAGGGACAGGACCGTAAGAGTTCCATCCGCCTCGCTCTCACCGCGCGCACACAATCAGGGGGCTTTACAGCTCAAGGGAGGCCGCGCCGCCGAGCACTGGCGCCATCCGCGTCAGCACCCAGCGGGCGCTGCCCTCGACCGCCGACACGAGGCCCTGCGGCATGGCGAGCCCCGAAGTCCACAGCCCGCGCAGGGGTGCCAGCGCCGCAGCCGCCACCGTCGGGTCCACCGCGGTCGTGTACGTGCTGACCTTGAGGCCGCCCACGACAATGTCCCCGGCAATGGTTTGGGGGTTGTACAAGCCCGACGACGTGACCGTGTCAACGGCAACGACGCGGGACGGGGAGTCGTTGGCGAGCACGAGGTCGTCGCCGACCGCCACAGCCCCAGCAGCTACCAGGCCCGTAGGGGTGTGCACATAGTGGCTCGCCGTAACGGTCACCGCGGCACCCGACGCGGCCGTCAGCCGCACGTACAGCCTGGCCGCCGTCGCCGTACGATGGGTAAAGACGTACACTGGGGAGAAGCCACCGCCGCCCACCGAGACAGAATCGCCCACTTGCAAGTCCGCCATTGTCACGGTCTTACCCGATGAGAGCAGCACCTCCGCATCGCCTGGGAAGCACACCGAGTCGTCATCGTCATCGGTTGGGCTGACAGCACCGTCGACGGAATCCGTATCGTCGTCATCATCGTCACCATCCCCAGGCGTCGGCGTCGGAGTGGACGGGTTGACAACCTCCGGGGTGGCCTCCGGTGACGGCAACACTTCGGGAGACGGCGTCGGCGTGTCTTCTGTCGGGTCCACGACTGGGCCCGTGACGACGGGCGGCGACGTTGGCTCCTGCGTCGGTACAGCGGGCGTTGGCGTCGGCTCCGGCGTCGGCTCCGGCGTCGGCGTCGGCGGCTGCGTCGGGATGGCTGCCACCTTTGGTGAGGTCAAGACGCACAAGACGGGCCCGTTGCTCGCAATAAACATGCCCTGCTGCGTCGGTTCAATGGTCGTCTTGCGCGAGTTGATGGTAATATCCACCGTGCCGCGCTCCGAGATGAAGAAGAAAAAGGTGTCATCGGGGTACGTGGTCGACCCGCACGTCCGCGCGGCTCCGCCGTCATAGCCGATGAGCGCGTCCGTTGTCCGGAGGCCGTTGAAGAGCGTCATCCGCGCCGGAGCCGAGCCGTTGATCACATTTTGCAAGTCGGGGAAGCCCGCCGCGGCCAGCGCCGACGGGTCTAGCGCGACGGCCTTGGTAAAAAAGCGCATCGAGCCGTCGCCCGAGCAGGGGCTGCCATTCTCCTGGATGTTCTGCCACGGCACCTCAAACACCCCCTTGTCATTGAGGGAGCCGTCGCCAAACTCAACCGAGTTGGGACACTGGTCGTCGTTCTTAAAGGCCAACCGGAAGGTGCCGGGTAGGTCGGCCGGCGTAAACGCTCGAACGACCGCCCGCGCGTCGAGGGGAAAGGCCGCCGACGCCCCGGCCACGGCGACCAACGTCACCGCCGCGGCAGCCGTCACCACCCGCGTCCGTGCGCCCATCGCAGAGGCGGACACCGGTCCGCCACACGCAGCGTCGCTGGCGGCCGGTACCGCCAGACCACGCAGGGGGGAACGGGGTCGACGGTGGACGCTATCGGCGAGCCCCGTGGGGGGGGGGGGGGGGGGGGGGGGGGGGGGGGGTGTACGGGTGGTGGGGGTGCGGGACCCTGGCGTCGGTCGGGCGGTGGAACCGACGGCCGGGTGCGACCGCGTCGGGCGCCCAAAGCGCCGTGGACGGCGACGCGGTGGGGGTGGGGCGGCCAAGGGTGCGCGCGCAACGTCGGCCGCGGCGGTGCGGACGAGTCCGGAACGGTGCTGCCTACAGTGTGCGGTCAGTATTAACTGGTGGACAGCCGACGTGCGCGGCAGCGTGGCGGCCGGGTCGAGCGGCGAGGGGGCCCGCCGCGCGCGCGCGGCATGCGTGGGCCGAGGCTGCACGCCGCACGCCGCACGAGGGCGCGGCGCGCGCGCGCCCCCACCGTTGTGCTCGCCACGCGTCATCCTACAGCGCGGCACGCCCCGCCCCTCCCCCACACCACGCACGGCAAGGGCGGCGAGGCAGGAGGCAAAATGAAAATAAAAGAGAACAAGTATCGAGCGCCAGCCGCCCTCGCTCACTGGCAACGGCCGTGCGCCAGGCGGCGGGTGGCAACGGCGGGAAGGGGAGGCGGTGGCCACCCGGTGGCCACCCGCCCGTGCATGGCGTCGCGGGCCGCCGGTGCGCCTGCAGGCGATGCCAAGCGGCCCCCAGCACACGTGGACGCCCCCCCCTGCGCCGCGCTCGTTCAGGGGACGGGCGGCGGCAGCGCAGCGGGCACTCCCGCCACTCGGGCCCCGCGCGCGCCAATGTCAACGCCGTGGCCGCTGTACTCTGGGGGTGTGGGCGCGGGCGGGTCGACCGAGCCGCTGACGGTATTGGTATCTCGTGAGCCAAAGCACGCGACCAGACGGAGCGGGCCAATCAAAGGGGAGGGTGCGCTGCCTCCCGCCAGCATCCGGTCAGTCAACGCGGGCTGTGGTGTGGCTTGCACGCGGGCGGTCCGTTTACCACCGCCTGGCGGAAAGAGGCCCCGGTACCCCGGTATCCCGGGTGGCTTGCACGTGCCAGAGGCCGAGGGCCTCACCGTGACATGTCTCCCAGCCCTCGCGAGACCACGGTGCCGAGCTGTCATCGCTGGCGGCGCTTCACCCACCGACGCTGGCGGCGTGCGAGGAGGTTGGCGGCGTACACTTGCGGACACATGTCCGCCGACAAGTCGGAGAGAAGTGCTCGCTGTGTTTTTCCGCCCCACCGCGTGATATGAGCGGTGCAATGGAAAAGACACCAGCAGAAGCAACGGTCGAGACAGCCAGTTGGACCAGAATAAGATTGACATGCTCCCTGGAAACCACATCCTTTGCAATGTCAATTGCTCCTCCCGAATTTTTTTTTGCCGTTGTGAGCTGGGAAAGGAGTGCAGGACACAGTCTCGGCCAATGACACGGGCAAAAACGTGAAAAGCACCATCCAGATCACCTCGTGCCCTTTTCCCGTTCCCGTCTGAGAACTGGTGTTTCTGTAACTTTTTCCTGGAACATGGTGCGGTTTTGCAGTGTCCCGTCCCATTGCCAGCGGCGCCCGCGACGCGCGGCTCCCCTCTGCAGGGGCGCGGAGCTGTGGCGCGGCGTCACCCCTCACCCCCTCCGCCTGCGCCCGTCGCCTCGCGGTGCATCCGCCTTGCCTCCCCCCCCCCCCCCCCCCCCCCCCCCCCCCCCCAGCGGCCCCCCCCCCCCCCCCCCCCCCCCCCCCCCCCCCCCCCCCCCCCACCCGACTTTGTGGCCGAGACGGCCTCCCTCACCGCCCGCCTCGACGCATTCCTTCCCGCCCTCCGAGCTGCCAACGAGGCGCTGCCGCCGCCGCCGCCGCCGCCGCCGCCGCCGCCGCCGCCGTTGGTGGCGGCGGGGGCAGGCGCTCCCGCGTCACTCCGCCCACGGCTAGACGACCTCGTTGGCCCGCAGCCCGTTCCGGTCGTCGTTGTTGGGGATGACGTACCCAGTGCCGACGGCGGGCGCGGGGACGCGGACACGGCCGCGGGGGACGCGTCGGGCGGGCCGGACAATGACACGTCGGATGGCGGAGGCGGCGCGTCTCCCACCAAGAAGCGACAGAGTCAAGCGGGGTGGGTCGAGATGGACCTGCTCTACGACGCGACCGAGCATGGGGAGCTGGTCGGCGCGGCTGGCGCCGACGCCGACGCGCTGCGGAGGCCCCTCATTGAGGAGGTGGCGCCACGAGGCGGAGCGAGCGGCGGTGTTGCCACGGACTCGCTGACGACGGCCGACATGCCGAGAGGCGGAGCGGCGCCGGGCGAGTAGCAGGCCACAGCAAGCGACGGTTTGTTTTTCAAACCACGGGGGGGGCATGGCGTTGTTGAGGGGTGGCTTCTGGAGCGTGCTTCGCTGGTCCCGTGCCGGTACTGGCTGCGTATCGGTTTTTTGCAGCAAGTGACGTCGGCGCGACTGCCGCACGTTGCATTCTTCTTGCCCCAATGTCGGTGGTTTCGGCGGACCCCTTTCGACATGCTCCTCCCTTGTGTTTGGTTGTGGAGCACCTGTGTGACGTCGGTAGCCACGTCTCGCTATCCTTGCGGGCTGGGTCGGATTGCAGGGGGAGGCGGGCGCCACGTCTTGATACTACAGGTCTTCGAAGCTCACTATTGGTGTGTTTGCGCTTGGTTTCTTGTTTGCTGCGTGATTGCACAACCCGGGTTACCCTTAGGGGTTGGTTTCGCGCTCGTCGACGCCGCGGACAGCGCACCAACAGCCTGATTTTTTACCTTTGAAGTACCCGTCTCATGCTGCTGTGCATCGGCTGGGTTGTGACCGTCTTCGTTTTGCTTGTCCTTTTTGCGCGGTGCTGCGTGTTCCATTTGTATCCTGCAGCTGGAGCGGCGGCGCCGACTGACGAGCTTTCCGTATTGGTAGTGCTGTTTTGCCCTCCGGGTCTCTTGGTTTGCATCGTGTAGTCCCTGGCATGGGGATCGCAACAGCCAGATGAACTGTGCACATCGGCGCTGTGGTGTCAGTAGGAACAAGGCTATCATTCTTCCCCCGTCGCCCCACCCCAGGTCTTCTTGGGTCACGACTTGCCGTCCTTCTCCTCGTGCTTGTCGTTCTTTCCCTTGTCCTTGTCCGACTTGCTCCTGTCCTCCTTTCGCTTCTCACCCTTGTGCTTTTCCATGATGTGCCGGTGCAGGCTCGTCTTGCGCGGGTACGACTTGCCGCACTGCTCACATACCGCCGGCGCGTGGTTCTCGTGCGTCTCCCGCTCGTGGCGGCGCAGGTTGCTCTTGTTCTCGTACGACAGTCCGCACCAGCAGTAGAAGCGCGTGGCTCGCTTCTCGTGCGCGGTGCGCTTGTGAATGTCGAGCTGCGGCTTGGTGTCAAACCGCTCCGTGCACTCGTCGCAGGCAAAACTGCGGGCGCCGCACAGCCGTCGGTGTGCCTGCAGGGTCTGCTTCCACTTGTACGGCCGCCCGCAACGGTCGCAGTACCACGTGGCCTGCACATCCCCTGCCGATGCACTTGGCTCGAGACTGCCCCGAGTCACTGAGCGGCCGGCGGTCGGGTCCGGCGGCACCTTGCGGAGCTCGGGTCTAGCGGGTTGCCGAGGCCCTTGAGAAGCTGGTCGCGCACGCGAATCCACTCCCGCGTCGGCTGCAGGAGGGCCTGAAGCTCCTGGTAGAGGTCCTTGTGGGCGTGGTCTTCCGTGGGCGACACTTCCTGCGCTGGGTGGCCGCGGGGTGCCAAACAGGGGAAGCGAAGAGGCTGGCAATGCGCTGTCGTGGCTTGGAAGTCGCCGCGCGGTCTGTGCTTGGGCAGCCTTCGGCGCACTGCTTGTAGGCACGCTCCACGGGGTCGGCGACGGCGCCAGTGATGGGAGTAGAGCTCCCGCGTCGACCGGTGGGTGACTTGCTGCCTTGTGTATCAAGGGACGTTGCTCCCATCTATCGGCACCTCCCGCCGGTCTTGGTAGCGCCAGAGCCGGCAACGTCGGCGGTCCGAACACAAACGGCTGGCTAGCCGCTGGCATACCCCCGCCTGGAGCAACAGACGACTTGCTCGGCTGCTTGACACCTGCTGAGAGCGCCAGGTCTACCGGCTGCGAGTTGAGCCGTGCCGAGGTGATAGAGATTGGTCGCAGCGCCGTTGAAGAGCGTAACCGCTTCGCCCGCTCGTCACGTGACAGGTCCTCTTCCCGTCGCTCGACCGGTGTGACTACCTCTTGACTCGGTCGCTTGTGACCGGGCTGCAACAGAAGCTTGGGAAACTCGTTGGATGCATCAGCCAGCATGGAGAGCGCTGCTGCTGGGGAGTGTTCTGCTGGCGGGGAGTATCGTAAACGAGGAGGAGACCGTCCCTGAGAACGAGGCGGCGTTTGCCGAGGAGGTAGGCGAGGAAGGAGTCGTGCAGAAGGTGGGCCGAGGCGCCGAGGAGGAGGAGGAAGGGGTCCGATTGTTGCGGCCGTCCTTGCGCCCTGTAACTGGCCGGCAGCGTTCGACTTCGTGGATATTCCCCCGTCTGTCCCCAGCACCCGAGCAGGAGGAGGAGCCGCGCCGCCAATAGGGCTCATCAAAGCTGGAGAGTCGCCTTGATTGTTGGGAGAGCGCCGGAGCGAGTCACCCGACCCAGGTGGCGAGACGGGGAGCCCCGCAAGACGAGGAAGAGGCAGCCGCTGAGGTAGCCCACCGGGCTGCATCCTTGGCGTACGAGTCGAGAATGCTGCACTTTCACCAGTTGCAGGGGTGACGCTGCTTGGCATCCGCGACACCAGCCCGCTGCGAATGCTTGGCGCCGCGGTCGTCGGATGGTGAACGCTTGGCCGCACGCCCAAACGCCAAAGCGCTGCATCGCCGGCGGGCTGCAGTGGGCCTCGAGCCCCCCAAGACAGTCCCGGCAAAGCTCCGTGGCCAAAGCGGTAGCGAAAACCTGACAAGCCGCCGGGCGCAGTTGCCAGCATGGATGCATTGGAAGACGGGGGCTGAGAAGTAGCGACGAGCGCTGGTAGGACCTTGGGTCGTGACAGAGGCTGCCGCAGCAGTTGATTCGGCGTGGGCAGGGTTGGGGGTTGCGAAATCGGCTGCGACAGCTGCTGCAGCGGTTGCTGCAGCCGCGGCGCCGTCGGCCCGGCCGGATGGTCGGCCGGCAATTGCATTCCCTGCTCCTCCGCCGCCGCGAGGAGCGCGCTGAAGCCCACCAAACGGGTGGTACGAGGTAGAACTGGCGCCCCGCTAGGGACCGAGGCAGCAGGAAATGCATTTTCTGTAGCAGACCACCTGGAGGCAGGTGCAGGCGCCGCCGCCCGTCTTGGAAGCAGGCGCGGCAGGGTGGACGACGAGAATGGTAGCACCCGCACGGCCGATGGCTCGGACGGCATCCCAGGGAGCTCCAGCAGAGTCTGCTGCTGCTGCTGCCGGCTGTGCTCAGGGAGCACCGTGCTGCTGTTCTGCTGCCGCGGCCGCTGCTCCGCAGGTTCCGTAGAGCCGCTCCTGTCGACTCTGTCTTTTTTTTCAAGAATGAAGTAGCCCCCCTCTGCAGAGTTGTGTAGTGCAAACTCGGTCTCGTGGCCAAGAGTTGTGGCCCAGTGCACGACCCCGTGGAATCTCGACTGTCTTGAAGTCTCAGGTAGGATATGCAGTAGCCCCCCTACTTCCGGGGTCAAGGGGTGCAGCATCGTCGTCAAGACACTCGACTCGGATACGCAACGGGTGGACTTGCCCGGCCCCTGAGTTGAGCTGAGTGGACGCGTCAGAGTAGCGGGTGACAAGAAGCACGAAGGCGACCAGGCCTTTGGGTTCATGCATGTCCGACTGATACTGCTCAAACATCTTCCTGCGAAAAGGACCCGCCAACATGCGTGGGACAGCCATCGCCGAAGCGATGAACAGGTGCATGATGGGGGAGTCCTGCCGACGCTGCGGACGCGCCCGCCCCGCTGGCCCGTCGCCGCGGAGACGTCCCCCCCACTCCCTCGGCCGACCCGCGTGCACGAACATCCCCCCCGCTCAATTCACGGTTCGTAGGTGGGGCCGACGCGACCCGTTTGCTGGTTGCAGAGCGGGTTCTTGGCGCAGGGCACGTACACGCGCTTGCCGAGGACAACGGTTCAGCGGCCGCGGCAGATGCGCAGGACGGCAGTTGTTGGTTTGGAACGCTCGCGCGCTGGGGGGGCGGGGGGGGTCTCGCCCCCGGATGCTGTGGGCTGGCCGAGGCGGCAGCGGCGGCGGCGGCGGCGGTGGCGGCCGCGCCGGAGGAGATGACCGCGCGGCTGGTGGTGGCGGGGGCGGTAAGAGCATAGCCACCAACGTCGCTTCCGATCCGAACAGGTGCAAAATTTGACGAAATTTGATCGATTTGGTTAAACGTGGCGTGATATGGGGAATGCGACAGCAAACGGGTCTGTCGGCAACGTCAGATCCCCATATCAGAGACATCCCGATTTAGAACAGCCTGAGTAAGTCCTGCCGGATAAACCGCACGGCACTTCGGACGTCCGAACCGCCGTCTCCAAAAACGCCAGTATATAGACGGAGGTTGGGAAATCCGAGGTCGTTCCGAGAGCACGCTGGCTTCCCATTGGCTAGTACTATTCGAGTCGCGGGGGCTATCCAATTTATTTTATTCGCCGTGACGCTCGATGGACATCGCCACGTTGTAGCGCGACGATCGAGGCCGCGAACGGCGCGAGCCCATCTCGCGTGCCGGCTCGCGAGACCGTGCGCACACGCCACGCCTCGCGTCGCGGGACTCGCGCGCGCCGCCGTCCAGCGGCCGCGCCAAGCCTGAAATCGCTGGGTGCGTGGGCGTGCGTGGTCGCTGAGGGGGGGCGGGGCTCGCGGGGCACGGTGCCCCGCCCTGATATGGCCGTGCCACCCCATATTCGCTGCGGCCGGAGCGATCCGCCACCCGACTGCTTGCCGGCCAGCCAATGGCCGCTGGCCGGCGGCACGCGTTGCGGCCGCCCGGCATCGTGCTCTGCTAAGCGCGTGTCGACGAGCGGCCGCGGCTTATGACGGGCCGCCACGCGTCCGCCGTTTGGCAGCGTCGGCGGGCCGACGCGATTCGACCTCCGGATCTCTCGTCCGTCCGCCCCCCGCTGCACGTGGCGCGTGGTGGGCGTCGCGGCCAGCACCCCCCTGGATCGTGTGGGGGGGGGTTCATGGCCGCGCTCTCACACGTCGGCTGCCAGACGGAGGCTGTCGGGGCGTCTCTGGCGGCCCCCATGCGGCACACATGGGAGGGGCCGGCATAAATCGCGGGGCCCGCCCCACGTCCCGCGAGAACGTGAGGAAGGGATGCGTGGCAGCACCCGCGGCCACCCGCATGCGTGGCCCATATGAGAGGGAGCGGTGGCCGCTCCCACCGGACCCCGGGTGGTAGCCACACCCCTGGCCACCTCTGCATTCACGGCCGATCTGAGAGGGGGGGGCGCGGGTGACCTGGCGAGATTGGCAATGCGGGGGGGGGGGGCCGCACCAGCGGCCACCTGCGTGCACGGCCCATCTGAGAGGGGGGCGGGGTGGCCGCACCCGCGACCACCTG
>ENA-ORXT01005308-ORXT01005308.1-marine-metagenome-genome-assembly--contig:-NODE-5308-length-12698-cov-92.718644_pt1 | contig 12698 bp, 10 predicted proteins | sample MGYA00237868_ERZ511482 | MGnify/ENA metagenome assembly ERZ511482 | reverse complement strand
GTCGCAGATTACGAAGAAAAATTCCTAAGCCCATTTAGGGCTGCCGAAAGGGGTTACATAGACGAGGTGATACAGCCGCGCTCGACAAGAAAACGGATTTGTCGGGCCTTGGCACTGGCGAAAGATAAGAAGTTGGAAAACCCGTGGAAGAAGCATGGGAACTTGCCGCTTTAATGCACCACGCCCCCGCATACGTCATCCTCGGGCTTGACCCGAGGATCCATCTCTCCCCGCAAACATGGACCCTCGGGTCAAGCCCGAGGGCGACGGTGGGTGTTTTAGAGATTCGCAATAGATTAATGTTGAAAAACTAGCGTCGTGGGGCCGATTTTAACAGCATGTATTATTGGAGGAACCATCGGCCTTGTTTGGGGTCTATGGCGTGCAAAAGTAAATGAGACTAAGCGTAGAAAAATAAGAGACCAAAAAAGAGCACGCCAAAAAAGACTAAATAGTGAAGATGAAGAGAAACTTCTGTCATTGATGTCTGAACATTTTGACGCGCTCAAGGCAAACCATGATAAAGCTGTCTACAGCGATGAGTACGGTACAATTCAGTATGACAAATGGGAAAAAGAGCTAGCTCGTTTTTTCCGATCAGTTGGGTATTCTTCTGACAGATTAACACCATCGTCGCTAAGTAGACTTTCATCACGCTTCATTATTGAACTTTCGGAAGAACAGACTTGTGAATAAGAAAATCAAAAAAATCCTAATCGCCAATCGTGGTGAAATTGCTTGCCGCGTCATTAAGACTGCGCGGAAAATGGGCATTAAAACTGTGGCGGTTTATTCCGATGCCGACAAAAACGCACTGCATGTGGGTATGGCGGATGAGGCGGTGCATATTGGCCCGCCTGCCGTGAACCAATCCTATCTCGTCATGGATAAAATTGTTCAGGCCGCGAAGGACACGGGCGCGGATGCCATTCATCCCGGCTATGGTTTTCTGTCGGAAAATCCTGACTTTGCAAAACGCCTGAAAAAAGAGAAGATCGCTTTTATCGGCCCGAACCCCCACGCGATTGTGTCGATGGGCGATAAGATTACGTCGAAGAAACTCGCGCAGGAAGCGGGCGTGTCCTGCGTGCCGGGCCATATGGGCCTGATTGAAGACGCCGAGGAGGCCGTCAAAATCTCAAACAAAGTCGGCTATCCCGTCATGATCAAAGCCTCTGCCGGCGGCGGCGGGAAGGGCATGCGGATCGCTTATACTGACGAAGAAGCCCGCGAGGGATTCCAGTCTTCCAAAAACGAAGCCGCGACCAGCTTTGGCGATGACCGCATCTTTATCGAAAAATTCGTCGAACAACCCCGCCATATTGAAATCCAAGTGCTCGGCGATAAGCACGGTAATTGTATTTATCTCGGCGAGCGCGAATGCTCCATCCAGCGCCGCAACCAGAAAGTCATCGAAGAGGCTCCGTCGCCATTCTTGGATGAAGAAACCCGTGCGGCCATGGGTGCAGAATCCGTCGCCCTCGCCAAGGCCGTGGATTATGACAGCGCCGGGACGGTGGAATTCATCGTCGATAAGGATAAGAATTTCTACTTCCTCGAGATGAACACGCGCCTACAGGTCGAACATCCCGTCACGGAAATGATCACGGGCGTGGACCTCGTCGAGCAAATGATCCGCTCCGCGCAAGGCGAAGAACTGAACATGACGCAGGCGGACGTGAAACTCACGGGTTGGGCTTTGGAATCCCGCATCTATGCCGAAGACCCTTACCGCAATTTCCTCCCGTCCATTGGCCGTCTCGTAAAATACCGCCCACCCGCAGAGCGCACCACAGAAGACGGCGCGATTATCCGTAACGATACAGGCGTGTTCGAGGGCGGCGAGATTTCCATGTTCTATGACCCGATGATCGCCAAGCTCTGCACATGGGGCGAAGATCGCGGCGTCGCGATTAACGCCATGAAACATGCGCTGGATAATTTTGAGCTGGAAGGCATCGGGCATAATATCCCCTTCCTCCAAGCCGTCTATGATCATGACCGCTTTGAACGCGGGGACATCACCACAGCCTTTATCGCCGAAGAATATCCTGACGGCTTTGTCGGCGCGCCGGAAAATTCCGGCAATACCCGCAAAATCGCAGCCATTTGCGCGCTTATGCATGACATCCGTCAGCACCGCGCAGCAGAAATTTCCGGCAGCCTGCCCAACCATGAACGCCACATCCCCGATACATGGTCGGTCGAGGTTAAATCCCCCACGGGCGAGGATAAAATCTACACCGCCGATATCAAAGGCGACTCGGGCCTCCGCACTATCGTGATGGACGACGATACGGATAAGGCATCTTTGGAACTCGATGTCGGGCTGAACTGGAAACCGGGGCAAGATATTGTCAAAGCCTTTGTCGACAGCCGCCCCTTCGTCATGAAGTCGGAAAAAATTCCGTGTGGGTTCCGGGTTTGGCATCGCGGCGTCACCTTTGATGTGCAGGTCCGTAATCCTCGCGCAGCGGAACTCGCCAAACATATGCCGATCAAGATCGCCCCTGACACGTCAAACCTACTGCTCTGCCCCATGCCCGGCGTCATCGTCAGCGTGCTGGTCGAGGAAGGGCAAGAAGTTCAAGACGGACAAGCATTGGCCGTGGTCGAAGCCATGAAGATGGAGAATACGCTGAGGGCCGAAAGCAAATGCGTGGTCAAGAAGATCAATGCAGCGGCAGGTGATAACCTCGCCGTGGATGAAGTGATTATGGAGTTTGACGTGGGAGAGTAGGGGGAGGTGGGATTGCACATCCCCGTTTCGCGCCGACCTTCGCGATAAGAAACACGCCTTCTTTCAACCGCTTATAAAAAATCCAAAAAACAAAATCCTCACATCACTCAAAATGCCCCATATTAAACTCGTTCTCTCAAACATGGGACAAGTAAGATATCGACTTACCTGTTTGAGGGGCTGCGTGTGAAACGGGCCTGCTATGATATGCTAGCGCGTTATCTTACGGAGATAGGAGCCTGACTTTGGGCTGTTGTGTTCGTCCGTTGAAAAGCCATATTTTTCAACGGAACGGCATAAGCGGTTTGCAAAGGGTTTTACCAGGCCGGTCCGTAAAACGTCGCAGCCGCGTGGTCACTCTCGCGTAAAACATAGTTATTCTACCCTCGGTACTCCGTCGCGAGTGCTGACCACGCGGGCCGTCCTGCCTTAAAACGGTTTCATTGTAGTCGCCCCAAATGCTGGGAGATGGGCTGCAGGGGCTTCTGCTTGCCTTATACTTGGTTGAACTTTCACCTTTATTGCCTCAACCGCACAGAATCTTTGACTCTCGGGTTAAGGTTTGGTAAAGGTTTTTTTATGCCGCGTATTTGGACATTCTTACCCTTGCCTAAAACCAGCAAAAGAGACTCATAAAATTTATTATATAATTGTTCCCGGCTTTTCTGGCTTTGGACAAACCCATATGAGTGCGCCCCTCTCAACCAGAAACCTTTAAAGGACATTATGCTTTACCTCGACAACCGCCCTCTCAATCCGTCCCGTCGTCATGCAGCCAATGGTCCGGACCGTTTTTATCAATGGCGCGGCTTCTTTGATGATAACTCCGAGTTGGATGATATTGTTCAAGTCATTGAAAAGGAATTCGCCGAGCATGGTGAAAGCGATCACACGGATAAGTATTTCTTACTACCGGGCCGCTCGAATACAATCACAACACTTTGCGACAATGAAACGCTCGAAGTCCACACGATGATTTCTGCTCAGGGGCCTCTGGAGCAATGGGAACGCAGTGTGAAAACGACTTTCCCAATGAAGCGAACTACGGCGTCCATCATCGGCACATATGTGCCTAAATTTCGCGGGTCATGTTCGTCAGTCGCGAATGCGGACAGCCTGACAGATGCTTTGTCGAAGAAATCACGCTATTATGAGGCCAATCTAAAACGTCGTCATTATGAGCGGAATTCGGTGTCTGTCGAAATTGAAGAGATTGACGTCAACGGAAAGAAGAAGATTTCGATTTCTCTACGGGGCGAAAACCCAACGGCTCTAATGGCTGAAGTTGAGGCTCTCGGATTGAAAGCGTCTGAGAATACGCATTTCGGTGCTTATCTTAACGACCTCTAGCAAAATTTGGACTTCCAGATTTAAGACTTTGAAAGACGCGGCTCGTGACTTGCACGGCCGCGTCTTTTGATTCAGATACGCCATATTATGCCCGCACCCGCTGCAAAATTCGAAAAACCAGCCTTGCCGTTGCTACCCGTCGGTGTGCGGCCCTTTAATCCGCCGTTTCTTCTGCGCCATCAACTCGTGCAAACGATCTTAGCCAGTATGAAATTTCGCAAGCGCGGGTCCAATCCTATGCTGGAGCAGGCCGAGGATATGGTGCTCGACTGCGATGACGGCGTACGTTTGAAAGGCAGCTATTCCCGTCATCCGGAGAACAAAGCGCTCGTGATTTTACTGCATGGCTGGGAAGGCTCGCAAGACAGCACATATGTCGTGACCGCCGGGCGGCGCGTTTATGCGCGCGGAGCCTCAGTATTCCGTCTGAACTACCGCGACCACGGCGACAGCCATGATCTGAATGAAGGTCTGTTCTTCTCGACCCTGTTCAATGAGGTGTTCGACGCCGTGAAACAAGCCGCTAAACTGGCCGAAAATGCGCCGGTCTATATTGTCGGGTTCTCATTGGGCGGGAATTTCGCCCTGCGGATTGCGCGGTCCTTACGGGATTTAACGCTTCCGAATTTGCGGCATATTTTCGCGATCAGCCCCGTGATCGACCCTTGGGGCGCAGCGCCATTAGTCGATCTAAATCCGCTCTATCAGCACTACTTTCTAAAAAAATGGACGCGGTCTTTGCGCAAAAAGCAAATGCTCTATCCGCATCTTTATGATTTCAAAAAGATCCTTTCTCAAAGAACGGTCTTGGGAATTACAGAAAAACTGCTACCTGCCTATTCGGATTACCCGGATTTGAAATCATATTTTGATTCCTACCGCTTGGATAAACGTGATCTGGAGAACTGCCCTGTACCGATTTCCATGATTACGGCGGCAGATGACGGGATGATACCGGTCGAAAATTTGTTGGGCCTCAAACTCAATCACCGTGCCCGCCGTATCATTCATCCGCATGGGGGCCATAACGGATTTTTCCAATCCTTAAACGGCCCAACCTGGTATGATGATTACATAAAGCAGGTCATGGAAAAGGACGCCGCATGATATTTCTCTATATCGTCATTGCCATCGCCGTCCTCTTTATCGGTCTGGGGCTTGTCAGCCAAAAGGGTGAAGCGCCGGGACTCACGGATGGCCGCCTCGCGGAGCCGGGCAGCAAACCGAATACGGTTTGCTCGGAAGACGGCACTCAGTCAGAGCGCGCCGTTGCGCCGATAAACGGCCGGTTGACCGCTGTCGCAGACGCCATTGAGGAAACAGGCGGTACGATTACGTCGCGCTCCGATGCCTATCTGTCAGCGACCTATATGAGCGCCTTGTTCAAGTTCGTGGATGACGTCGAAGTCAGGCAAGACGGCGATGTCTGTCAAATCCGCTCTGGCAGCCGCGTTGGGTTTTCTGATAACGGCGTAAACAGAAAACGGGTTGAGACGATACGCCGCGTGGTGCAATCAAAGCACGGGTCCATTACATAAGGCCGTGGCCGGCGCATTTGCGCTGGCTATCAAGGAATTGAAACTATGCCTGAACAGCACCTGAAACCAAAAAAAGTGGATCACGCACGGCTGAAAGAGTTGGTGCGGGAAATGCTCATTGCATTGGGAGAAGACCCTGACCGAGAGGGCTTGTTGGAAACACCTCGCCGTATTGCTAATTTTTGGCAGGAGTTCATCGAATATGATCCGGGTAAATTAAACACGACTTTTTCCTCCGTTCGGCATGACCAGATGGTCGCGGTGACGGGCATGCGGGTTTGGTCCATGTGCGAACATCACATGCTCCCGTTTTGGTGTGATGTGTCAGTTGCTTATATCGCGGAAGATAAAGTTTTGGGCCTTTCGAAATTCGCTCGAATTGCGCATAAGAATGCCCATGCGCTGTCTTTGCAGGAAAAACTCGTCGCCGATATTTCGGACGACTTGAAGAAATACTTGGATACGGATAATGTTGCCGTTATGGCTAAAGGCGAGCATCTTTGCATGACGATGCGCGGCATTAAGACTCCGCACCGGATGATCTCCTCAGCTCTGGACGGACAATTTCGTCAAGCGGAAACCCGTGCAGAATTTATGGCCTTGGTCAATGCCAGCTAAGCATTATCGATTAGGAGCGGCGTATAATCCTCGCCGATATAAATAGGTGTTCCAGCTTCTAAAATTTTATCGACCCAAGACTGATTGAATTTGGATAGTTTTGGGTTAGGCGCCCGCAAAATGATCTGCTTGATACGCCCGGGATGGCGATTGATCGCATCATAATAAACATGCGCGTCGTGCTGTCCGGTGTCGCCCATCAGAATAAAAGATAAGTTGGGATTCGCCGCCAATATTTCGTCAATCGCATCGCCTTTGTGCTCGCCGTGGGTTCCCGTAATGAATTGCCTATCCGAAATGCCCAAATCCCTTAGAAATTTCGGTCCTCTGACAAGGCCTGCGCGGTCGAAAATTTCGCTTAAAAATCCGTGCAAATTCCAAGGAGAGGAGCTGACGTAAAAGACCGGATTAACCCCTGCGTGGAGTTTTGAAATCAGGTCAATAGCATCCGGAAAAACATAACGAGATTGTGCATTTCCCGTCATGGAATTCCATAAATTTCGGCGAAGGCTCCACGCGTCGGTTTTTATCAAGGTGTCATCTATGTCAGAAATGACACCAAACTCCGCAGCCGCAGGGGGCATAAGTGCGGTTAATTCAGCACGGCTTTCTGCGTCGCCAAAATTCACGTCATACGTAATCCATCCGGCAGCGCTATTTGGGCGGGGAAGGGCCAGCTCGAAATAACCTTCCTCGTCGCTTAGGATTTCAACGGGTCCGCAGGTGATGCGAACATGCGACACTTCACGGGTGTTGAAGAGAGCTAACATGGATTTGAAGTTCGTCCAAAGACTCGGATCTTCCTCCAATTTCTCGACCGCCTCAATCGCCCGTCGTGACAGCACGCGGCCGCGCAGGACGATTTCAGTCGGTGTGGCGTGTCCAAAATAAGGGTCAATCTCAATGTCGCTGTAAACCCGCTTGGGCCGCACGGCATCAAAGATCCGCTCTAATACAGATGCAATTCGCGCGAGGTAAATCTTGGAGATCATGAAACTAGCGCGAGGGAAACCGGCATCTTCAGCTGCCCTGACTCAACCGCGTGTTCACGACATCTAAGACCTCGAGCACCGCGTCCGGTATATTTGTGCCTGGCGGAAAGACGGCCTTCGCGCCCATCTCTTTCAGGGTCTCGACATCCTTTGGCGGGATGACACCCCCAACGACGATCAGAATGTCCTCCCGGCCTTTGTTCTTCAATGCGCCGCTCAAGGATGGCACGAGAGAGAGGTGACCGGCAGCTAAAGAGCTGGCAGCGATGACATCGACATTGGACTGAATGCCAAGATCGGCGGCTTCTTCCGGTGTTTGGAAAAGCGGCCCGATGACGACATCAAAACCGATATCGGAAAAGGCTGTCGCGACAACTTTCTGGCCGCGGTCATGTCCATCTTGCCCCATTTTCGCGATAAGGATTTTCGGTTTCCGGCTTTCGAGTTCAGTAAAGGCATCAATGCGGGATTTGGCATCTTTGAAGCTCGGATTATCAGGATCCCAAGCATTGGAATAAACGCCCGTGACCCCTGCGGGTTTGGCCGTGAACCGCCCATAGACCTTCTCAAGCGCGTCAGAAATTTCGCCGACGGTGGCTTTCTTGCGCGCCGCATCGACGGCGAGCTCGAGCAGATTGCCCGCACCCGTATCCGCAGATTTGGTCAGCGCATCAAGTGCCGCCATTGCCGCTCCCGTATCACGGTCAGCGCGGAGTTGGTTCAATCTGGCAATCTGACCTTGCCGGACGGTTGCATTATCGACTTTCAGGATAGGAATGTCATCTGTCTCATCCGAGAGATATTTGTTCACGCCCACAACCGTTTGCGCGCCGCTATCAATGCGGGCTTGGATACGTGCAGCGGATTCCTCGATGCGGAGTTTGGGAATGCCCGCCTCAATCGCAGCAGCCATGCCGCCTAAGCTTTCCACTTCGCGGATGTGAGACATCGCCCGCGCCGCCAGATCATGAGTGAGGCGTTCGACGTAATAGCTGCCCGCCCACGGGTCGATTTGAGAATTATGCTGGCCTTCGGTTTGTAAGAATATCTGCGTGTTCCGCGCGATGCGCGCTGAGAAATCAGTCGGGAGTGCGAGGGCTTCATCGAGAGAATTTGTATGCAAAGACTGCGTGCCGCCATCAACCGCAGCCATGGCCTCTATATGCGTTCGACCAACATTGTTGAACACGTCTTGCGCCGTGAGAGACCAGCCCGATGTTTGACAATGGGTGCGCAGCATGTTGGATTTTAGGTTCTTTGGATCAAATGCACCTATGAGCTGCGCCCAAAGCAAACGGGCTGCGCGGAGCTTGGCGACCTCCATGAAGTAATTCATACCCACAGCCCAAAAGAAACTGAGGCGCGGGGCGAAACTGTCAATATCCATCCCTGCCGCCATGCCGGTGCGGACATATTCCAAACCGTCGGCAAGCGTATAGCCCAGCTCAATGTCGGCCGACGCTCCGGCCTCCTGCATGTGATAGCCGGAGATCGAGATGGAATTAAATTTCGGCATTTTGACGCTGGTGTGCGCGAAGATGTCAGAGATAATTCTCATGCTGGGTTTGGGCGGATAGATGTAAGTATTTCGGACCATGAACTCTTTCAGAATATCATTCTGAATTGTACCCGCGAGTTGTTCTTGCTTGACGCCTTGTTCCTCTGCAGCCGCAATATAGAGCGCGAGAATTGGGAGAACCGCGCCATTCATCGTCATCGATACGCTCATTTTATCGAGCGGGATTTGATCAAATAAAACCCGCATGTCGTAAATGCTGTCAATCGCCACACCCGCCATGCCGACATCCCCCGGGACACGTGGATGGTCCGAGTCATATCCTCGGTGCGTCGCGAGATCGAAGGCGACGGACAGACCTTTCTGACCTGCCGCCAAATTGCGCCTGTAAAACGCGTTGGAATCTTCAGCGGTTGAAAAGCCTGCATATTGGCGGATTGTCCAAGGGCGTTGCACATACATTGTCGGATAAGGTCCGCGAAGATAAGGGGCGAAGCCGGGTAAAGAGTCTGTGAATGGCAGCCCTGAAATATCATCGGGTCCATAGTGAGATTTGATATCTATGCCTTCGGGGGCAGACCAATCTGCTCTCGGTTTGGCCTCAGAAGCTAGCGTCGGACCTAGGTCTAACTTTGTGAAATCAGGAAAGCTCATGCTCGCACCTCCGGCGCTTTAAGGTCTTTCGCCGAATGGAGGGTGACGCCCAATATAGGTGCATCGCGCGCTCCACGTTCGGCGATGGATGTTTCGAGATCGGATTTGAACTCTCCACTCTTTTCGTATGCGGTTATGCCGCCTTTGGCTTCTATCTCTTGGAATAATTCCCAAGCGGACTGGGCGAGTTTATCCGTCATCGCTTCATGCCAGTAACTGCCGAAAGCAGCGTCAGAGACCTGGCCTAAGTGACTCTCTTCCATCATCATAAGCTGCATATTTCTCGCGATGCGATGCGCGAAGGGCGTTGCTTGACCCAGCCTGTCAGTGAAGGGCCGCGTCGTCACCATATCTGCCCCACCAATCACAGCTCCAAATCCGGCGCTCATAACGCGCAGCAGATTTGTCCAAGCGTCTTCAGTCTGCATCATGCGAAGTGAGGACACGGCGCATAAAGGGATGTCGGACCCATCGCCGCCAAAGGCGTCTGCGATGCGGAGTATGATGCGGCGCGCAGTGCGGAATTTTGCGATAGTCAGATGTGTGTCGCGATCTGCCGCCATGTCGATGACCATATGACGGCAAACCATCTCAACGCCGTGTAACCGCATCGCTTCGGCTAAAGAGGCACCTAGCCATGCAATCTCTTGGGCGTCCGTTCCGCCAGCCTCGTGAATATTTACAGGCGCCAGACCCATCAGCCGCCAGTTCTGCGGCGTAGCCGGCAAGACAGATGCCAACGCCTCTGCGTCTTTCACAGGATCTAAGCCTGCCCAGACATGCGCAGCCTCAAGTCTCTCAAGCGTCAGGGCAAATTCAACGTGCTCAACATTACGCGAGTTGGATGCAAATTGGATCGGGACTAATTTCGTGTAGACGCCTTCTAACACGCGTTTGAGATCGGCTTGTGTCTTCAGATCAAGGCTGGACTCAAATCTAATTGCACTCGCGCCGCCTTTCAAATCTTCGACAAGTTGGCCGTTGGCATGCCCGAGATCGGGGTCTCGAACCGGCGCTGCGATATGCCAGCTGCGACCTTGCAAAAGCGGTAAGTCCGTTCGGCCAAGCGCAGCTAAATAGGGGGGAAGATCACTTGCACAATACAGGGGTCCGCGAATTATACCATCTTCCGTTTCGCGGGTCAGCGCGTCAAACGCCGCCCCGCGCAATCCCTTATCGACTAAGGCGCGCCAATCCTCGGTCGAGCGAGTTGGAAAATCCGTTTTTGCTTCTACATTTGACATTTTATCTGTTTAGACCTTCAGCGCCGAGGTTCAACTTGATTACCGTCAATCAGGTTTGAATGCATTAAATCCCTATGTATTTTTGTACGAGCGTTTTTTATACTGCGTGTTCTTTATAAAGAACGATCAGTTCACTATATAGGATATTGCAACATAACCGCTGTGCGTCTATTGGGCGCGCGAAACAGATTATCAGGATAGATTCTCAACCATGTCCAATGCTCCCACTGAGGAAAAAGTCCTATCCGTAGAACACTTCACGGATCGGCTTTTTGCGTTTTCTATCACCCGTCCACCCTCTTTTCGTTTTCGCACGGGCGAGTTTATTATGATCGGGCTTCCGAAAACTGAAGACCAAAAGCGCCCCGTTATGCGGGCCTATTCGATTGCGTCCCCCGCCTGGGATGAAAAATTGGAGTTTTATTCCATTAAAGTCGAAGACGGCCCTCTGACGTCCCGTTTGCAAACCATCGAGACAGGCGATACAGTTCTGCTCGGAAAGAAGCCTGTTGGGACCTTGGTTTTAGATGCGCTGCTTCCGGGTAAGCGTCTTTGGATGTTCTCGACCGGAACAGGCTTCGCACCGTTTGCGTCCTTGGTCCGTGACCCGGAAACCTATGAGCGTTATGATGAGGTTATTGTTACGCATACGTGCCGCGAAGCGGGCGAGCTGGAATACTCCCAGCGCTTGGTTGATGATTTGATAAATGATCCTTTGGTCGGCGAAATGGTGGTGCGCGAAGACGGCACCTCGCGCCTGAAACTCATCACCTCGCTGACGCGCGAAGATCATTCCCTCAGAGGACGGATTACGACACTTATCAAAAGCGGGAAACTATTCGAGAAAGCCGGAACACCGCCGCTAAACCCTGAAACGGATCGCGTTATGATTTGTGGCTCAAAAGCCATGATTGATGATACGGCAGCGTTGGTTGAGACCTTTGGCTTAAAAGAAGGATCAAATTCGCAACCGGCTGAATTTGTGGTGGAAAAAAGCTTCGTTGGTTAGGGCTTTACCAGTTCTGAAATATAGGAAATTGATTAGCCGCCAAAATCGCCGAGCGAGAGAAGAGACACCCTGATTCCAAAACCTGAATTGTCGAGAATGGCATCATTATTAAAGCGGTTCTTCGTGTAAAGCAGCTCAATCAGGGTGCACTCGTCGCGATAACGCACGCCAAAAGACTGTCGACGCGTTATGTCGGCATCCAAATCGCGAGACAACGCATAACTTGTGCTCCAATTCTCTGTGACATGAAGACGAACAGATCCGGCGATTTCCTCGGGCGGGGCATTCAAAGTATTGACGAGTAACTGACTGGTGTCATTCAACCGGAAATACCTGCCTTGTGCTTCGACCCATTTTGATTTCAAGCGCGCCGTAGAGTCGATGCGTGTAAATTCGCCGGAGTCTTGATTATACCGCAATTTCGTCTGTGTGCTGAACACGCTTCCAAGAGTGAGGGAGCCTTCGCCCACGATGTCAGATTCGCTGCCGTCTAAGCCGGACCCAATCAGATATTCCCCATCAACGCCGGAAAGCCCGGCAATCGCCTGGCCATTACTTCCTGAGGCAAAGGACTGACCGATAAAGAGGCTTGCAGAACTTCTTCTCCCCCAGTCCGCTCTTAGGCTTCCCCCAACGTCAAGCCGCGTGCCCTCCTGCCAAAAATCAAAGCCTGATGATTTATTTGATTGCCAAAGCAAAGATCCGTCCAAATCGGCATTGCCGCCATCTTCGGCGAGAATAAGACTGGCGGCGCCGCTATCCGTGAAATCATCGAGTTTTGCATCGCCAAAGCTCTGGGTGAGCTGAACACGGGGCTCCAGAACCCAAGTGACGTCTTCACCCGCTTTCAAGAAAGGGTAGCGAATATCCACGCCCGCTTGGCCAACTGTACGGTTGAACGTGCTCTTATCAGCCGTCGGAAAGAGATCATTATCCGGATTTATATTGTAAAAATCGGCCCTCACATTTCCGAAAGGTTTCACTTCAATCCCGATCGGGGCAATCCAAGTTTTACTATAGTCCAGGCCTGCCGTCGC
>ENA-ORXT01005306-ORXT01005306.1-marine-metagenome-genome-assembly--contig:-NODE-5306-length-12699-cov-12.630328_pt1 | contig 12699 bp, 8 predicted proteins | sample MGYA00237868_ERZ511482 | MGnify/ENA metagenome assembly ERZ511482 | reverse complement strand
ATATTCACATTAACTGGGCCTGTTCTTTCATTTAACTGATTATCAGACAGATGTGGGATTTGTCTTTAATGATATTCTGTTAAATTCAATTATAGGCAAAAAATATTTTTTCAGGACAATACAGCATACCTCAATAGATTCTAGTATAACGAATCTATTAATTAGCAGCAACTATATAATCCATATATAGGGATCAATCTATTAGTGCTTAAATAAATAAACTTAGGAAAATGTAAACGTTATGATAGGAATAACTATGAGTTTTGGATGCTCAAAAGTAAAATTAAAATATATAAGAACCAAGTCTTGAATAATAAATTGTTATTTTTAAAATATAAAAAACAATACATTTAGGTGATAAACAACACTTTAAGTGTTTTATAATTTTTGGGTATAAAGAAAGATATTTAACAAAATAATCTATTTGTAAACAGATGAATCACAATATTTTTCACTTAACAATAGTGCCACATACCTAATGAAAATAAATTAGAAACCGAGAAAATTTGGTACTTTATCAATATTTTTTGTGACATTTTTATGACAAATTAAATAACCCAAGTGACGTTTTATATACAGTTTAACGTCCTAAGTGCTCAATGAATAAATTAGTAAATAGCTAAATAAGTAGGAGGACAAAATTGTTTGATGGCGACGATTTATAGCGAACCACTTGGAAAATCTTGATGAATTGCGTATCTTGATACGCAATATCATTAATAGGCTTTATTTGAGTCTGGATTTGATTTAGCAATAATAGAATACTCAACTGGAATTATATTTTTTTTTCAAAAATGTGATTTTATCCTTGTGTACTACAGCCAAAAAAAATAACTTTATATCTGGAACAAGAAAGTTGTTTGTTTGTTTAAAATGGTTATTTGTTTACTGAACTACGTGCTAGTGTTCTATAAACAGTTAAACAAATAAATCGCTAAACAATACTACTTATCTTACTGTTACTGATTTGAAATAGAATTATAATGCTAATGAAATGAAAATTAAACCTGACCCAATCGAACAATATTTAGAACGACTAGAACATCTAGGTAATGATGAGCTACGCTTATTCAAGGACCTGGATCCTACTTATTATACTATTCGTCATTTATTGGAAGTACGAGAACATTGGATTGAACAGGTTCATTTGTTTCATAAAAGTAATGGGGTCAAGAATCTGCTAGGGCTGAGCGCTGCTGCTTGGTTAGTGATTACTGCTTTTTGTTTCTACCTAGTCATGGAGGATTACTTCTTGGTTTTTTGCTGTATTATTAGCTGCATTTTTACTTCTGTCTTCTTATTAAGCCTATTTGCTATCCGCACTAAATTCAAAAGTCGAGCACACCTAGAGAATATCGGTCGCCTTATTAATAATGAATTAGAAAAAAGAGGCGTAAAAATTCCCCACTACGATTACCAAAAAGATAACTGAGAAAAGAAGTCAGAAGTCAGACCGTCAATTACATTGACTGTCAGAAGCCAGACTTATGACGTTGACTCCAACGTCTAGGTCCACGTCATAAATCTGACTTCTGGCAGTCAATATAATTAACGGTCTGACTTCTGACTTCTTTTTTGTAACACCTCCTTTATTGCTTCCCAACTAAGCGTAGCACATTTTAACCTGCCTGGAAAATCTTTAGCTGCTTCAAAGGCTTCAAACTCTTCCTCTAAAATTACTGCTGGTTTGTCTGTATTTGTTTGTGTGATTTGTTCAAAATTAGCGCATAGTGCAAGTGCTTCTTCTATGGTTTTGTGTTCTAGATGCTTTACCAAAATAGAAGTAGAGGCTTTAGAAATGGCGCAACCATGTCCATGGAAGTGGAGTTTCGTAATTTTACCATCTTCTATATCTAGATATAACACAAACCGATCACCGCATAGCGGATTATAAGCTTCTATTTGTTCCTGGCCATCAACTTTTTTATAATTATAAGGTGCTTTACTATGCGCTAGAATGACTGATTTATAGAGTTGTTTGAGTCGCTCTTTCATGTTTTTTATTAGCTAGGTTTAATAAATAGTTGAGGTTGTGTAAAAGTGTTAGACGCAAACACTTTTTATACAACCTCGACTACTTTTCCATACAAGAACTTCTATTTATTCAAGTGTTTAGTACAAAAATGCTTATACTGACACTTACATATAGTATTTATTTTTAATTCTTTCCAAACTGTTGAATAGAATTTACGTTCTTTGCAACGGAAGTAATTACATTAATTGAATGTATAACAAATGAACCAATATTCTTTACCCATAGTTTTTTATTTTCTATTTTTTTCGGTTACGCTATTAGCGCAAAACGAGGGGGTACTTTCGGGAAGTTTTCAAGGCAATGGCAATTTTTTTATTAGAGATTCGGCCATTGGGGCAGCCAATACGCCACAATACGAACATCAATTGTATGGTGCAGATGCTTGGCTTAATCTGAATTACAATAAAAGTGGCTTTAATATAGGCCTTCGACTGGATTTATTTAATAATTCTAATTTATTAAATCCACAAGGTTCTTATACTGCCGATGGTATCGGGCAGTGGTTTATTCATAAACAAATAGACAAGCTACATATTTCAGGAGGGCATCTATATGACCTAATAGGAAGTGGAATTATATTTAGAGCTTATGAGGAACGGCCTTTGTTAATAGACAATGCTCTATATGGCATTCGTTTAGGCTATGATTTAAATGAAGATTGGCAAGTAAAAGTATTGACAGGTCGGCAAAAACAACAATTTGACCGCTACAATCCTGTGATTAAAGCGTTTATAATAGACGGTTTTGTAGCAGGAGGTGACGATGCCAATTGGTCTTTATCACCCGGTTTTGGAGTCGTTAATCGAACGTATGATGATGAAACCATGCAACGAATAGTCGGTACGATTGCCACTTTTACAGTGCAAGATAGTATTGCACCTAGCTTTAATACTTATGCCTTTAGTTTATATAATAGCCTATCGGTTGATAAATTTAATTGGTACGTGGAAGCAGCATGGAAAACCAATGATGTTATTTTTGATCCCTTTGCGGAAAAAACGAACAGAGATGGCAGTACTAGCCTAGGAAAGCTTGTTAACCCAAACGGGTCTACCTATTATACTTCTATGAGTTATGCGAGTAAAGGAATTGGCGTTACTTTAGAAGCAAAACGGACAGAAAATTTCACCTTTCGCACCAATCCTTTTGTGAGTTTGAATGAAGGCATCATTAATTTTTTACCGCCTATGGCACGCTTTAATACCTATCGACTTACGAGTCGATATATACCCGCCATACAAGAACTCGGCGAACAAGCTATTAAATTGGATTTTAAATTGCGGCCTACTAAAAATTTAGGCTTAGATTTTAGTTTTGCGAATATCAATGACCTAAGAGATAATTTATTATATCGAGAGTTTTATTCTGAATTTCAATTGAAGAAAAAACGCAAATGGATTTTAACTGGAGGTGTTCAATTCCAGCAATACAATCAAGAAATATTCGAAACCAAACCGGGGGTACCAATCGTAAATACCGTTGTCCCATTTGCAGATTTTTTATATAAAATAGATAGAAAAAAGAGTGCCCGTTTTGAATTACAATACATGGGCACGCAACAGGATTTTGGTAGTTGGATATTTGCACTAGCAGAGTATTCAGTTGCACCACACTGGACCTTCACCCTGTCTGATATGTACAATAGCGACCCCAAAAAGACAGGAAAAATCCATTATCCAAGAATAGATGTTTTTTATACGATTAATTCGAATCGATTTTCTGTAAGTTATGTCAAGCAAGTAGAAGGGGTCGTTTGTTCTGGAGGGATTTGTCGTTTAGAACCTGCTTTTAGTGGGTTTCGGATGACGGCTAGTTCTACTTTTTAGAAGGAGCTGTTTATTTGTTTATGGAATGTCGATTTAACAAATAAACATATCTAGGTAAGTTAAAACAGCAAAAATTAACCACATTGCCATTTACCTTTTCTCATCCAGCAATTGTGTTACCACTAAGCTATTTGCCCAAGCAATGGTTTTCTATGACAGGACTGATAATTGGTAGCATGACTCCTGATTTTGAATACTTTTTAAGAATGAAAATCTTGAGTTATTACAGTCATACCTTGGCAGGATTATTCTATTTTTGTTTACCTATAGGTGTACTCACTGCCTTTATATTTCACAACATAATTAAAGAACATCTACTTGCCAATTTACCTAAAATTATTAATGCTAGATTGCACTCTATTTCAAAGATAGATTGGAATAATTATTTTAAATCGAATTGGTTAACTGTTTTAAGTTCTATATTATTAGGTGCTATCAGTCATCTTGCTTGGGATGCTTGCACGCACCACAATGGTTTTTTCGTCAATAATAGTGCTTGGTTATCTTCCGAATTTCAGCTATTCCACTTAGAGGTAAAGGGTTACAAAATATTGCAACATCTTAGTACACTTGTTGGCGGGCTGATTATTCTACTAACTATTTTTAGATTACCGAAAACACCTATTAAACAAACAATTACTATAGAATATTGGTTACTACTAGGGAGCATAGGGAGTATAATAGTAGGCTTAAGATTCCTGAATGGACTCTCCTTTAATTTGCAAGGATTAGGAACTTTTGTCGCCACCTCAATTGCAGCATTGTTCATAAGCTTGGTGGTAACACCTTTGATAATGAATGTGAAAAAAAAATTATCTTATGACTAATAATAAAATATCAGCCTTATTATCTGTAGTACTTTTTAGTTTACTCTTTGCCTGTACAGAAAACAAGCCTATCATACCCTGCTTAAGTTGTGGAGACAATGGTATAACCATTATAGAACCAGGTACAACCGTCAAAAAAGCACTACTGGAAGAGTTTACAGGCGTGCGCTGTGTAAATTGCCCGAAGGCACAAGCAGAAGTAGCCAATCTACAATCGGAAAGTGTTTATGGAGAAAATTTAATAGCCGTTTCTTATCATGCAGGTTTTTTCTCTGAACCTTATCCTGAAAGCACCGTGGATTTCACCACTGGTACAGGTACAGAAATACTTAATTTCTTAGAAACACCTATCGGTTATCCTTCAGGAGTTGTTAATCGTAGACAATTTGAAGGAGAAAGAGGGTTACAACTTATTCAATTTGCAACTTGGGGCGGTTTTGTAGCGCAGGCTTTGGACGACGACCCACTTGTTGCACTCAGCATTGAGAATAATTTTAATCCTGATAGTCGCCTTTTGTCAACTACTGTGGAAATCACCTCCTTAGCACTCATCGCAGAAGATTTAAACATTACAGTACTCCTTACAGAAAATGACGTAGAAAGTATACAATTAACAGGAGATGGTATCGTAGATGACTATGCCCAAAAACACGTTTTCAGAACCATGCTTACAGGTACGCTTGGCGATCCTCTTTCTGCCTCTTTACAAATAGGTAGGTCAAATCAAGAAATCTTCTCCTTTACGTTACCCGAAGAATGGGTTGCTGAAAATTGCAACATTGTCGCTTTTGTGCATCAAACAAATGGCGGAAGAGAAGTTTTGCAGGTGGAAGAATTAAACATAACAAAATAAATACTTTACTTATTTGTTAAATAAAAAGGTGTTTAAATTATAAAAACAAGGTAACGTTTCTGATTCTCATGGTATTAACTTTTTGTACACCGAATATAAATATTTATTACTACACACACATTTTATATTTTGGTTTTCAGCTAGTTAGTTGTAATAGCAAGGCACTCAAAGTGCTGAGTTTTACCTTCCTAAAAGAAAATTTTTAACACTTAAAATTAGTTAATACTACTATGAGAAAGTTTCTTATTGCCTTCGTTGGCATCGGACTAATTTCCCTTGTAACGAGTTGTGAAAAGCAACAAATTGAAACAGAGTTATCAAACTTAGCTCCCGTAAACGCCCCCCTTGAAGCTGATTTGGAAAAAGCTGTACCTTCTTTTTCATCAAAAATGCTTTCCTTTACAGAAGAAATTGTATTTGACGAACCTACTGCAAGTAGCCGAAATTCCACTTTAGGCTATGGATACCAAAAGGTATATAGCAGTGATTATACTTTGGGTACTGGACATTGGGCAAACCTACAGATTGATAAGCGGCAATTGTCTCCAGATTATCAGTATGTAGCGGTCGTGACCCCTCAATATGGAGATCCAGATTTGTATGTGCGTTCTCAGTACCACGATAATTATGGTCGCCGTTATACTAGACACCGTAGATCTAGTACTAGAAGAGGTCATCATTTGGATGAGAGTTGGTTGAATCATCGGGACGTTAATCCTTATGAGACACATGGTTCTTTTTACTTACATGCTAGTTATGCTTGTAACTTTAAGTTGTCTATTTATCAAGTTCCTGCTAGAACCATATGGGTACGTCATGCTTCTTCTTATTATGGACAGCGTAATATTCGCCTACGATATAGAGGAGTCCAATATAATGTGCAGCCACAAACGGCTATTGCACTAGATTATGATCATGCGTACAAAGACCCAAAAACAGGCACTAACCCTGGTTTTAGTATATGGGAATGTACTTCTTCCCCAAGACACAATCGAGAGTATTGTGGATGGGCAAACAATGATGCTTCGACAACCAGCGAAGAGAATTATATGTATAGCCTTTCAGATGGAAATGCTAGCGATGGTTCTTCTGGTGGTATTGGCTTTCAAGCAACGACTTCTTACGACTAGAGGAAAAGAAGTCAGAAGTCAAAAGTCAGACCGAAAAATAAATTTTTCTGTCAGAGGTCAGATGTATGACGTATTCAACGCATCGTGTTCCATGTCATACATCTGACCTCTGACAGAAAAATTTATTTTTCGGTCTGACTTCTGACTTCTTTTGACTTCTACTAAATAATTACTTTCTTACGACATATTTCAAATCTTTCGGGATAAAAGAATCTATTTTTTTTATCCCATTTGTAGTTCGAGCATTAATTTTTTTCTTAGTTCTCACCTTAAACTGTTGGTCCCGTGTACTAAAAAGTCGTTCATTTAAACTTAATTCTTTGTAATCACATTTTTCAGTACTTGTTCTATCCTAGCAGAGCCAGTACTTTAATTTTGAATCTGTACGCCCATTCAAAATTCATCATTCAAAATTTTGCCATATTTGCGCAGAATTTTATTGATTGGAAACTATATTGTGCTTTACAAGAACTACCCTCCACTATCGATGAAGTATATTAACCAAGCAGTTAATACCGACTATTTAGACGGTATTAAAAAACACAATTCCACACTGATCAAAAATATCTACTTGCAATTCTTTCCAGGTATTGTCAATTATATCAAAAAAAATGAAGGAAACTTGGAAGATGCAGAAGATACTTTTGCGGATGCGCTAGAAATTATTTTTCGAAAAGTAAGGAAAGAAGAGTTAACGCTACATTGTTCTTTTTACACCTATTTATTTGAGGTTTGCAAACGACAATGGAGTAAGGTTAGAAGACGAAAAAAAATTCGTAAGGATATTTCTAATACAAAGCAAACTAAAAGACAGGTAGAGAATGGCCATTCTTTCATTGAGCAACGAGAACGCTATGATTTGTATCAAGAAAAATTTATGCAGCTTAGTCCTACCAGTCAGCAAGTACTATTAATGGCTATTGTAGAGAAAAAAAGCATGACAGAAATTGCTACGGTGATGGGCTACAAAAGTACGGGCTATGCTCGAAAACGAAAGCATCAGTGTTTACAAAAACTTAGATCGCTGATACAAAAAGATAGGCGATTTGAGGAGTTGGTGAGTTAAAAGCGGGTTGCGAAGAAAAGTGTAAAAAGTAAAAATTTGAATAAAATTCAAATTTTTACTTTTTGTAAGAAACTCTTCTACAACTCCCGTATCTTAATATTTCTAAAGGACACTCGATCCCCATGATCTTGCAAAGAAATATGTCCTTTTCGATAAGTACCAAAACCTTTCATATCTTTAAATTTACTCTTCGCTATCATAGCCGACCAATCCTCGTTAAACATTTCAAACTCGACTACTTTTCGACCATTTAACCAATGCTCAACTTTTCCGTTATTAATAATTAAACGGACTTGATTCCATTGATTGGCAGGAAGAACTGTTTCCGTCTTGCAAGCAATCATATCGTATAAATCCCCTGCTCGATGCGTAGGTATTTTGGCATCAGGATGGCAGGTGTTATCCAGTATTTGCATTTCTGGACCTGTTTGCCAAACATAGTCGAAGTTTTCATCTTCCTTTACATTATAGATAATGCCGCTATTTCCACAATTGGCAATTTTCCATTCTAATTGCAATTCATAATTTTCGTAGGCTTTATCTGTGATTATATCACCCCCATCTTTTGCTTGCCAAGCACCATCTTCCTTTTTCTTAGAATCAAGTGTCAACGCCCCATCTTTCACAACCCAGCTAGAACCAATCGTTTCTTTTTTGAAATTTCTCCAACCTGCAGTACTTTTTCCATCAAATAACAATTGCCAACCTGCTGCTTTTTCTGCTGCGCTTAAAGCATTGGCAGCAACTACCGCAGGTGCAACTGTTTTAAAGCCTAGCTGGTTTTGAGGAATGGCATTCATCGTATACCAAGCTTCGGTTGTCCATAATTCGTGATTCAATTCGCTTATCAAAGGCTTCGTTAAATGTACATATACTAAGTGGTCTGCTTTCATCCCTTTCAATTCTAAAAAGACTTTTTTCCTATCTTCAGAGACATTGACAGATACTATATCTAAAGCTTTATCATCTAACTTTGGTCCACCATATTCTTTAGTTGGTAGGTAATACCATTGTCTAATTTCGTAATCACTTTTGGACCAACCGTCATTCAAGCCTAAAGGTTCTGTAAATTCTATTTCTATCCCATTCGATTTAGCACGAACTGCTAGCATTTCAAAAGTAGACTTTTCATTATATTTTAATTTTTGTAGTCCATACCACAATTTATTACTATGCCCCCAATTGCCTGTTGAACCAACGCCGCCTACATATAAAGCCCCATCAGGTCCCCAAGTCAAGCGATTTACGCCCGCCTCTAATCCTTGAATAAAACGGAAGACACAACCTTGATAAGCCCCATTGACTTTTTCTACGAAAACTCGCTTCACCCCGCCATGTGTTACCTCTCCATGTATCATTTGCCCTTTATAAGGACCATCATTAATATAAGAAGGCGTAGAAGGCGAATTACCAATTTCATCTTGCGGTAACCAAACGACCGGTTTCTTTTCCTTTAAATTAGCCGTCCCTTTAAAATCTACAGAACGAGAACCAAACCAATCGCCTTTTTCCACATGCACTATTTTACTAGAAGGCAACCAATCGCCTTGATTATCCGCTATAAATATTTCGTTATCCACACCAATCCCTACCCCATTTGGTGTCCGTAAACCATGCGCTAAAAATTCTATTGCGCCAGTTTCTTTATTAATTCTAATGGCATTGCCTCGATGCTTTGGTTGATTCAATGCACTTGCCCCGCCGGGTAAAATACCTGTAGCTAAAGCGGCATAGAAGTAGCCATCTTTATACTCTAAACCAAATCCAAATTCATGGAAGTTAGCGGTTACATCCCAAGCATTACAAACCGTTGTGTATTCATCAATCATATCATCCCCATTGGTATCACTTAGTTTAGTTAGCTCTTGTTTTTGCATAATATAAATATCCCCATCCACTACTTTTAACCCTAGGGGTTCTGCCAAACCAGTTGCTATTTTTTTAGCTTCCATTGTAGACGGATCACCCGATTTTGCACCTTCTACAATATACACTGCCCCTTCTGAATCCCAAGTACTCACGACTAATCTACCATCTGCTAAAAAATCCATACCACCGACTTTTGGTAAAAAGTCATTCGGTCGAGCTTGCGATAAATCATAACTTGGATGCACTTCTGTCAGAGGCGTTTTATCGCCTGGAATTTTTCCAGCACTACCAAAAGGATTAATACTTTGCGGACTATACGCTTTATTGTGTACAATTGCAGTAGCAGGAACCGTTACAAATTCTGGGCTATCAAAAGTTCGCCATTTTAAATACAAAGCTTGTCCACCGCCATTTTCAAAATACTCTATTCTAAAAGGATGATAGCCTTTGCGCAATGCCATTTCGCCGTCTTTGGATTCCGTACCATGCCAACCATCGTTATTAATTATTTCTTGTCCATCCACTATTAATCGAGAACCATCGTCACTCGCTAATCGAAAAACTAAATTAGTCGAAGCAGGAATATTAAAATAACCTTCTATTGCCAAGCCAAACTTTTCTTGTAAAGGACCAAAGTCCGCCCCTTCTGCCTCCACCACAGGAATGATACCTTCAAAAACAGGTTTATCCCAGTCTACATCTGCTAAGACTTTTAATTCCGTTTCAGATAGATAAGCTTTTACAATGGCTCCCGGAATCATATCTGCATCCTTCACACTTTCATCACCTGTGGTCAAGTCTTTATCTTCTGGAACTTTTGTTTTTGCCATTGCCAACATCTGCGCTTCCTCTTCCGCATCTAAGCCCATGATATACATAATCATTTCTTTAATATCTACTTCATCCAAATCTGGATGCGCAGACATCGCTGCTTCGCCCCATACACCTGCCCCGCCCAATTTTACTTTTTGAATTAGGCTATTTTGGTTTTCTGGTGAGTTCGTATATTTTCTAGCTATATCTGCATAGGAAGGACCGATAGTTTTTATAATTGCATTGTGGCAAGTCTTACAATCACTTCTAGCAATTAATCGAGCGCCTAAAGGCTTATCTTCTTCTGTCTCTTCTACTAATTTATTTTTATTTTCGATTAAAGGTTTGGTAACAAAAGTAGCCGCTAGGCTAGTCGTAGCATTCGACTTTAATAGTAATACGCCATCTAGTGCTTTAGCCGTTAAGTTTTTTGCCTGTACATCTTTGCTATTACCAATCGTCAATTGTCCATCTGTAACTAATTTATCAGCAGATACGATAGAATTAATATTTGTTTTTAAACCAATGGTCATACCCGTTGGTACATTTTTAGTAGTAAATATCCTTTCAAATCCAAATAAACCTGCTTCGGTTTTTGTAAATTCAGGTTGTTCTTCTATTTGAATAGTTTGACCATCTGCTTGTACTTGATAACTTAATTGGACATGTCCATTCTCAAAGCGATGCCCTTTATATTGTACCGTAGCTGGAATTGTTTGTCCATTTTTTTGAACGACCCAAGGTTTCGGGTGCGCATTTTCAAAATAAGCATCTCCAAGCGTACTTGGTTGCGGACCATGAACGGTAGTATATACGGCTCCGTCCAAATTGACCCCACCTTTCCACACTTTATAGATAGCTGCATTTTGCGTATTATAAGCCGCCCAGACATCATCGTTTAAAGCAAGAGTCAACATGCGGGGTTGTTGGTCTAATACCGACCGAAAAGCCCAAGGATCTAATGGGCGATCTATTTGCTGGGTGGTGCTAGTGTTGGTAGTGCAATGCCAAATACCAAATAAAAAAATACTCAGAAAGGTAAGTTTTAGTAATTGTCTCATACAATGTTTTTATCTATTTTTAGTTTCAATGAAAAGATTCAGAATACTTTTATCAAAGTTTTAAACTAAGGTAGAAAAATATCGTCAAATACAATAGAAATGAGAAGATTGCTATATTGTCATATTGTCATATTGCTATATTGTTTTCATAGCTAGACGCTGACAATAAAGCAATATAGCAATATAGCAATATAGCAATAAAGCAATATGACAATATAGCAATCTTCTCATTTCTATATCTTTGCAGTTTTGAAAAAAAAATACTCTTAATGAAAAATAGCATTATCTTCATAAGTTTTCTATGCTTCTTTATCGCTTGTCAACCAGACAGGAAAGCGGCCCCGCCACCTGCGGCTGTCGCTAAGCCCATGAAAAAAATAAAAATTCCTAAATTCGATTCGGAATCAGCCTATAATTTCATTGCGGAACAAGTTGCTTTTGGCCCAAGATTACCGAATACGGAAGGACATAAAGCTTGTAAAACTTACTTAGTCAATAAGCTAAAAGAATTTGGTGCAAGCGTTATAGAACAAGATTTTAAAGCAAAGGCTTATACAGGCACCACGCTAAATGGCACGAACATCATCGGGCAATATAATCCTACTGCGAAGAAGCGAATTCTACTAGCTGCCCATTGGGATACTCGCCATATTACCGATAATGATCCAGATGAAGCTCAGAGAAAAAATCCAGTAATGGGGGCAGACGATGGGGCAAGTGGTGTAGGCGTACTATTAGAAATAGCCCGTAATTTGGGAACTACCCCGATAGAAAACATAGGCATAGATATTATTTTCTTTGATGCAGAAGACCACGGAGAAACGGGCAGTGACGATAATAAATCTTGGTGCTTAGGTTCCCAACATTGGGCAAATAATCCGCATGTTAGTGGCTATCGAGCCAACTATGGTATTTTACTAGATATGGTAGGGGGAAAAAATGCTCGCTTCCCAATAGAAAAGGTGTCTGCTACTTATGCCCCTGATGTGGTTCGGAAGGTGTGGAAGTTAGCACAAGGTATGGGCTTTGGAGATTACTTTTCTGTCCAAAATGTAGCTGGCGTAACGGATGATCATTTATTTATTAATCAAATTGCAAAAATCCCAATGATTGACATCATCAATTTACCAACGGATACGGAGCAAACTTTTGTGAAGCATTGGCATACCAATGATGATACGATGGAGAATATTGATAAGCGAACTTTGCGGGCTGTGGG
>ENA-ORXT01005305-ORXT01005305.1-marine-metagenome-genome-assembly--contig:-NODE-5305-length-12702-cov-4.396752_pt1 | contig 12702 bp, 13 predicted proteins | sample MGYA00237868_ERZ511482 | MGnify/ENA metagenome assembly ERZ511482 | reverse complement strand
AGCGCTGGCTTGCTGTGTGTACTTGAATATTTTTCGTTCTTTGAACTCACTATCAACCTGATCCTGTATGTCTTTTTTGAATCGACGGATAACCAAGCCCTTTCTACTAAAGTCTTCTTGGGTATAGTTTTCAGGATCTGTGATTGCAGTCGGGTCAAGCATATTCATTAAGCTGGCGAAGCTTCTTGCCCTACCGTCATGTGGCGTAGCTGATAGCATGATCAATGTATCGGAGCGTGTGGCTAACAACTTTGCCAAGCGTGCTCGCTGACTGCTATTTCCACGGTCTGCAACGTTGTGACACTCATCGATAACGATAATGTCCCAGTAAGCTTGTTCTAGATAAACACGGTACTCCGAGTCCTGCTTAAGCGTGTCGATTGAGATGATTGATTTATCGTAGTAGTAGAAGGGGTTGTGATTACTAGGAATGCGGTTTCTAACGCGCTGTAAGCCCTGAGAGTCAAGTCGGGTTAATGGTATGGTGAAACGATTCCAAAATTCTTTTTGAAACTGGGTCAGCATGCTCTTTTGAGTGAGCACTAAAATACGTTTACCACGCCCGCGATAAATCAGCTCTGAAACCAGAATACCTGCTTCTAGTGTTTTACCAAGCCCCACTGCGTCAGCAATTAGGATACGCTGGCGCGGTTGCTTTAGTGCCTGAAGCGCTGGGTCAAGCTGGTAAGGCACCGAGTCCATTGCTGCGTTATGCGCAATATGGATTTGCTCATCATTGATTGCCCTGCGTCGAAGCAGGCTTTCGATGTAAAGCAGTGAATCTGCGTAACCAGGTGATGCATCCGACACCAAGTCAGTTTTTTCTGGGTCGATGATTTGGATGCCGCTTTCTAGGTTAGTCAGGAAAATTCCATCTTTATTTCTGACCAGCTCAGACACACCACTACAGCTAAGTTGTTGTCCGCCATCAGATGATGAATCTACACGGCGTATTACCCATTCAGCATCCCTAATGATGACACGCATGCCCGGTGCGTAGTGCGACATAATGATTCCTTTCTTATGTGATACATTTCTTATGTTATACATTTTATTATCTGCCAAATATAGCCATAAAGACTTAAACAACATGGCACGCTGCCTTTATAACATTATAAAATACACATTATTACGTTAATTTTTACTACAAATTTTAAAGCACTATGAGTCAACAGTGCCTAATTTAGTGCAAACCTTACTTCGCCATAGCTATTTGGAACTCAGAACCTCGACCAACAGCACAATTAGCTATAAATCTGTACTTAAACGTGATTGATAGACAAATTAGCATTTTAACTACAAACACCTCATCATAAGGAACGCATACAGTATAAACAGAGCAAGGAGCACTCAATATGGCCACACACAAACACCCTGACTACAGCGGGCCCGAGCTCTGCGCGCTGCAAGCACACGACGTTGTAACACTACTCAAAAACAAAGAAATTTCCCCCAAAGAACTACTAGACGCAGCCTTTAGCCGAATCGATGCTGTCGAGCCTGCTATCAATGCAATGCCAACGCTGTGTCGAGACCGCGCCTATGCAGTGGCCAAAGCCGTGGACACTGATCAAAAAGATTACGCTGGCAGACTAGCAGGCATACCCATCGCCATTAAGGACCTTTCGACGGTAGAAGGCGTGCGCACAACCTTTGGTACAAAGGGATTTGCTGACTTTATCCCAACCTCAAGCGACCCGCTCATTGAGCGACTTGAAGCCCGCCAAGGCTTGATTGTTGGCAAGACCAACACGCCGGAGTTTGGTGCTGGCGGAAACACCTTTAACGATGTGCTGGGCATTACGCGCAACCCTTGGGACACAACGCTTAACGCTGGTGGCTCGTCAGGCGGTGCCGCCGCCTCACTAGCCACGGGTGAGGTATGGCTAAGCCACGGGTCGGACCATGGGGGTAGCCTGCGCACGCCCGCTGCTTATTGCGGGATTGTAGGGCTGCGACCAAGCCCGGGGGTGGCCGGTGGTAGCTCCAGAGACAACGCATTTATGATTGAAGGGGCTCAAGGCCCTATGGCAAGGTCAGTGCGCGACTGTGCGTTATTTTTAGATGCAATGACAGGTCATGAGCCGCGCTTCCCAACCTCCTACCCCGCGCCTTCAGTACCCTACCAAGAAGCGGTTATAAGAGCAGATGGAAAGTTTAAAATTGCCTTTACGCCTGACTTAAATGGCATGGCTCAAGTAGATAGCGAAGTTGAGGTCCATCTGCGCACCGTACTAGAAAAGTTAGAAAGAAACGGCACGACAATTGAGGAAACCTGCCCCGAACTGCCCGATTTAGAACGCAGTTATCACACCTTACGTGGTTTGATCTTTGCCACACTCGCTAGGCGCATGAACCCTGCCGTACGCCAACATCTCAAGTCAACGCTTGAGCAAAATATTCGCATGGGTGAGGCGTTAACAGTTGATGCGATTATCGATGCCAACCTAAACCGCTCATCCATCTACACTAATATGCTGGGGCTGTTTGAGACGTTCGATGTATTGGCTTGCCCAACGGTGGGTTGCATGCCGCACCCACAAACCGAAGAGTGGGTAGATACAGTAGGCGGGCAACATTTAACGGGCTACATGGACTGGTTACGCTTTGCGTTTTTGTCGACCACCACAGGCCTTCCTGCTATCTCAGTGCCTGTCGGGCTCGGCCCACGGGGCTTACCCGTTGGGCTACAGCTAATTGGTAAGCCACGCGGCGAGGCTGCTTTATTAGCCGCCGCAAGAGCAGTAGAGCTTGCCGTTGGCGGTCCACTTGGCGTGATTGACCCTATGACCAAACCGCTATGAATAGTGATCAAAATAGCGTTTATTGACAGACCAGTATAAAAGAATCAGGTAAGACACTACAACGATAGCTCCTGCTGAATATAACATTGTTTTACACGTCATCATGATAGGCACCTCATGCATAAATTGAGCAACTCATATAAGTGAATTGCGTGTAGTAGCAATACCGTTTTTGACGCTGTTTGGCGTCTTTAGTTCTGTGTCGATAATTTAATGAAATAGCTTATGATATGAGATAAAAATAAACAAATATTGCATTAGCACCCCACCAACGCTACATTATGCCTCGGCCTATCTGTTCACCTAAACCTTTTGTAAAGCCACGCTTTTTACAAAGCTGTTTAGATTTCACGTTCGTACTCAATTTATTGGAGCTACTAATATGAGCAGACTCTCATTTTCACTCGCAACCGTATTACTTGTCTCAGCCTGCAGCAGCGGCATTGACATAGATATTCCAGACATTCCTGCCCCTGAAGCACAAAGACAGGCCGCCCCTTTTACCAGCCCCGCGACACTGCAGTCAGAAACTGCTTTTAATGATACCTTTATCAGTAACGGTACAATCAGCATCCCATGGATTGGTCCGGGGGTAAGCAGTGCCATCAGCGTTGACTATATCGCTCAAGCGTTCAATGCCGGACGTGCTGCCGACCCAACGGTTAATGAAAAACTCCGCATGCCTTTGCAAGCTAGCTGGGATAGTTATAACACCTCGCAAAAAGTGATTTATTTAATCAATAGCGAACGCAGTGCTAGAGGCATGCGACCGTTTCGTGGCATCGCACCTGAGCTGGTTAACTCATCTGGACTTTATGCCACTGAATTGTCAGACAATGGCCAGTTCTCTCATACCTACGGCACTTACCCGACCTCAACGGCTAGGCTTGCGGGTTGGGCAAATGTTATCGCCCCACCACAAACGGCCGCGCCGACAGGCAACGAGAACACGACTTATAACACTTACTACATCGAAGAGCTGATTGCCTTTGTCGAGGCCGCCTCAGGCGCGCCTATTTTTGAAGCTGAAGCCCGAGCGATTTATCGGTTTATGTATCAAGATAAAGCCCCCGCGCTGGGCAGTGCCTATGTGCATAGAAAGATTATCCTAACAAAGAACCCTGCCGCGGCTGTTTTACCGGCCGGTTTTGTCAGCAATAACGCAGAACCCATTCTTGGGGCGAGCGCTGCTGAGGGCATGGTCTCTGGGAAAACGCGCAATACATTGGTGGTTCATGCCATTGACCCCAATGCCAATTGGGATCTTAGCAATATAACGGCTCCCCCAGGGCTAGCCGGGCCAGAGGCGGCGACCGATTGCCTGCGCGGAAGCTTTGTTCAGTCAAGCAATGCCGCTGGCAACAATACGTCGGTTTGTCAGCAATAGTCACTGTTTAAATCAACACTATTAAGTCAATTGGGGCCTGATAAGTATCAGGCCTTTTTTAACTGCATAGACTTTCGATGGAGTCGATATTTATTAACGTGTGCTATGGTTGTGTGTTAGCGAGAGGAGACATGACATGAGTGAACAAACATCTGCAGACACCCTATTTGACCTATCTGGTAAAGTCGCCCTTGTCACCGGTGCAAGTCGCGGTATTGGTGAAGAAATTGCTAAATTGTTAGCACAGCAAGGGGCACACGTTATCGTCTCAAGTCGTAAAATTGAAGGCTGCCAAACAGTAGTTGACCAGATTACCGACCATGGGGGGAGCGCTGAGGCAATCGCTTGTCACACCGGCGAAATGGATCAGATAGAAAGTATCGTCGCCACTATTTCCAAGCGACACGGCAAACTTGACATATTGGTTAACAATGCCGCAGCTAACCCCTACTTTGGTCATATCTTGGATACCCCACTTGGCGCATATGAAAAAACGGTTGATGTTAATCTGCGTGGTTATTTCTACCTCTGTGTCGCTGCAGGCAAGCTGATGAGAGAAAATGGCGGGGGTGCTATTGTCAATGTGGCGTCAGTCAATGGCGTGATTCCGGGCGATAGGCAAGGCGTCTACTCCATTACCAAAGCGGGCGTTATCTCCATGACTAAAGCCTTTGCTAAAGAGTGTGCAGAGGTCGGTATAAGGGTGAATGCAATTTTACCCGGCTTTACCGATACAAAGTTTGCCTCAGCGCTGGTAAATAACCCGACTATCCTTAATCAATTGATGACGCACATCCCCATGAAGCGCGTTGCTCAACCCAGTGAAATGGCGGGCACAGTGCTGTATCTTGTGTCAGATGCGGCAAGCTACACGACCGGCACCTGCATTAATGTTGACGGCGGCTATTTACTCGTTTGACAATTAAGCCGCCACTATTCACACATACCGCGTTTTTAACCCAGTAAGTCACAATTAAAGGATTATTTAATGAATTTCGATTACAGCCCAAAAGTTCACGACTTACTAGCACAGCTCACCGCGTTCATGGACGAGCATATCTACCCCAATGAACAAGCCATTCATCAGGTTGAGCCTGAAGAGCGCTGGTCAACTTCTCCGTTAATGGAGTCGCTTAAAGTCAAAGCAAAAGCGGCGGGGTTATGGAATTTATTTTTACCGCCGGTTTATGGTGATTATTCACCGGGGCTAACCAACCTTGAATATGCCCCCTTAGCAGAAATAATGGGACGCACCACTTGGGCACCTGAGGTGTTTAATTGCTCAGCACCAGACACTGCTAATATGGAAGTGCTCGCCAAATACGGCACGCCTGCGCAGCAAAAACGCTGGTTAGAACCGTTATTAGCAGGAGACATTCGCTCAGCGTTTGCCATGACCGAACCTGACGTTGCCTCAAGTGATGCAACCAATATACAAACCTTAATTAAACGAGAGGGCGATGAGTATGTCATCTCGGGGCATAAGTTTTACATTAGTGGCGCGTGTCGTAAACAGTGTGAAATTTTTATCGTGATGGGTAAGACAGACCCCGATAATCCGAACCGTCACCAACAACAATCGATGATTCTCATCCCAAGCGATGCGGTGGGTATTGAGGTGGTTCGCCCCATGCAGGTGCTTGGCTATGATGATGCGCCAGAGGGGCATGCGGAGGTAATATTTAACGAGGTAAGAGTACCTGTTGATAATATGATATTGGGTGAAGGCCGCGGTTTTGAGATAGCCCAAGGGCGCTTAGGGCCCGGGCGTATTCATCACTGCATGCGCTCGGTGGGCGCGGCGCAACGTGCGCTTGAGATGATGTGCCAGCGTGCCAATACGCGCATTGCATTTGGCAAACCACTGATTAAACAACAGTCGATACGTGAAGATATTGCCAAATCTGCCTGCCAAATTGAACAAGCGCGACTGCTTACTCTAAAAACAGCCGAACGCATGGATGTTGCGGGCAATAAAGAGGCCAAAGAGATGATCGCGATGCTCAAAATTGTTGGGCCAAATATGGCGCTGGATGTTATTGACCGGGCGATTCAAATACATGGCGCGGCAGGCTTAAGCCAAGATACTTTCCTTGCCTCGATGTACGCGTGGCAGCGTGCGCTACGCTTCGCCGATGGGCCAGATCAGGTCCACATGATGCAGCTAGGACGCAATACAGCAAGGCAATACGATGTCAGCGATTGAGAGCCTCAATACTAAACAATTAACGCGCTACCTTGAAACGCGGGTTGATGGTTTTTCAGGCCCAATTGGCATTGAAAAGTTCAGCGGTGGGCAGTCCAACCCGACATTTAAAATCGACGCCGCTTCCGGTCAATACGTTTTGCGCCGTCAACCTTCGGGCAAGCTTTTAAAATCAGCTCATGCAGTAGATCGTGAATATCGGGTATTGGCAGCGCTTTATGAAACGGCAGTGCCAGTCGCAGCGGTTTATCACCTGTGTGAAGACCCTGATATTATTGGCTCGATGTTCTATCTCATGGAATATTGCGATGCGTCGGTCTATTGGAACCCAGCGTTACCCGAGATTACTAACAACTCGGTGCGCACCGCGATGTATGCTGAAATGAGTCGAGTAATGGCCGCGATTCATAGCGTCGATATTGACGCTGCGGGGTTGGGTGATTATGGAAAGCCTGGCAGCTACTTTGAACGCCAATATTCGCGCTGGTCGTCACAATACCGCGCCAGTGAAATGCACACTAATGCAGGGATGAACCAGCTGATTGACTGGCTGGCCAATCACATGCCTCCCGACGATGGACGCGTGTCGTTAGTGCATGGGGACTATCGTCTGGATAACTTAATGTTTCATCACGAGCGTCCTGAGGTTGTCGCGGTGCTTGATTGGGAGCTATCGACACTAGGACATCCGTTTGCCGATTTGGCGTATCAGTGCATGCATCTTCGCATGCCAGCAGGCTTAGGAGGCATCGATGGATTGCAAGGCGTGGATCGGGCAAGCTTAGGCATTCCAACAGAGGCGGATTATATGGCCAATTATTGTCAGCGCATGGGCATTGCGCAAATTGACCATTGGGCCTTTTATCTCGCGTTTAGTTTTTTTAGGCTTGCCGCCATTTTACAAGGCGTGGCCAAACGCGCTACGCAAGGCAATGCATCCAGCAAACAAGCCGCAACCATGGGGCAATACGTAGAACCGTTAGCGCAAATGGCGCTGAGTATCATTTCAGAAAAAACTTAAAATAACCCGACGCCAGTGCGCTGCTAACCTTAGTGTTTCCAGCGTTATTTCTGCTGTCAGTTTATGTTGTTATACTCCATCTCTTAAATACCACCTTGCCTACCTGACCTACGCATTATGAATAGCCACACCCAACACTTAAAGCAACCGATTGCCATTTCAAACTGGCTCTACTTTGTTGCGTTTTTAGTTTTTATTATGGTCATTGTCGGTGGCATCACGCGCCTCACCGAATCTGGTCTTTCTATTACTGAGTGGAAACTTATCACGGGCACACTGCCCCCGCTGAGTGAGGCGGCGTGGCTAATAGAGTTTGATAAATACAAACAGATTCCAGAGTTCATGGAAATAAATGGACCAGCGGGCATGACGCTGGTCGATTTTAAATTCATCTATTTTTGGGAATGGGTGCATCGTTTGCTAGGACGCCTGATTGGTCTTGCCTTTGCACTACCGTTTGCTTGGTTTGCGTTTAAGCGTGCAATTCCTGAGGGCTATGGGCTCAGGCTTACCGTGCTGCTTATCTTAGGCGGTATGCAGGGCGCAATTGGCTGGTGGATGGTTACCTCTGGTTTAACCGAACGCACCGATGTCAGTCATTTTAGATTAGCCGTACATTTGTTAAACGCACTGCTGATATTAGGTGCGCTAGTGTGGACGGCATTGGACCTTAGGCAGCTCGCCGCTGGTCACCCTAAAAAATCAACGCTGACATTATTTGGTTTAAGCGTTGTTGTCGTGCTCTTTTTACAGCTGTTGTTTGGTGCATATACCGCAGGGTTAAATGCAGGCCATGTCGCTAAGACTTGGCCGTTAATGCACGGCTCTTTCCTACCCGTTGGCATTGACTGGAGCACGGATCTTTGGAGCAAACTTAATAACGACGCCCGCGTCATTCACTTCGTGCATCGCTGGTGGGCATGGGTAACGGTCGCGTTTTTAATCGTGTTAGCGATGCGTATTCGTAAGCAATCTAAAAAAGCCTCAGCGGCTATTCATAGTGCTTATGGTGTGCAAATACTGCTTGGTATCGCAACGGTTATGTCAGGTGTGAACATCAATTTCGCAGTACTGCATCAAGCTGTTGGGGCGCTCGTGGTTATCTCAGTGGCGTGGGGCTTGCATTTATTAGGCCGCGACAAGTCAGTCGTTAGCAAGCAAAATACTTAAATTAAACGTCTTAACTGACTAAACTATTACGAGAAGAAAAAATGTTTTCCCTATTTAAATCAGACCCTACAAAAAAGTTAAAGAAGCTGCACGCGGCAACGCTAGAAAAGGCCATGCAATCTCAACGAAATGGGGATATAAGAACCTACTCAGCGCTGACGCTTGAGGCTGAGCAGGTACACAAACAAATTTTAGAGATAGAGCAAGCAGCAGAAAAAAAGTCCTAACGTAAGTAGGTCACTATCAACCGTTTTTGCTAGGCATCTTTTGACGCCACTGCTATAACAACATTGCCTTTTTTGCGGCCGGTATCGACATAGGCATGCGCCTCAGCCGTTTGAGCCAGGGGATAGGTTGTGTCGATAACGGCTTTAAACTCACCGGCTTCAATACGTTCTTTTAAAAACGTTAGGTTTTGTTTACTCTCAGGCGCGGCGCCACACACCTGTTTACGTTGAAAGACTGAAGATAACAGCGTTGATAGGTCTGCGTTAATCGAAATCAACTTTCCCTGAGCGGTTAGTAGGTTTTTACATTGTGGCAATGACATATTACCTACCGCATCAAGAATAATGTCATAGCTTGCGCTGCCCTGATATAGGTCTGTTTTAGCATAATCTATCACTCCATCTACACCCAAAGACTGGATTAACTCAGCATTGGACGCACTGCAAACGCCCGTAACCTCTGCGCCAAAATATTTAGCTAGTTGGATTGCCGCCGTTCCCACTGCACCTGAGGCACCGTTAATTAAGATTTTTTGCCCGCGTTGAAGCGTTACGCTGCGCGTTAGAAAATGTATCGCCGTCATTCCACCAAAAACAGTCGCCGCTGCTTGCTCATGGCCCACATTCGTTGGCTTGTTAATAAACGCTGCATGTTGCGACAGGCAAATATATTCAGCGTTAGCGCCCAATTTTACGCCCGTGCTACCAAAGACCTTATCACCTTTTTTAAATAGCGTGACCTTATCGCCTACCAACGCTACCTCACCAGAGAAATCCATACCAATAATTGGCTTTCTTGGCTTAGTTAAACCAAATGCCAGCCGTGTTAATCGCTGAAAACCCCTCGGCACTTGGAGTGCCCGTAACCGCACATCTCCAGCGGTCACCGTGGAGGCATGAACTTTTATTAGCACTTCGTGGCTCTTTGGTAAGGGTTGCTTAAACTCTTGCAGTTTGAGCACTTCAGGCGCTCCGTATGCTGTCCACGCGATTGCTTTCATAAGCCCTCTTTTTGACAAAAATCAGACACCGTTAAACAGGCCGGCTACGCCGAAGCGTCACGGTGTTGAGTGTAAAAAATCCAACCGAAAAACAGCATAAAAATAAAGTCATTGAGCCCGTAAATGCTATAAAAAGCACCTGCAAATACATCAATAGCATAAAGAGACGCCAAACTGTTTTCGATCAACCACGTGACCCAGACCACCACATACACCAGTTTTTCTAGTGCAAAGGCCAACGCCAGCCATTTAATACTCGAGCTAATCATCGCCGCGCCAAGGTAGGCAAACCCCCAGACAATAATCATCAATAGCCCAAAATTAGACATGACAACGGGGTCGGCATTGTTTATAGCAACGTTATTAAACGCTCGTGAAAATACAAGTACCCCACCAATGTTCATTAGTGCAGCGGCTATCAGTCCATTTCTTACTAATTTACTATTCATTGCTTGTTTATTACCCTTTAATCACTCAACGACTATCGACTTAAGATCTGCTCTAAATCGTGCAGCACCTTCATACACGGCAATACCTGATGCACGCTCGCATTAGGCTCACGTCCCTCCCTAATCGCAGCAATAAACTCACGATCTTCCAGCTCAATACCATTCATGGACACATCAACCTCACTCACATCGATTGGATTTTCACGCCCATCAACAAGATCATCATAGCGCGCCATGTAAGTGCCATTATCACAGATATAGCGGAAAAAGGTGCCCAACGGCCCATCGTTATTAAACGACAGTGACAAAGTGCACAGCTGACCGGACTCCGTTTTTAAACCAATACTCATATCCAGCGCAATGCCAAGCTCAGGGTGAATCGGCCCTTGCATCGCTTGGACTTCAACCACTTTTTCACCCGTTTGATACATAAATAAATCAACGGTGTGCGCTGCGTGATGCCACAACAGGTGATCCGTCCAGCTGCGCTCTTGACCTAGAGCATTGAGGTTCTTACGGCGAAAGAAATAGGTTTGCACATCCAGCTGCTGAATTTTTAACTCTCCGGCTTTGATTTTATTATGCACATATTGGTGGCTTGGGTTAAAACGGCGCACGTGACCTGCCATCGCGACAAGGCCTGTTTCTTCTTGAGCTCTACACAACGCCTGCGCGTCAGCTAAGTTATCTGATACGGGTATTTCAACCAGTACATGTTTACCTGCACGTAAAACCTGCGTGGCTTGCGCGGTATGTATTTGGGTTGGGGAGGTGATAATAGCCGCTTCAACACCCGACTGAGCTAGACCTTCATCTAAGTCAGTCGTCCAATGTGGAATGTTATATTTTTCGGCGGTTTCTTTAGTGGCTGCAGCGACACCGCCCACAATACTGACCACTTCGACATCATCGATATTTTGTAAAGCATCCAAATGTTTGTGACCGAATGCGCCCTCGCCTATCATGCAGATTTTCATGTTTATCCCTTTAATTCGCTGTCTATGACTTAGCTTACATGACCAGAGTTGATGCAAACATAAGTCGATTCTGGCAATTGTAACGTCTGTACTTTATGAATGCTTATTCAGGTAAATTTTTCATAGCTTTTAGTGATAAAAGTACAATAGAGACAATAACATTGTACAGAATGAGCGGGTGAATGCACTCACAAGAATTGACAAACTTTGCCAAAATACTACAATAGAGTTTATTTCTGTCAATGAGTCAATGAAATGGCGACTATGAATATCTCTTTACCTGATAGCCTTAAGAGTTTCGCACAGCAACGTGCTACCTCCGATTTTAGCAACCCCAGTGATTACATCCGAGCACTCATTCGAGCTGATAAAATGCGCTTTCAGGAAGAGCAACTAGAGCGCGCATTGCTGGAAGGTTTGGCATCTGGTTCACCACAAACTATCGATGATGAATTTTGGAGTCGCTTGAAGCAAAAAGCCGCTGGCTCCCAAGAACTGAATTAAATGCTTAAACTGACAATCCGTCCCAAAGCTCAGTTTGATATCGATGACATAATTGATTATTTATTATCTGAAAGGCCTGCCAACGCTGAAGATTTTGTATCTGACTTGCAGCGAACTTTCGACTCATTAGTAGACAATCCAAAGATTGGGGTCAAACGCACCTATCGCGCCCCGGCACTTAATCAAATGCGAATGTTTCCACTTAAACAGTTTTCAGCTTACTTGGTTTTCTATATTGCTGATGATGACACCTTAGACATTGTGCGTGTGATACATGGCAGTAAAGATATTGCTAACCTGTTTGAAACTGAAAATCTATAACATTATGGATTCCAACCGCGATATGAATAGACCTCACTTGAAAAATCAGCAAGGGACATAACATCCCTTACATCCAAATTCGCAAGCTCAACAGCTTCCTTTGATTTACTAAAGTCACCACCGCTAACCTTCATTCTCCAAAACTAAATGCCCCACCGCCGTATTCGACGCTGGCACATGATAAAACTGATGTTTCAAATTCACCTTTTCATCCATCGCACCCCGCATCACCATCCACATCACCAGCTCAATACCTTCTGAACCGGCTTCACGCAAATACTTAAGATGCGGCATCTCAGCCAAAGCCTCAGGGTCATTCACAATTTGATCCAAAAAGTTCGCATCAAATTCAGAATTAATAAGCCCTGCACGGGGCCCTTGCAGCTGGTGACTCATGCCACCGGTGCCCCAGACCTGCACATTCAAATTTTCAGGAAAGCTATCAATTGCACGGCGCAGCGCTTTACCTAAATCATAACAACGTTTGCCGGAGGGTGGTGGGTACAATACAACATTAACTGCCAATGGAATAACCGGACAAGGCCATTCATCGGGTTGATCAAAAACTAAAGATAACGGCACCGTCAGCCCGTGATCCACGTCCATTTTGTTAATAATGGTTAGGTCAAAATCAT
>ENA-ORXT01005301-ORXT01005301.1-marine-metagenome-genome-assembly--contig:-NODE-5301-length-12707-cov-7.527870_pt1 | contig 12707 bp, 4 predicted proteins | sample MGYA00237868_ERZ511482 | MGnify/ENA metagenome assembly ERZ511482 | reverse complement strand
GGGGGGGCCCCCCGAGGCGTCCATGGCGGGCGACACGCGCGCGTCGGCGCCGGCTGGCAGCGCCTCACACCAGCCCAGTCAACCGACGGCCGTGGGTGCCAAGCGGGAGGCTTGGCGTCAAAGAGTGGGGGGGGGGGGCTTGCGCCTGGCGGACAAGACGCCAAGGCGGGCGTGGCGGAGGCGGTGGCCGACGGCGGCGGCAGGGTTGGCGGCAGCGCCCGTGCCCCCGTCGCGCTCCGTCGTGCAGCTGCCGTGGCGGGTGTGGCGCTTGGCCGGCCACCGCCCCTTCCCCCCGTCACGCTGGCGGCGGCGCTACTTGAACGCCCCGCCGCTGCGCCGGCGCCCGTGCGGCGGTGCCCCCATCCCCCTCGGGGTGGCCCCGTGCCCGCCGCCGCGTCGGCGCGCGGCGGCTGGCGCTCGCGTCGGGCGCTCCGTGTCCGCAGCCAGCCGCACGCTCGCGTGTGCGCGGGAGAGGATCTTGGCGTAAACGCGCTGCACGATGCCATGTTGGCCGACATCACCCCGGGCCAGTAGCCAAGAAAGCAGCCCTCGGGCGGCAAATTGCAGTGATCCGTGCGGCAGCCGGCTGACGCTGTGGAAGACGAAGCAGACGGTGGGTCGTCGCCCTACCTAACGGGTGTAGACGGTACAACCGAGTGGATTAGAGCACGTCTATCGGTGAGACAAAAAGCCATCTCAGATGGCATTTTGGCGATGAGGCATCTCTATCGGATCCTCAGAATACCATCCGCCATCCCCATATGTATCACCATCCCCATCCCCAAAAATATGACTTTTGGGGATGGGGATTGGCAATAGAAACGACAGGAACCAATCATATGAGCCGAATCACCCGCGATCAACAGAATCACCCAGGGTCCTGAACAATCCACCTCTCCTTCGTGCCTCGTGATCCTGTCGTACTTTTCCGAGAAACTTCGTGACCACAAATCTGGCTTGCCACCAGGCCACACCGATAGAGATGCCGCGTCAGCGCCATCCCCACACTGCTCAAAATATGGTACTTTGGCGACGGTGGGATGGCCCACCGATAGACGTGCTCTTAGCGGTAGTGCTGACCAAGACCGGCGATGATGGCCCAAACGTCGGCGACACAGCGGGTCTTATCATTGTAAAGGTGTGGAACCAGTGCAGTGTCTCGAGGTGTTCGACAGAACTGGCGCGCCCTGTTCACGCTCGCGAGTGTGTCCGAGACGTGGGGACGCGTCAATGGCAACGCAGGACAACGTTTTTCACCAAGCCGCACCATGATCGCGACAATCAGAGGCACATCTCTCTTCCCAGGATCTGGGACGGGTCGAAGTGTTGCTATCTCCCAATTCTGTCTTCATCGACCCGGAACGGTATTGGTTCTGGATCTCATGGAGCCCCTTGATTGGTGGAGAGCGGTGACTGGGCCAATAAAGCCATCAATTTCTTCGCTTGAAGAAAACCACAGACGGCGGCCCAGGACTCTACAGTCGGCGGAGCAAGCGACCACGGGGCGGCCTCGCGGCTCCCACCATGGTGGTGATGATGGGCGGATGGCACAATTGCAATCAATGACGGCCCCTTCCCTGCTGCTGCCGCTGCGCCCCGCCGCCACCACTGTCCCTGTTGCTTCCTACCCTTTGCCTGAGACGTTCCACAGCCCCACTGGCCGCAGCATCCGCTGACGCTCGACTGGGCCGCCCACACCGGCCTGTGGCCTCCTCACTTGTTCAGTTTGCCGCCGGGCGTGGGGAACCCGCATGCCGGCACTGGCTTTGACCCTTCTTCCGCTCCCCAATGCCATCAGGCTCTTCAGATGTCGCGCAGTGCCAAAGACAATGTCGAGGCATCGCCCTCGCAGGCGACATGGGTGACAGCGGCAGAGAATAACAGCCGTTCGGCAGCTGTAGCAAAACCATGTGTCTACAAATGTGTCTACAAATGCATGTAGTTCGGCTATTGAGGGTCTCCAAGACACACGCACAAGTGCCAATGGCTGCGTACGCAAAAAAAAAAAAACGACATGGCCACAGACAGGGCCGACAGAGAGCAAAAGACGCACAACAGAGACAGGAGAAAGACAAGCAAAACAAAACTGCGCCCACGTCAATGTTGAACGTGGACTGCAACGTGGACTGCAACGTGGACTGCAACCAGAAAAGAAAACCACAACGAAGGGCTACGAAGACACACGGGGCCACGCATGATGACGACGTCGACGATCGGCGTGACGCTGCGCACCGTGCCACTCACGCGTAGTACGACGGGGAGATGAGCAGCTCCGACACCGCCTCCAGCTCGTCCGCGGTGAAGGCATCCTTCTGCACTGCCCACTCGTCCCGGTGGGTACGCCAAAAGTCCGCGAACAGCTTGCGCGCAGTAGTCGATACGGGCGGCACGTCATCGATGCACTGCGTCAGCGCAAGCAACACGGGCGGCATCCACGATGGCACCGCGTAGGGGCTTGATAGGAGCAGGGCGCCGAGACCAAGCACCGCCCCGTGCTGCGCAACGAGTGCGGCAGCCAACTCGGCGGAGCCCACACTGCCGCTCGCGAAGGCAGCAGTGACCACTCCGCTGCTGCTGCTCCCAGCCTTACCACTGGCTGCCGTCGCTGCAGCTGCGCGCTCCACGCGCGCGGCTTTGCGCAAGCGCAACACGCGCTTGCGGGTGCGCTTGGCGCGGTTGAGAAAGGATGCGCGCAAGGCGTCCACCGCCGCTGGCGGCGCGTCGCGCAGAAGCGGCACCAGCGTGTGCGCCGCTGCTTCCCGCACATCCTGCTGGTCGTCGGCAAGCAGGCCGACGACCGCGTCGAGGAGCGCCGCCAAGTCTGCGGGGCGGGCGACAAAGAGGCGGGTGAAGCCAATCACCTGCAGGTAGGGCAGCACCGCACTCCGCACCCGCCATTTGGTTGACTGCGTCGTTGCGACGCACACGGCAATGACTCGCGACAGGTCGTCGGCGTCGAGGCGCGCTTGGGCGGCCAGGGAAAGCGCCTGACGTGCGTGGTCCACCCGGTCCTGGTCGCTATCGTCGACGGAGTCGAACAGTACTGGCAGAAGAGAGCCGAGGGTGTGACCAAAGGCGCGCGATTCCCCGTTCCACTGCACCAGAGTCACCCAACGAGAGAGGCTTTCCCCTTCCCGCGACCGCTGCTTCTTGCGCGACTCTTGCGCCTCCTTGAGTGTCACTTCCACGCCATTACCGTCCCGCGTCACCTCCACGCCATTCTCCGTCAACGGCTCCGCGTCCGTCATTTCCACGTCGCCACCGGCGTCGGCCGTGGCCACTGCTGTCCCGTCGTCCATGGCGTTGATTAACTGCTGCTGTTCGGTCATACGAGCGACCAGGCGGTCCACGGCGCTGGCCAGCACAGCCTGGCACTCGGGTCGGAGGAAGGAAGAGGCCAACCCCATGCACTTGGCCACTTCCTCCCGCACAGTCTTGAGCGGGTGCCCAAACGACTCGGAAGTGGTCAGGCCGGCCGCAACGGCCGTCACGTAGCGAAGAACGAGAGCGCTGCGGCTGGCTACCGGTGCGTCAACAACCAGTGCATGAGTGTAGCGCAAGCGCCGTGCCTGCAAGTGCGCGACAGTGTCCTCGTCCAACAAAGACGCCACACCAGTGTCGGCCGCCTCGGCCTCGGACGGAAGCAGGCGGTCCGCAAGGTAGAGCGTCACGTGACGCCCAAGACGCCCGCGGGACGATGAGGCAAGCAGCCGAATGAAGGTGCCTCCATTGTCAATTCCGTCTGGGCCCGAGAAGCGCTCCAGCAGCAGCCAAGCCCAGCCGGCGACGCGCTCCACGTCGACGGCTGCCGCCAGGCGCCCGACCCGCTGGGCAGGCAGGGGTAGCTCAGAGAGGTCGTCCGCCTCAGCGGGTGTCGCCACCGCATCGAAACGAAGGCCACGGCACATACCCGCCACGACCTCAGCGGCAACCAGCCGCACATTTTCCGCCGTCACACCTTCGATGCCACCGCCCTCCAACCCATCGGCCGGCATCAGCGCGTCCAGCACAGACGAAAACGCGTCCAGGGCCGAGGTGCCAAAGACGCGCATCAGGCTCTCGTACAGGCGGACGCGCGCCAACGACATGCTGTCCCGGGAACGGAGCTTCCACGATGACGGCCACGGAGGGCCGCCGGTCATGGACCAGCACAAGTCCCCATCCACGTACCGCGATAAGGACAGCAGGGACAGACAGTGCCCTCGGTCCCGCCCGCCAGCGCCGCCTTCATCGCTGTGGTCGAGCGCCAGCGTGTGGACGAGCTTGCGCGCGAAGTCTGGACGCAGCAGCACTGCCTCGATTTCAGCGGCGTCCGCCTGAAGGATTTCGCCACTGGCCCGGCCCGCCAACGGCGACACGAGCACGTTGGTCTTAAGCTTGTCATCGTCCTCGCCAGTCGACTGCTCAACGGCAGACGCGGCCGCGCGCTTGACGTGCAAGGCTAAAACGAGGGCAACCGCGTGGCACGCAATCTGCCGCAGCATGACCACATCCGACGCCATGCCGTAAGCAAACAGGCGGGCCACCGCCGGGTCCGCGGCGCGCTCTCCACGGAGCCCCATATACAGCGTCGAAGCAACCAGGCTCTGCAACCGCCAGTGGGCATCTTGGGAGGACTTGTCCTCCATGGGCGCCTCGGCCAAAGCAGCCGCCGCCTCGGCCCCCACTGAGCCCGTCGGCGCCGCGCCTGGCCCGACAGCCACGGCAGACGTTGTCAGTCGTGCCTGGTTGACCAGGAGGGATGACGACTCTTCGGATACGTCCCCCGACTTCACAGTCACCGCTGGCGTCGCCGACACGGTGCCAATGGACACCGACGGCACGTCATCAACCCTCTCCATAGGGCCAAAGGAGGTCGCCGTGACGGCTGGTCGCGCCAAGTCAGCACGCTTGGCGCGCACGTCAACACCCTTGCTGCTTGTCTTACTCAAGCCGAGGAGGAAATGGTTGAAGTCCGTGAACGTCTGCATTGCGGCCACATCCGGGCTCGCCGCCATCGCAACGGAAAACATCCGGACGTCGTCGCCGAGCGTGGCGCCGCCTTCGGTCGTCGCCAAGAAGTCGGCCGGGCGGAGCGCAAAGTCTTCCAGCGACAGTGGGCGAACGAGCACCGCCAGCTTGGCAAACAACCCACCAACGACCGCCGCCGCATCCGGCCTCTCCGCAGCGAGGAGGGCCGCGAGGACGGCCTTGCCGGCCGACGCAAAAAAGCTCCACTCTCGCGTGACCAGTGGCGCAACGGCCCGGCTGCGCAGCACGTCCGCGGCACCCATCATTTGTTCGTAGCTCACTTCCGTCTTCTTCTTGTCAGCTATGGCCGCGGCGGTGGTGTCCATTGCGTCGGCATCCCCGTCTGGAGCGCCGGCTGCCAGCCCGCCGTTGGGAGCGCTGACTTCTTCACCACCAGTGGCGTGGCCACTAGTCCCGACGACCCCTGCGCCGTCCGAAAGCACGAAGGTGCATACCGGGTCGGCAGCGACTTGCTTCATGATCGCTTCCATAGGGACGGGTGTCAAGAGGCCCGTCACGGGTCCCTCAGAGGACGCTTGCAGCACACGCAGCATCTTGTCAATGACTTGCCGCCGCGCCGGATGAGAGGCCACCCGCAACGCCCGCGTCAAAGCCCCCCGCGCTTCGGAGCGCACAAGTGGGAAGTCGTTGACCGCCAGGTCAGACAGGGCGTGCAGGACGCCGTCAAAGACAGCATCGCAGGCGCGCCCCCCGCCCCCACCCGCGCGGCCCGACAGACTAACCCGGTGCTCGTGCAGTGCGTCCATGCGCATCTTGGCAATAAAGCGAGGCATAAGACGACCGACGCCGCCTGTGGCCCCAAACGGCCGCAGCGCCGCCATCACCGGGCCATAGGCGCTCTTGTAGCCACGTGCGGCAAGCGTCGAGTGGCGCGCCGGTCCAGGACCGCGACGGAACGGCTCGTGCGCAAGCTCAATTGGCTCCAGGCTACGGTACAACAGCGCCCCATCATCGGGGCGGGCGCGCACGACTGCTGAGATGATCAGCAGTACAAGACTGTAGGCGCGCACCCACAGCCGCCGCGCCACGTCGGCGCCGGCAATGGCCGCGGAAGCCGTCGAGCGCGCTGCCGCCGCGGCGGCGGGAGACTGCTCACCGCCAAGGCCTGCCGCGATGGGCGCGATAAGCACTTCCCGCGCATCCTCTGCCGAGATGGCAGCGCCGGCAGCCGCAAACGCCGCGTCGATGTCGCCGGCGGTGGCCGTGGCCAGCTTCTCGACCGCCGCGTCAACCCGCTGCTGCGCGGCGACGACGTCGTCGGCCAGTCCGCCAGCAAGCAGCCACCGGCCGCCCCGCTGGGCGGCATGGAGCATGCGGAGGGCTCGAAAGAGCGCCTCCCGGTTGACCACCACCGACGACAGGACGGCGGCGGAGGTGACGCGCGGGCCGGGAAAATCCCCGACGGTGCCGCCACAGCCCAGGTTCCGACGGGGGAGACCAAAGACAAGAGCCTCGGCATCGGTAAGCGTGTCGTCCACAATGTGCATGGCCGTCTCCCAGTCGGTGGAGCTCGGCTGCCGCCAGTCAAACTTGTAGCTGGAGTACACTCCGATGCCATCGTCGCTGTTGGCGCCAATCGATGCCACCCCGTCACCCACATTCTTGGCCGAAAACGCCACCTCCGTCGCGCACAGGCCCTCGAGCAGACCGCGGACAAGGCGTGCCCCCGCCTTGTACAAGCTACGGGAGCACTCGGTGCGGTGGGATACGAGCGCGGCGAGAGCGCGCAGCTGCGCCAGCTGCTGCGGACGCAGTGGCCCGACCGTCCGGGCGGTCTGGGCGAGCATCCGCACCCGCCACACCGCCTCATCCTCCGACAGCGGGGACAGCTTCCACGCTAGCGGCGGTGACCCGTCTGCCGTCATTGGCTCGTCTCCGCCCGTGGGTGCTGTGTCGAGCTCTAACACATCCCGCAGCAGCAGCGGCACAAAGATGTCAGCGGCGATGGAGTCGCCCGCCGTAGGGAACGCCTCGTCTCGTCGCCGGAGGCCGGTCAGAGCCGACGCGGCAGCGGCAGCTGACGACCGCACGAGTGCGCCGTAGTACTTCATCGCGTGCGACTGAGCGGAGGCGGCCACATGGAGGGCGACCTTGCGCGCCGCGTCGAGGGCGACCGCCGGTGGGAGCGCCGCAAACAGGTTGTGCATCGTTACAGCAAAGACGAAGTGGGACAGCGTCGGTGCACTTTTGCCGGCGGCACGGCGTCCCTTTTTGGACGGCTCCTCCAACGTCATGAGGAGGGAGAAGAGGCGCTCCAACAGCCGATGCACATAGTCCTCCAAATACGCGGCCAGGGACACACGCGCCCGGTCCAGCTCCGCACCTTCCGCTCCGTCGCCGGTCTCGTCGCCCGTCAAGATGCTCTGCACTCGCGACGTGGCCACTGCGATGAACCGCAGTGTGGCCTCCGTCTTGCCTGGGTCGTTGGGGTCAATCCCCGGCAGCGTCAGGTCGAGGGCGTTGGTCAATGTGTCGAGCCCCGCGGGAAAGAATCGCACATCCAGGAAGACGGGCGACAGGGTGGCGAGTAACTTGAGCCCCGCCGCAGTGCGGTGGGGCATCGACACCGAGTCGAGGCTCTCCGCCGCTAATTCGAGCAGCGGCGGCAGCACCTCGCCAGGCGTCAATACCGCAAAGTCCCGCGCGCTTTGCGCCGCTTGGATAGCCAGGAAGCCCGACTTGGCGAGCATCCCCTGGTGGATAAGAGGCAGGAGAATGTCGCGCAAAGCGGTCACGTCCGCCTCGGTCAGACGGTGTTCGGCGGGCGCGACCGCTTGCTGCGTGCGCGTGCCAATCACCCGCTCCATCTGGCCAGCGCGGGTCGCCGCCCGCTCCGAGAGCAGCCGCGTCACCAGCTGCCCGGTGAGGTGGCCGAGAAAGGTCGTCAGGAATGGTGTCCAGCGGCCACCGTTAGACGGGTGGAAGAATAGGCGCGCTGTCTCCAACAACCGGCCGAGGTACTCCATCGCCGCCGGGCGCGACGGGCTCAATGCGTGGATAGCAAAGCAGGCGGCCGAGGCGGTCGCCTTGCTCGAAAACAAAAAGAGAAAGTGTGACGGGCACCGTCGCTCCACCGGCGACTGCGGGGCGGCATGGCCGAGTGGCAGCTGCAAGCTTGGCAGAATGCGGTCGTAAATGAGGGGCAGATGCGGAGTCCAGTCCACGGCGGCGGGCTGGTGTCTGGCCAGTCGAGAGAAGAGCGACAGCCAGACCGTGTCCCACTCCGAAGACAATTCCACCTGCGCCCACTGGTCGGCGGCAGGCTGCACCCACCCCGTCCACGCGTCACCCCGCGTCGGCAGCACGTGCGAAAGCAGGAGCAGAGGTAGAAAGGCGGTCTCAGCCGTCGCCACGTCAATGCGCCCCGCCAGCTCATCCCAAATCTCCCGCACCACAGCATCGGCGGCGGCCGCGCCCCCCTCTGAGCCAGACGCAGAAAACCGCACGCACCGCAGCAGGCTGCACAGGTTGCGGCAGTGTGCGTCGCGCACGTCTTTGCCGACGTACGGCGCGCCGTCGGCGGCATCCAAGTGCACCGCGCGCAGCGCGACAATGATGCGGCGCCACGGTAGCGCGTACGGTAGCACGCATTCAGCGCGGCTAACCAGCCGCACGGTGACGTGTGAGAGTTTGGCGCGGAGGTTCAAGTCGATGCCGGGCGTAAAGATGCCCTGCAGGAACAGCCGCACAAGTGTGGGGTAGTCGGCAGCGGGCAACAGATACTTGAGTTCAAGATAGCGAACGACGCCCTTCTCGAGTGCCGCCAAGTCTCGTTCCACAGCCCGATGGTAAAACTCAGCATTGGGGGCGCCCGCTTCCGCGGGTGGCCCGATCGTTGCAGCTTGGGACAAGTGCCACGCGAGGGCGCGGAGGCTCGCCAACAGCCGCGTCTGCTCCACCTTGACGGTCACGCGGTACGCAGAGGGAAGGTTTGCATTGTACCTGCGGGAAACAAATCAACATGATCATGGAAAACAATCCAGCCACAGGTACAGGGCCATCGCGCACAGGCAAGCAAGCCAAAACAAAGGGACGACGTCAGTCCTATGTCATCGACGCCGGAAGGACAGTGCTACGAGGAGGCGACAAAAGCAGCCAGAATAGGTTCATCAAACACGCAGACATGACGAGCAGCATCACGTTGGAGGGCTCCATCGGTCGGCCGCTTCAAGACGCCCACACGACGCGCAGCCCACCCCCTGCACCGCCCAGACATAGCCGCCACGTACCGATGCAGCCCGGCCGGCCACACTGTTTGATCACTCGACGTTCCAATGCTGGCGGCGGAGCTGCCGCGCGCGGGCGCGTCCCCCTCCCCCGCCATGACCGCTGCCCGCACGCCCGCTTGCGCGCGTCACACTCGCGCCGCGCCGGCGCCGTCCGTTGGAATCGAGCCCGATCCACCGCCGCCGCCCACAACCACACCCCTCTGACCCCTGCTGGCGGTCGGCGCGCCCCCAACGCCGCCACCGCACCCGCCCGTTGTCGAGGGCAGTCGCGGCAGAGAGGCGCGGCCGGCGTCGTCGTCAACGGCGCGCCGTCGCACACAGCTGCCGTGCCAGCGGCGCACGGGAGGGGCGTCTAAGCAGCGGCTGCGCCGTGGCAGACCGTCGCGCGGTGTCAGTGGGGTCGGAGTAAATGGACAGGGCGACCCAGCGCGCTGTCCACCCCGTGGCAGCAAGAATGCCCCCCCCCCTCCCACACTGGCTCAATGCTCGCCGACAGCCGGCGCACGAGCTCGGGTGAGTCACCAGCAGTCAAACGAGCGGCGCGCGGGGTCCACCGCACAGCGCGTCAACTGCAAGCTGGCAGCGGGGGTGAGCGAGCACCGGCAGGGTCCCCGGCGATGGGTCGCTGTCGAGCAGAGTCCACTGCGCGCCAGCAGGGAAAGGGGACAGCTCCGAGACTGAGCCATCATCCTTCCAAGCAGCACAGAAAGCGCATTCCAGGGGTGCCATAGCGACAACAATGACGAGAAGTCCAACAATGTGATGCAAATCACTGCTCAGAAAAAACAATGATACTGCTGTCTTCCCCATTTTGGCCGATGCTGTCGATGTCAAGAGGGTCATCCCTCATGATCAACTGTGTGAAACAGCTTCTCAGCCATCCACTCAGCCGGATAAAGTGGGTCGACCAATGGGCAGTTGACCAAGACCCTGTCTTGACTTGGACCTCATCGGCCAAAATTGGGAAGAGCGCAATACATAGGTCATCAAAGATTGCAAACCAGTGAGTTAGGGGCCTACTTGATGGGATCATATGTATGTCACGTAAATAGCCTGCCTTGCACCTTGGACTTGACAGAAGTGGTGCTACGTCAGTTGTTTCAGACCGGCCCGTGCAACACTTGATCCTGGTTTGGATGACCCGTCAGCTCTCGCTGACCCCGCGGTCTTCCCCACACGCGGGGGTGTGGGGGCGACCGCGCGGCCGTCCGTGGACGGACGGCGCTTGCCTCGGCCGCCATCCGGCCGATCGCGCCGCGCGGCGCCGACGCCGCGTTGGCCACGTCGGCCGGCGCGACGAGCGACGCCCTGCCGGCGCCCGCTGGGTCGCCGTCACGCCCCCCCTTTGCCGATGGGGGAGGAGTGCCATCAACCCCCGCCTCGCCAATGCCGCTGCGGCTACCCGCTCCCGTACAGGTGCTGGCGGCCGTCGGGTCGCCGCTCTCGGTGGCGCCGCTGACGAGTGGCGGGTCGCCGGTGATGCCGCGCCAGCCTGGCCGTCGGTCGGCGCGCCGCCGCCGCCGCCGGCCGCCGATTGGCAGACGCTGGCGCTGACCGCCGCCCGTGCGGGCGGGTGCGAGCGGAGCTCGCCCGCCCGTGCCGACCCCCGGCCCCGTGCCGCCGCCGCCCGCCGACGCCCCGGGCTCAGCCGCCGGGTCGCCCGAGAGGAACGCAACGAGTGGGCAAACCCGTCGACACTGTCGCCCCCGTGGGCCACGGCTATCGTCGCTCACACCGCGCTGTCTCCGTGGCCGCGGGCGCGCCCGCCCGCCTGTCCCCAGCGGGCGTCGGCCTCGGGCGCCTCACCGTGGCAAAGCCGCGCGGCGCTGCCGCAGCCACGCCCCCCCCCGATGGTAGAGCCGCCGCCCGCACCGACGGTGCGCTCGGGGGCGGTCGCGGCCCGCCCGCGCACACGCCAAAGGGGTTCCCTACGGCGCTGCGCCCGCCCCCCCCCGCCCGCTTGCGGGCGGCGCTCGTGCCCCTGACCTTCCCGTCAGACTCACCGTCGCCGCCGCTGCCAGCGCCTTTGGGGCGGCGCGCACGCGGGTGCCCGCCTCGCCCGCCGCCCCAACGATCGCTGCGCGGGCGGCGGCGACGCACACCAGGTCGTCTCGCACTTTGGCGACAAGGGCGCCGGGCGCACCGGTGCCGCCCGCCGCCACCGGCGCCGAGCGGTCCGCCGCGAGAGGCGCCGCCGCCGTCACCTCGTTGGCGGCCGCCGGCCGCGCTGCTAGCGGCGGCCGCCGCCGCTTGGACGTCGAAACGCCGCTGCTGCCGTTGATTGAGATTTTCATGGGTGGGAGTGGGCGCCGCGAGGCCGTGTCGCCAGGGACGGGAGGGAATGCTGCTTTCCCGCCGTTGGTGGTGCCGTCGCCGGAACGAAGCGAGCACCACTCGGTTATTGTGACCTGACGAAAGCGCAACGATGAGCATCCGGTGGTGCTGGCGGTCAATGCCAGTGGAGCGCCCCACTCCCTCTCCCCCCCCACTTCCTCGTTGGTGACGGCTGCGCCGGGGGCCGTTCCGCGGCTCCGGTGGCCAGGCCGCCGCTGAACTAGCCGCCCCGCTGCTGCTGCCGTTCGTGTCGACCGCTGCCGCCGCCGTTCCAGGCGGCGGGCGGGGCAACTCGCCGCTGGCCGGCGCTTGGTTGCCCGCCGCCGCCCCGTCCGCCTCCGTCTCTTGCCACGGCGGCTCGCCGCCGCCGCAAGTGCCGAGCTCGTCGGCCGGGCTCGTCGGCACCGCCATCGCCGCCCAACTCGCCTTCAGCGCGGCGGCGGCGCTGCGCGGTGGCGTTGCTACCTTGGCGTAACTGCCACGGCTCCCACGGCGAGCTGCCGGCTGCTCCCCGCTCTTGGGCGACACCACGCCGCCCCCTGCACCGCTCTTTGGCGCCGCCGCCCGCGCGGAGCGCGGCAGAGACAGGGGGGGGGGTGGGCGTGGACAGTGCCGCAGCCGGAAAAGGGGGGAGACAATCCCGTGTGCCCATTGGTGTGGGTGTCGCCCTCCTTCTACTGCCCCACGTTTTGAGCGCCGTTCCATCCCCTTTTCTCCGTTGCGCCGGGCGTCGTGACCGGGCTCGTGTTTGCCTCTGCTCACGACGGGCGCTGCGCGGGAAGGTCGTCTGTTGGTTCCCCACAGGGGGGCGCAACGGCCGACGCGGCCGCCGCCGCGCGGGGGCGGCTGCGCTTGGCGGCCGCCTTGGCGGTGGCGGTCCGCGCCCCCCTCCTCGCGCAGCCGGATCTCGGTCGCCTCGTGATTCGCTCGCTTCACGCGGATCCGCCCGCGTCACTGCAGACGGGTGCAAAACAGAGCGTCGCGGTGCGGCCGCTTCCACCCGACCCGCCCGACCCGCCCGCTGTCGCCGCCCGACGCGCCCGCTGTTGCCGCCCGACGCGCCCGCTGTCGCCGCCCGACGCGCCCGCTGTCGCCGCCCGACGCGCCCGCTGT
>ENA-ORXT01005297-ORXT01005297.1-marine-metagenome-genome-assembly--contig:-NODE-5297-length-12714-cov-8.737754_pt1 | contig 12714 bp, 10 predicted proteins | sample MGYA00237868_ERZ511482 | MGnify/ENA metagenome assembly ERZ511482 | reverse complement strand
CGCTGCGGCCTCCACGCCGAGAACGTGATGGCCGTCCGCGCGACCGGCTTCGACCCGGCCAAGGCGCAGGAAGTCTTCGAATTGCTCGCCGTGACCTTCGAGCCGGGCGAGGACGGCACCGGCACCCTGCGCCTCGATTGCGCGGGCGGGGCGGGCTTCGCGCTGGATGTCGAGGCGCTGGACGTGCGCATGGCCGACATGGACGGCGCGGCATGGCGCGCCGGGTCGAGGCCGCAACACGACGACGCCCCATGACCGCGCGCAGGCTGTCCACCCTCGATCCCGGTTTCGAGGCCGATTTCACCGCGCTGCTGGGCCTCAAGCGCGAGGAGAGCGCGGATGTCGACGCCGCCGTCTCGGGCATCATCGCCGACGTGATCGCGCGGGGGGACGAGGCGGTAGTGGAGCTGACCCGCCGCTTCGACCGCTTCGACCTGACCGTCGAGACCATGGCCGTGACTTCCACCGAGATCGACGCGGCGGTGGCCGAAGTCTCGTCCGAGCAGATGGCCGCGCTGGAAACCGCCGCCCGCCGCATCCGCGCCTATCACGAGCGCCAGCGCCCGGCGGACGATCGCTGGACCGACGAGCAGGGCGTGCAGCTCGGCTGGCGCTGGACGCCGGTGGATGCGGCCGGCCTTTATGTGCCGGGGGGGCAGGCGAGCTATCCGTCGTCGCTTCTGATGAACGCGATCCCCGCCACCGTCGCGGGGGTCGCGCGCCTCGCGCTCTGCGTGCCGACGCCGGACGGGGCGCTCAACCCGCTGGTCCTCGCCGCCGCGCGCCTGTCGGGCGTGACCGAGATCTACCGCATCGGCGGAGCGCAGGCGATTGCGGCGCTGGCCTATGGGACCGGGACCATCGCCCCCGTCGATGTCATCACCGGCCCCGGCAACGCCTATGTCGCCGCCGCGAAACGCCGGGTCTTCGGGCGCGTGGGGATCGATTCGATTGCCGGGCCGTCCGAGATTCTGGTCATCGCCGATGCCGAGAACGACCCCGACTGGATCGCGCTGGACCTGCTGAGTCAGGCCGAGCACGACGCGTCCGCGCAATCCATCCTGATTACCGACGATGCCGGATTTGCCGACAAGGTCGCGGATGCCGTCGCCGCGCGGCTGGAGACGCTGGAGCGCCGGACCATCGCCGGGGAAAGCTGGCACGGCAACGGTGCCATCGTCACCGTGCGCGATCTGGGCGAGGCCGCCGCTCTGGCGAATCGCATCGCCGCCGAGCATCTCGAACTCTGCGTCGCCGACCCCGAAGCGCTGGCCGCGAAGATCCGCCATGCAGGCGCGATGTTCCTCGGTCGCTGGACGCCCGAAGCGGTGGGCGATTACGTCGGCGGTCCCAATCACGTCCTGCCGACCGCGCGCAGCGCCCGCCACGCGTCGGGCCTGTCCGTCCTCGATTTCATGAAGCGGACCACGATGCTGCGCTGCACCCCCGGCGCGCTCGGGGCCATCGGTGGCGCGGCGGAGGCGCTGGCGCGGGCCGAAGGGCTGGAGGCGCATGGCCTGTCCGTCCGCGCCCGACTCACGGTAGTGAACCGGGAAGAGCCATGACCGACGACACGACCCGGATCGCTCATTTCAGCATCGACGAGACCGGCCTGCCCGCCGCCTCGCCCGAGGCGGAGCAGGAGCGCAATATCGCGATCTTCGACCTGCTCGACGGCAACAGTTTCCGCCTGCTGCCCGAAGGCGCGCCCGCCGGTCCCTACACCGTCATCCTCGCCCCGCGCGACCGGCATCTCGCCTTTCTCGTCACCGCCGCCGATGACAGCGAGACGGAAATCGCCGTCCCGTTCTCGGCCTTCCGCAAGCGTGCGCGGTCGTATTTCGCCATCTGCGAAAGCTATTTCGAGGCCGTCCGCCGCCATTCGCCCGAGGAGATCACGCGCCTCGACGAACACCGCAAGGCCCAGCATAACGAAGGGGCCGACGCCCTGCGCGAGCGGCTCGAAGGCCGCGCCGCGCTCGACGACCACACCGCGCGTCGGCTCTTCACGCTCGTCTGTTCCCTGTCCTATCGGGGATGACCGCCGCGTCCGGCTTCTCCTTCGGCTTCGTGCGCGACAACCTGCCGTGGATCGGTGCGGGCCTGTTGATGACCTTCGCGTCGAGCTTCGGGCAGACGTTCTTCATCTCGCTGATGGGCGGCCAGTACCGCGCGGAACTGGGGCTGAGCCACGGCCAGTTCGGCGGTCTCTACATGGCCGCGACGCTCCTTTCGGCCATCACGCTGGTCCATGTCGGCGGCATCGCCGACCGGGTGGAGGCGCGGCGTCTGGGCGCGCTGGTCATGGCCGGGGTCGCGGGGGCGTGCCTGCTGATGTCGCAGGTATCGAACGTCGTGATGCTCTTCGTCGCCATCTATCTGCTGCGCTTTCTGGGGCAGGGGATGATGACGCATCTGGAAGTCACCGCCATCGCGCGGTGGTTCGCGGCCACGCGGGGGCGGGCGCTGGCGGTCGCGTCCTGGGGGCATCCGCTGGGCGAAGGCTTCCTGCCCGCGACCGTGGCACTGATGCTGACGGTCCTGCACTGGCGCAGCGTGTGGATCGTCATGGCCGGTATCGTGCTGCTCGTGCTGGTACCGCTCTTCCTGCTGACCTTGCGGGAGGAGCGCCAGCCAAGGGGGTCCGAAACTGCGCCCGAATTGCTGACCGGTCTGCGCGGCAGGCACTGGACCCGGCCCGAAGTGTTGCGCCATCCGCTGTTCTGGTATCTCGTCCCCGTGCTGATGGGATCGCCCCTCATCGGCACGTCGGTCCTGTTCCACCAGGCGCATATCGCGGAGATCAAGGGCTGGACGCTGGCGCAGCTGACCGCCGGGTTCCCGGTCTACGCCGCGCTCTCCATCGCCACGTCGCTGGTCTTCGGCATGCTGGTCGACCGGTTCACGGCGCGGCGGATGCTGCCGTTCTACCTGATGCCGCTGGGCGTCGGCATCGCGGTGCTGGGCCTGTTCGACGGGCCGTGGGTCGCCTTCGTCGCGCTGGGGTCCATCGGCATGACCGCCGGGGCGGGGATGGCGACGGTGGGGGCGATGTGGGCCGAACTCTACGGCACCCGCCATCTCGGCTCGATCCGCGCGCTCAACGTCGCGGCCATGGTCTTCGCCAGCGCGCTGGGGCCGGGCCTGACCGGCATGCTGATCGACGCGGGCGTGGGGTTCGAGGTGCAATGCGTGTGGATGGGCGCCTACTGCCTCGCCATGGCGCCGGTCATCGCGTGGCTGATGCGGCGAGAGGGGGCGGCGGTCTGAACGACCATTTCCCGCCCCGGGTCAAGCCCGGGGAGGGAACAGGGTTCACCCCTCCGGCAGTTCCAGCCCCATTTCCGCATACCGCTCGCCATCGTCCAGCCAGCGAGGGTCGACCTTGACGTGCAGGAACAGATGCACCGCCTGCCCCATCATCTCCGCCAGTTCCCGGCGCGAATCCTGCCCGACCGATTTCAGCGTCTGTCCCCCCTTGCCCAGCACGATGGGGCGGTGGCCCTCCTTGGCGATGTAGACCGTCTGCTCGATGCGGACCGAGCCGTCCTTCCGCTCCTCCCACGTATCCGTCCCGACCGTGAGCTGGTAGGGCAGTTCCTGATGCAGCCGCAGCATCAGCTTCTCGCGCGTCATCTCGGCGGCGATGGAGCGCAGGGAGGAATCGCCGATCTGGTCCTCCGGGTAGAGCCACGGCTCGACCGGCAGCAACCCGCGCAGCCAGTCGACCATGTCGCTCAGTCCGTCGTTGCGCGTGGCCGAGACGTAGAAGATGCGGTCGAAATCGTGCAGTTCGGTGATTTCGGTCGTCAGGGTGAGCAGGCGGTCGTGACGCACCTTGTCGATCTTGTTGACCGCAATGGCCACCGGCTTGTCGGGGGAAAGCTGCTGCTTGTACTGCTCGACGATGCGCCGGACCCCGCCGTTCAGACCTTTTTGCGCGTCGATCAGCAGGACGACCGCATCCGCCTCGCTCGCCCCGGCCCAGGCCGCCGACACCATCGCCCGGTCGAGGCGGCGTTTCGGCGCGAAGAGGCCGGGGGTGTCGACGAAGACGATCTGGTCGTTCTCGACGTTCAGCACCCCGCGAATACGCCCGCGCGTCGTCTGCACCTTATGGGTCACGATGGAGATCTTGGTGCCGACCAGCGTGTTGAGCATGGTGGACTTGCCGGCGTTCGGCTCTCCGATCAGGGCGACGAAGCCCGCGCGTGTCTCGCTCATTGTCCGTTTTCCGATCTGTAGGTCCTGCAGGCGCGGTCCGGCCTGAGCGTGGGATTGAGAAAGGCGTGCAGGACGCCGCGGGCGCAGCGCATCTGGACCGTCATGTCGTCGTCGGACACGGGCAGCGTCGGCGACACGCTGACGGCGTGGCCGAGCAGGGGAAAGATGTAGTGCTCCAGCCCCGAGAAACGCGCGTGCAGCGCCTGCGCCCATTCGGATGGCGTGAACGGGTCGATGCCCCCCGACAATACGAGCACGGGCGCGGGCGCGGGTGTCACCGTGCTTTGCAGGAAATCCGCCTCGCGCGGTTGCGACCCGTGCCATATGCGCATGGATTCCAGTTGCAGGGCGGCGCCTTCGACGTCGCGGGCATAGCGGGTCGGCCAGTCGAGCAGGGCGACGTGATCCGGTTCGTAGGTGTCGGAATAGGCCTGGAGCAGCAGCGGCAGGCTCGTCATCGCGAATTCGGTGTTCGACGTCATCTCGCCGCTGATCCACCGCATCGCGCGCAGGCGCCCGGTCTGGAGCAGCTCGACCAGCGCGACGGCGAGGTCCAGCCCGTCGGGATAGGCGCCGAGCTGGCTCAGATAATCGAGCATCTCGGTGCCGTCCAGCCTCCACGCCGCGCCCTTTTCGAGATAGAGGGGGAGGGGGGCATCGTCGAACTGGACCACCCACTCGGCCAGCGACGCGGCCCCGTCCCGCGCGAGGGCCGAGCACTGCTTGCCCCTGAAGCATGCCTCGTCCAGCTCGGCGAGGAACCTGTCGCGCGCGGCCAGTTCGTCCAGCATGCCGGATACCCCGGGCACCGACACCGAATCGAGAATGGCGAAGCCGAGCCATCGCGGCGCCTGCGCCAGCAGGTGAAGACCCGCTTCTGTGCCGTAGGAAATGCCGTAGATCCCGCCGCGCACGATACCCAGCGCGCGTACCAGCGCATCGACATCCTCGGCCACCTTGAGCGACGTGAAAAGTGCGGGGTCCGGTCCGTCGCGGTGCAGCCGGTCGAGGCAGCCGCGCAGGATCTCCTGCGCCTCCTCGCCGCCGAAATCCTCCTCCCAGACCAGATCGCCGAAATCGCATGTCATGCGCGGTTCGGCGTTCAGCGTGCCGCGCGGGTTGAACAGGACGACCGTGCGGTCCGAGAAGGGGGACAGCAGATCGTCGAACACGCCATCCTCCGCGACAGGGGCCTCGCCCGGTCCGCCGGGGATGTAGACGACGTGCCCGGTGCTGCGGCGGGTCGTGGGGGTCAGCACGGCGACGTCGAAGGCGATGCGTGTGCCTCCATCCTCGCGCTCGAACCGCGAGCAGACCGCGCGGTGGGAGCGGGATTCCTCGGCGAAGGGACAGGGCTGGGGGGAGAGGGTCGCGGCGGCGACCGGGGCGGCTGGCGCCATCGCCAGTGCCAGTGCCAGCGCGGTTGCCGGAGCGGCCCTCACGACGCCACGGTCCCGAGAGCGTCCATCAGCAGCCGCGCGCTCTCGCGCTCTCCGGCCCGCTTGGAGGAGGCGACGGCCTCGGCGCTCTTGCCGTCGTCGATGGTCACGCGCACGGTGAAGCGGGGGGCGTGGTCCGGCCCGTCCTGCGCCATCGTCTCGTAGACCGGCAGCGGCCAGCCGCGCGCCTGCGCCCATTCCTGCAACGCCGTCTTGGGGTCTACGGGCGCGTCCGTCTGAGCCACGAACAGGTGCGCCCAGTGGTTCAGGATGAAGCCGCGCGCCTCCTCCGGCCCGGCGTCGAGGTAGATCGCCGCGATTACCGCCTCCATCGCATTCGCCAGCAGGGCGGGCTTTCGCCGCCCGCCGCTATGCGCTTCGGCCCGGGCCATCACGATATGATCGCCCAGATTCAGGCGCTCCGCGATGATCGCGCAGGTCTCGCGGCTGACGAGGGCGTTGAGCCGGGGCGCGAGGTTGCCCTCGTTCTCGCCCGGATGCCGCTCGATCAGCGCTTCGGCGATGACGAGGCCGAGCACGCGGTCGCCGAGGAATTCGAGCCGCTCGTTCGAGCTGGCCGCCCGGGCGCTGGAATGGGTCATCGCCTCGCGCAGGAGGGCAGGGTTGGCGAAACGGTGGCCGAGGGCGTCTTCGAGTCCGTCGAGGGGGGGCAGCTTGCGCGGCATGACCCGCCTAGTCGATCCAGTTGAGGAAACGGTCGAACCGCCATTTCCAGAAGGTCAGCGGGTTCCCCTCGGACGACAGGAAGATGAGTTCGGCCCGCCCAATCAGGTCGACGAAGGGCACGGGGCCGATCTTGCGGCTGTCGCTGGAGTTGTCGCGGTTGTCGCCCATGAAGAAATACTGTCCTTCGGGCACCACGTACTTGCGCGTATTGTCGTTGTTCGTGCGGTTGCGGTCGGTGTTGAGGATCAGGTGTTCGACGCCGTTGGGCAGCGTCTCGACATACTGTTCCTTCACGCACATCCGCTCCTCGCCGACCATCGTGTAGTCGGAGCAGAGCTGGCTGCGATACGATCCGCCCTCGACCGGCTCGATGAAATCCTCGATCCGGCGCAGGCCGACCGGCACGTCGTCGATATGCACGACCCCCTCGATCACCTGGATCGTCTCGCCGGGCAGGCCGATGAGGCGCTTGATGTAGTCCTTGTTGCCGTCGCGCCGGTTCTTGAACACGATCACGTCACCGCGCTCCGGCTGACCCTCCCAGATGCGCCCCTCGAAGAGCGGCGGGCTGAAGGGCATGGAATGGCGCGAATAGCCGTAGGCGTATTTCGAGACGAAGAGGTAGTCGCCGATCAGCAGGGTCGATTTCATCGAACTGGACGGAATGCTGAACGGCTGGAAGAAGAAGACGCGAAAAATCAGCGCGATGAGCAACGCGTAGACCACCGTCTTGACGAGTTCGCCGAAGCTCTCGGAAGAGTCGCCCGAGTCGGAGCGTGCCATGAATCATCCTTACCAGGGCCTCGCGCGCGGCCCTTTCTGCGCCGGGCGATAAAGCGGATGCGCCGCGCTCTTGTCAAGGTGGTGCGGCATCGCGCTGGCGGGCGGGGGCGCGATCCGTCGCGGGGATGCCGGGTTTGCGGGTCGGGCGCTCTTTGCTAGAGGAGCGCGGGCGATACCCGAAGCGAACGGAGCCGACCCCATGACGATGCCCACCGCCATGCGCCTGAAGGAGTATCCCGAATGGCTCTACCTGTTGCAGGAATTCGACGCGCTCTACCGCCATGGTTCCGCCGGGGGCAGCCCGGCGATCCGGGGGCATCGCAAGCGGGTGCGCGACCGGCTGTCGGCGGCGGTCTCCTCGAACGCGGAGATCGTCGCGCGGCCCTGCGACACCAAACCGGTCATCGCCCATCTGTCCCGCGCCCTCGATCTGGGCGAGCGGGCGGCGATGCAGGGCATGGCCCGGGCGCTGCGCGAGGTGCAGGGCGCGCTGACATGGGAATACGGCTACGACCGGATGCCGAAGGCGCTGAGCCGGAAATACGCCTATTGCGAGATCGTCGGTCCGCAGGGGCCGGTGCGCTGCGACACCCTGATCCTCGGCTTCGTATTGTTCGCGCCGGGCACGACCTATCCGCAGCACAGCCACGAGGATATCGAGGAAAGCTACATCTCCATCGCGGGCGCATGGTCGGAGAACAACGTGGCGGTGTTCGCGCCCGGCTCGCTGATCCTCAACCGACCCGGAGACGAACACCGAATCACCACCGGAGACCGCGATCCCTGCCTGCTGGCCTATGCCTGGGTCGGGCCTGAGGGGCGGCTGGCGAAGCCGGAGATGAAGCTGACCGCGACGCGCAGGGCGAAGGCGGACTGAGCGCGCTTCCCGCCCTCAGTCCACGAACGCCCGTTCCACCACGAATTCGCCCGGCTTGCTGTTCGACCCTTCCGTCAGGCCCGCTTCCTCGCAGATCGCCTTGACGCTTTTCAGCATATCCATCGACCCGCAGATCATCGCGCGGTCGGTTTCGGGGTTGAGCGGCGGCACGCCCAGATCGTCGAAGAGGGTGCCGTTCTCGATCAGGGTGGTGATGCGGCCCATGCGCCCGGTCGTCTCGCGCGTGGTGGTGGCGTAGTGGACCAGCTGCGCCGTCGCCTCCTCGCCCACCAGCGGATCGGCGCGGGTGGCGGCGACGAGGTCGTGGCCGTAGTCCAGTTCGGCGGCCTCGCGGCAGGTCTGGATCAGGATGACCTGAGCGAACCGCTCGTAGGTCTCCGGGTCGCGGATGACCGAGGCAAACGGCGCGATGCCCGTGCCGGTCGAGAACATGTAGAGCCGCTCGCCGCCGAGCAGCGCATCGTGCACCAGCGTGCCGACCGGCTTCTTGCGCATCAGCACGGTATCGCCGGGTTTCACCTTCTGCAGATGCTCGGTCAGCGGGCCGTCGGGCACCTTGATCGAGTAGAACTCGATCTCCTCGTCCCATGCCGGGGAGGCGATGGAATAGGCGCGGAAGACCGGCTTTTCGGAATTGGGCAGCCCGATCATCACGAACTCGCCGGAGCGAAAGCGGAAGCTGGCGGGCCGCGTCATGCGAAAACTGAACAGGCGGTCGGTATAGTGCCGGACGGACAGGACCTTCTCGGCGAAGACGCCCAAGGGAATCGGAAAATCGGTCGCCGTATCGGCGGTTGCTGTCTCGCTCATGTCTGTCCCCGGTCGGTGTATCCTCGCCCCTCATATCATTTGTGCGGGGCCGAACATCAAGCCACAATGGCGCGCGCGGCCTGCACGAAGGAACCGCGTTCCGCCGATCCGGCTTCGCGCGGGCCGTGATCCGGGTTATGCCGGGCGAGGCGGGCCGCCGGGGGCCTCGCGCCATGCAAACAGGGATGATCGAGCGGATGAGCGAGCGGGGACAGGGCGGGCTGATGGCCGGGATCGACGTCGGCGGCACCTTCACCGATCTGGTGCTGGTCGATACCATCGCGCGCACCGTCCGCCTCGCCAAGACGCCGACGACGCCGGAGAATCAGGCTTTCGGCGTCCTCGCCGCGCTGAAGGCGGGGGAGGCGGACCTGGCCGCGCTCGACCTGATCGTGCACGGGACGACGACGACGACGAATGCGGTGCTGGAGCGCAAGCTGGCGCGCACGGGGCTGGTCACGACCATGGGTTTCCGCGACGTGCTGGAGCTGGGCCGCCGCACGCGCCCCGCCGCCTACGGCATGACGGGGGTGTTCCGTCCGGTCATCCCCCGCGACCTGCGGCTGGAAGTGCCCGAGCGGATGGATGCCGCAGGGGCGGTGGTGACGCCGCTGGACGAGGGGGCGTTGCGCGAGGCGCTGGGCGCGCTGATTTCGGCGGGATGCGAATCGCTGGCGATCCACTTCCTCCATTCCTACGCCAACCCCGCCCATGAACTGCGCGCCGAGGAGATCGCGCGCGAAGTCTGGCCGAACGACAACATCACCACCGGCCACGCCCTCCTCGCCGAGAGCCGCGAGTTCGAGCGCGGGGTCACGGCGGCGGTGAACGCGTCGGTCCAGCCGCTGCTGATGCGCTATCTGGAGCGATTGCGCGGCGAGCTGGAGGCGGGGGGCTATACCAATGACCTCCTGATCGTGAACGGCAATGGCGGCATGGTCTCGTCCCGCTTCGTGGGGCGCGAGGCGGCGAAGACGGTGATGAGCGGCCCCGCTTCGGGCGTGATGGCCGCCGCCTATACGGGGCGCCGGGCGGGCGAGCCGAATCTCGTCACCTACGACATGGGCGGCACCTCGACCGACGTGTCGCTGATCCGCGATGCGACCCCGGCGGTGTCGTCGGAAATCGAGGTCGAATACGCGATGCCCATCCACCTGCCGATGGTCGACGTGCGGACCGTGGGGGCGGGTGGCGGCTCGATCGCGCGGGTGAACGACGCGGGGTTGCTGGAGGTGGGGCCGGATTCCGCCGGGGCGATGCCGGGGCCGGTCTGCTACGGGCGCGGCGGGACGGAGCCGACGATTTCGGATGCCAATCTGCTGCTGGGTCGGCTGAACCCGGCGGCGCTGTTCTCGGTCGATGCGCCGGTGACGATGGAGACGGTCGCGGGGGTTTTCGCTGAGAAGATCGGCGACCCGCTCGGCCTCGATGCCCATGAGGCGGCGGCGGCGGTGATCCGGGTGGCCAATGCGCGGATGGCGGGGGCGACGCGGATGGTGTCGGTGTCGCTCGGCATCGACCCGCGCGATTTCGCGCTGTTCGCTTTCGGCGGGGCAGGGCCGCTGCACGCGGTCGCCATCGCGCGGGAACTCGGCATCCCCCGCGTCCTGATCCCCGCGCGGCCCGGCATCACCAACGCGCTGGGCTGCGCGGTGGCGGACCTGCGCCACGATTTCGTGCGCACGCTGAACCGCCCGGTCGAGACGGTGGACATGGAGGAGGTCCACGCCGTCCTCGCCGCCCAGACGGCGGAGGGCCGCGCGCTGGTCGAGAAGGAGAGCGTTGCGACGGACCGCATCGACGTCCATCACAGCGCCGACATGCAGTTCGTCGGCCAGACGCACCTCCTGCGCGTGCCGCTGCCCGACGCGGGGGTCGACCGCGAGACGCTGCAATCCCTGTTCGAGACTGTCTATTACGAGCGCTTCCGCGTGCGCCTGTCCGAAATCCGCGCCAATCTCGTGAACCTCAACACTTCGGTCGTCGGCGTGCGGCCCGAGATCGATCTTTCGGTATTGATCGACCGCGATGCGCGCCGGGGGACACTGGAGGACGCGCGGGTCGAGACGCGGCGTGTCTGGTTCGAGGATGGCTGGCAGGACACCCCCGTCTATCGCCGCGAGCATCTGCCCGAGGGGTGCGGCTTCACCGGTCCCGCCATCGTCGAGCAGATGGATACCACCTCCGTGATCGAACCGGGAACCCGCGTGACGCAGGATCGCGACGGCAACCTGATCGTGGAGGTGCGCGCATGACAATCGACCCCATCACCCTCTCCGTCATCGGCTCCGGCCTGCAACAGGTCTGCGACGAGATGGACCTGACGTTCTCGCGCGCCGCCTTCTCCCCCGTGATCGCCGAGGCGAACGACCGCTCCGACGGCATCTACGCCGCCGAGGACGGCGCGCTGATCGCCCAAGGGGCCGGGGGCCTGCCCGTCTTCGTCGGGACCATGCAGTTCTCGACCCGCACCCTGATCGCGATGATCGCGGACGGCTCCGTCCTGCCGCCCGAGCCGGACGACATCTACATCGTCAACGACCCGTATCTCGGCGGCACGCATCTGATGGACGTGCGGTTCGCGAAACCGGTGTATCGGGACGGCGAGATCTTCTGCTGGCTGTCCAATACCGGCCACTGGCCCGATATCGGCGGCTCCGTCCCCGGCGGCTTCTCGGCCAGCGCCACCGCCGTCGAGCAGGAGGGCCTGCGCCTGCCGCCGGTGAAGCTGTTCAAGCGCGGGACGATGGACCGCGAGATCTACGCCATCATCTGCTCCAACATCCGCGTGGCGGAGCAGCGCATCGGCGACGTGCGGGCGCAGGCGAGCGCGTTGCAGGTCGGCGAGGAGCGCCTCGGCCAGCTTCTCGACCGCTACGGCGACGACACCGTGCGCGCGGCCATCGCCGAGTTGCGCGTGCGGGCGGCGGCGCAGATGCGCGCGCGCATCGCGGAAATTCCGGACGGGACGTATCGGTCGCGGGCCATCGTCGATTCGGACGGCGTGGTGAACGAACCGCTGGAAATCAACCTCGCCATCACGAAAGCCGACGATCGCCTCACCTTCGATTTCGCCGGGTCCAGCCCGCCCTGCGCCGGTCCGATGAATTCCGTCCTCGCGACGACGCTGTCCTCGGTCTACCTCGCCATGCGCCACATCTTCCCCGACGTGCCCATGAGCGCGGGGGCGTTCGAGCCGCTGGACGTCGTCACTCCCGAAGGAACCTTCCTCGACGCCCATTACCCGCGCCCCGTCTCCGGCTGCGCGGCGGAGGTGAGCCAGCGCATCGCCGAAGCCGTCTTCGCCGCCCTCGTCGGGCCGCTGCCGGACCGCGTGACGGCTTCTCCGGCGGGCACGTCCGGCAATTTCGGCCTCGGCGGCTACGACCCCGCCAAGGGACGCGGCTACGTCATGTACCAGCTTTCGGGCGGCGGCTACGGCGGCAATGCGGACCATGACGGGCTGTCCAACGGATGCTCCACCATCGGCATCTCGAAAGCGCCCCCCGTCGAGATCATGGAGCAGCAGTTTCCCGTCCTCTACCGCCGCTACGCCCTGCGCGAGGGGTCGGGCGGGGCGGGGCGGCACCGGGGCGGCTTCGGCCTGCATTACGAACTGGAACTGCGCCGGGGCGAGGCGCGGGCGTCCTTCGTGATGGATCACGGGCGCACCGGCCCGCAGGGCGCGCTGGGCGGCGAGGACGGCGCGTGCAACGAGGTGACGGTGTGGCGCGATGGCATCCCCTGGACGCCCGAACACCTGTCGAAGGAGCAGGACATCGCTCTCAAGGCAGGCGACCGCGTGGAGGTGAAGACGCCCGGCGGCGGCGGCTACGGCGACCCGGCCACGCGCGACCCGGCGGCGGTGGCGGA
>ENA-ORXT01005295-ORXT01005295.1-marine-metagenome-genome-assembly--contig:-NODE-5295-length-12716-cov-6.870480_pt1 | contig 12716 bp, 8 predicted proteins | sample MGYA00237868_ERZ511482 | MGnify/ENA metagenome assembly ERZ511482 | reverse complement strand
CTTTATTACCATATTCTTCTACACCTATTTGACCTGGGATAAATGCACCCATACTTTTTATACAAGTGACACCTATCTCTATCAATAGTGCCCCAAAAAGTGTGATTTTTAAGTTTAATAATTGTAGTAAGAAAAAGATTTCCACTGCCCCCATTATCCAATGAAATAGAGACAGCAGAAATGCTAAGAACAGTTGGCCCTTTCGTTGCTGATAAAAATCATGCAAGAGTTGATTAATGTGTTGTAGTTTAGGTAAAGCATTCTGGATAAAAGAGAATTGTAATTTGTTGTTAAGGGTGCTTATGCCCTTATATAAAAGCAAATCGGGATGTATCATACTGTAAAAAACACCAAGAATACTACCTATGAAAATTAAAAATCCAAAAATCCAAGCGAAAGAAATTCCAACTAATAAACCTGTTTGATACAGGGCAATTGGCAAAAATAAAAACAGCCCTATCATGGATAGGAAAATTAAAATTCTAGAAAGTAAAATAGACACCAAACCCTGTTCATACTCCACACCATCTTTCTTCAATAAATAGACCTTTGCTGACTCGCCCACGATGATATTTGCAGGATTGATAGTAGTTAAAGTCTCGCCTATTTGCCGATAAATAAACAACCTAGAAGCAGATAATTGAATAGGGATTTTAGGAAAACATAATAACCATGCCGTTGATGCCATTGCATAGGCGATACCTGTAATGACCATAACCATGCTAAATCTCCAACCTACTTGCTGTAAATTGGCTTGTACTTGTAGCCAATTCATTTGCGCAATGAAGACGGCTAGTAAAATAAAAGCAAGCACTAAGGCTGTTAATTTATATTGTTTCTTTTTCATGTTATTTGGTCTTTAGCATTTGGTCTTTAGTCTTTGGTACGCAATAGCTTGATTGCAGAAGGAGTCTAATTGTATTTTCCTTCGTTCTTTATGCAGCTATTAATTCCGTTTTCTTCGTTAATTGTCTTAAATCTTGAAAATAGACCTGGACTAAATCTTCCCAATTTAGATTTTGGGTATACTTCAATCCATTTGTTTTCATTTGTTGATATAATGTAGGGTTATAGAGGAGTTGGTCTATTTTCTCGAAATAAGCTGCTGCATCAGTAGGTGTACAAACAAAACCATTAACACCTTGGGTAATAAAACTTTTCGACCCGCCACCATTAGCGATGACGCATGGTAGACCAGAAGCCATTGCTTCCACGACCACGTTGCCATAAGTTTCGGTAACAGAAGGGAAGAAGAAACAATCAGAAGAAGCATATAAAATAGCCAATTCTTCATGTTCAACTTGTCCAAAAAAGAAAGCATTGGGCATTTGATTTTGTAAGCTTTCTTTTGCTACACCATCACCCGCTACCAAAATATTGTAGGGGCTGTTTTTTGCTTCATTTAGTTGGTACAAATCAATTAGCGTATCTAGGTTTTTTTCCCAAACTAGACGACTGGCGAATAAGATATTTGGCTTATTATTTTTAGTATATCGTTGCAAAAAATCTTTATCTTTTTTTATAGGATTAAATAACTGCCTATCAATACCTCGTTGCCATAATTTTAAGTGATTTGTGGCATGACCAACAGCTGCTAAGTCCTCAATCATTTGATTAGTTGGCACATACACTAGATCACAATTGTCATAAAAAGCCCGATAGTTCTTGATCATTCTATTCTTGACTGGTTCAATTAAAATCGGCGTGTTTTTTAAATAATAGTCTACATAAGACAAGAAATGGGTATGATAAATACTAATAACAGACAAGTCTCTTTGATTAGCGTAGTTTAAAGCAAAACGCCCTAGAGGAGAGGGCGTAGCAATATGTACCACATCAGGCTGAAAAGCATCTAATTGTTCATACAGGCGATTATTAGCAAAATAAGGTACCGTTATTTTATAAGTCCGATTAAAAGGAATCGTAATAGCTGGTAAGGTGATAGCCTTAAAAGGTAGATTGTCTATGTTTCCTGCATCATCCCCACAGATAAATAGAAACTCAAATTGGTCTTTGGGTATCCGATTAATTATTTGATACATCGTGCGAACTGCCCCATCACAATTTTCTTTTAGGGTTTCTGCGAAGAAGGCTACTTTTATTTTCTTTTTCATTTGTAGAAGTTTAATTTTTAATCAATACTAAGCTTCAACAAATGTATCGGTCCTTCTAAATGAAGTAAAGAAATGTAAGTATGGAGGGCTAAAGGGGTGCGAAAGAGGGGGGAGTTGTTGAAAAAGAACTCGCTAGGTAGGTTGACGGGTTAAAGCGGTGAAATTCAAGGATGGTAAGGGCTTGAATGGGATTGGGAAGGGTGGATAGGCTGGTTTGGGGGGGGAATGGGATAGAGAGACAATTCCATTCTGTTGGTTTTAGGACGATAGCAATTGCTATCGTCATGAATTCACTGAAGGTGGCACAAGAATGTCGTATTAATTAAAATATTTTATTATGCCCTGAATTTTGTCTTGATGCTTTTTTATGAACTCATTTTTCATGAGTTTAATTTATAACTTTTTTAAATTTTATGGTACTAGCTTTGCCAGGGTAGGGGTTAGGGTAGAAAATAAGGCTTCTAGGAATCACCTCTCTATGTCCTATAACTCCATATCTGGATGTAAAAATACCAGATTACCTTTTGCTGTTAATTTCTTCATCAAATCTTCACCAAGATGATTTCCTTCTGCATCTTTCAGTTCGATTACTATTTCCCTAGATGCAGGAGTATCACCAGAAGTATATGGATAATCTTTAATAACTCCATGACTCCAAAATTCTGACAACCTAACTTCATGATTATATACAATTGATAAATCAGAAGATACGATAGAAATATAAATATCTCTATTTAATATTGTATCAAGTTCAAAGCATAAGAATTTTTTTCTCATTTCTTGGTTCATAGTACATTTGATGGTTCGACCCAGAAACAATGCTTGATTTTTAGATTCAATATGCTCTAAAATAAACTGATTGATATGTTTTTTGATATCGTCTTCTGTTAAATTATCAACAATTAAGTTTATAGATTTTCCAGACTGGCAATTAATGTCAGCTATTTTGAATATATGCGGCTCTGTCAAGTTATTATCTACGAATGTACTTACAATACCAGCATCTATGCGAAGATTTGTTTTAAAGGCTCTAAAAAATTGATCATCATTAGTTAAAAATACCAGATAATCTTCCTGAATAAATTCATCTGGGTAAATACTAGAGATTAAAACTAAAGAGTCTTCTTTTGATATTCTAGATGACAAAACCAAATCAGTATGTGGTTTCCAGATATTTCTATGTATGAAATTGTCTTCATAAGTTATATTGTAATCGTTTGTTATCTTTTCTAAATCTTTTTCTACCTTTAATTTAACATCTTCATAAACTTGGTCATAGGGCAATTCAGCAGCATTAAAGTTTCTTTTGTACCTCAAGACTGAACTAAAATTCATACTGCTATCTGCATTATTAGCTTTTTCATGAATTGATCGAAGATAATGTTCTAGTTTTCTTATTCCAACAAATTCATATATAGCAAACCTTGAACTTACTAATTCTACAAATGGACATTCTCCTAATAAATGAATGAAGTTATTCAAGTTTGGATAGGAATTATCTACTAAGTAAGCTAGGATTTGAGTATCAATAGAAACTTTAATAATAAAATTTTCTTGAACAACTACATTAATTGGTAATTCAAGCATGTTGTGTTTAGTTAGTTATCTAAATGGTTTTCGGCAAATTTTTTGTCAATTATTGAAATATTCGCATCTTGAATACCTCTTTCTATCAAAAAGAAACAATTTCGCAATAATAATCTTGGGAAATTATTTGATTTCTGACACAAGTACTCAATTACATCATCAGAAAATGGGGCTATTGAATCGTCATTTGTTAATTTTGCTAATCTCAAATAATTTTTAATTAACTTTTGGGCACTACTTGGGTGTAACTTTTCTAATCTAATTTCTCTATCTGTAAGTCTGTCTACTAATGGGGGAGAAGACTTTCGAAGTTCGCGCAATGCTTGCTCCGTCATAGCTATCAATAAACACCATCTTCTTTGCTTATCGATTAATGTTCTTAAATTATGAGAATAGTTGTCAATTTCTTTTTTCGTAAGCCTACCAGAAGTGATGTCTTCAAATTCATCAACTAAAAGGTAGAATCGTTCAAATCCTTGATCTCTAATTAATTCTATTATAGCGTTTAGAAGAAATACAACTTTTTTATCTAAATATTTTCCAGAACCAGAAGTCATTGTTTCCCAAGTCTTACTTACTCCAATATCTTCTGATATAATATTGTAAAAATAATCGGCAATCACATCATCGTCAAATTTATTTCTCAATATTTCGAGTATTATATCTTTGATTTTTATGTTAAATTCTTTTCTTTTATTTCTATTATTAATATTGTTAAGGAAAGTGTCAAGGAAAGTTTTGTGATTAGATTTAGCCTCGTCAGAAAACGGGGACTTATCAGGACCAAACAGCCCTGTATTTCCCGATATAAATTTTAAAAGAAGTTCTTTGTAATTATTTTTAGTGAGCGAAATTTCATTAATAACATGATTCCAAATAAATTTCTTAAAATGTTCTCTACCAATTTCATCAATTATTGCACCTATTAATTCAGATAATTTTGTTCCTGGGTTGTTAATATATACAACAAACGATTTAGTTGGAGACTCTTTCTGTAAGAGATATTTTACAAAAAGTAATAATTGAGTCTTTCCTGTGCCATAGTCACCTAGTATGGTGGCAATTAGTTTTTGATCATTTTCATCAGGGGCATAAAGAGAATCAATTACGTATTGTACTACCTTTGTTAGAGTGTCAGTGTCTACAGGCTCTAAGTTTTTAGTGAATTCATCAGACTCGTTTATATTTGCTGTACCAGATTTAGGAAAAGGATTAAAACTTAACTTAAATTTTTTATATCTATCTTCTCCTTTATATTGTAATTGTTCTTTTGTTCTTTTTAATAATTCTAGATAATTTTCATTCATGGTTTTTTCTAATTACTAAATGTGAAATGTAATATCCATTGACTAATGGGAAAAGGTATGTAGCTTTTTTAATTACCTCTTTATTATTCGCTCCATTAATAATAAATATTTCTGATGTTCTTTCGTAAGAAAATGTATAATTATTTGTTACTTCAGAAACAATGAATCTTTTAATTTCAGTTACAGAATACCTAAATGCTTTTACAACTTCGAATATTAATTCTGGAATAAAAATATAACGTCCTGTCAAAGGGCTTGTTTTAATAAATTCTTTTAAGTCGAATTTGATAAAAGGATTAACAAAATAAGCGACTGATAGAGATTTATTTAAGTCAGTCTGATAATCAACTTTAGCTAAATTAAATCTGTCTATTAATTCCAATTCTTTTCCCCATTTCAAAAATACATCCCAAAATCGCATCAGTTGAGATAGATTATCTTCAATATAAAATAAAGTTTGAGGTTTTTCAATACTTTTTAGGAAGGCATTGGTAAATCGACTATTCAAGTTAAAATAATAAAGTGGCTGAGAATGTTTGATAATATTCTCTCTATTTGCAGGTGATATTTTTATAGGCAAAAACCAATTAGTAATTTCTTTAAAGTGATGAAAAGAAAAAAAAATACTATTTAAATCTTCTATATCATTTATCGTTAAAGGTTGATTTAATTCACTTTTATTAAAAATTCTATGGATTGGAACATAATTTTCATTGAAAATCCTAAAATTTTTTAAGGCATTTAAGTATTCTAAAACTTTTCTATCACTATGACTTTTTTCGATTTCTATTAGGTGTTTTAAGTGATAAACTTCCGAAGGCTTTTGAAGGTTATTGTTTACTACTAATAAATAAATATCTTTTAATAATTGAAGGTCAAAAATATTTGAAAAGGACCAACCTTTATTTATTAGATTATTTGACTCCTTATTTGAAATATAGGGGAGTACTTCTTTTTCTAATTTTTTTATATGGATTACTTTATTCAAGAATTAGTAAATTTTCTGAAAGTTTAAGATTGTGCCTAAACCTGAGTTTCCATTTTGTTCCTCTTTCTCTCAATTTTATTATTTTATATTTTTTAAATCCAACACTTAGTGCTATTTCTCCCAAAACTTTAGTAGTATCAATAAAAATACCATACGGTGCAGAATCTCCGAGAACCAAATATGCTTTTCCATTGGCAGAGATAATTCTTCTCATTTCTTTCAGTACTTTAAACATGTCTTCAAAATAATATAGCACTAAAATATCAAATCTCTTTTTTCCTACTCGTTTGTAACTTTCAAGTCTAATTTTTTCAGTTAGACTAAAAAGAGGCTCAACTATTGAGCTATTTAGATAATAAAATTCAGTATTTTTATAGTTATCTATGTTAAATTCTTTATTTTTAAAGTGAGTTGTTGCACCAGTAACTAACTTCTTTCTAACTTTTTCTGTAATATCATTCCAACTATTTGTTAATCCAAAAAAGTGGGAACAAACTTTAGATACTTCACCATAATCTAAATTGTTAAGGTATGGGGGGGAGGTAATTGAAATAGTACAAGAATTATCAAATATATTTTCATTTTTAGTTCTTGAATCATGTAGATAAATCTTGCTAGATTGTTTTACAATCTTTATTTTATCTATATCGTCAAGCATTTTGAAAACAATCTTTTCAAATATTTCAAATGCAGAAAGGTCTTTTCGTATTGTTTTATTTCTAGAAATGTAAGGAACGGAGATGGGATGAATACTACTCTTATGTAGTGTTTGGGTTAAGGCTAATTTTAGAAAAAGCATTATATCTAACTCAGAAATAGAAAAAACCTGTTCTTTTATGGAATATAATTGAGACAAATCTTTTTCAGAGTATAGACTTATCATTAATTTATGATAATCATATTTCTGATTAGTTCTTAAGTTTGTTTTTATATTTTCTAATTCGTTTAGTATTTTGTTTTTATCAACATTCCAATTTAACTTTGCCCTGATTACATCAAAAAGTAGCTCTTGTCCTTCATTCCCTATGGCTTTAATTCCTTGGTTTTGAGCAGAAACTAATGTCGTGCCACATCCTGCAAAGCATTCATATATAGTATCGCCTTTAGCTAATTCTTCTCCTTTAATTATTTTATCTACTAGCTTATAAGAAAATCCTGCTGTAAATCTATACCAGTCATGCACAGGTTTACTCCTATTGTCCCTCGCAGTACCAATTGAATTGTCAAAATTTAGTAGGTCTGTCATATTTTAATTATAGATAGTCTTATATTGTTCTACCTAATAACAATAATAGCTAAACTATTTCAATAAGTCAAATTTAAGTTTATCACATTAATTATTATTGTTTTGCAAACCCTCTCCCCAAAAATCGAACTAAATCACCACACCTTTTTCCTGTATTGACATATGTCACATCTTCCCTCTGTTTAGTTGATAAATGTTACATGAATTGATGGTTGTTGCGCCTAACTTTGTAGAGTAAAGTATAAATCATAATGGATTTCCTAATTTCTTTAACAAGCACTTTAGCAATGAAATTCAATAAACGAATAATGAAAGCCTTTGTGTTACTTTTAGGGCGTTCCATCCAGATCTGGACTATTGCTATGGTGCTGTTCACATTGATTAGAGGAAGAAGTTGGTTTACAGGTGGATAAGGGATATAAACGAGTTTACAATATTGATTATCTCCTATTAAGCTACTGATTTGGTGGATTAACTTTAATGATTTGCCCATAGAGATTCAAAGTGGTTGGTGGTATAAAGACCCTTCTTGCAGCTTATTATTTAAGTAAGTACGGAAGAGTCCCTGTTTTTAAAGCAGGCATCCACGGTGGGAAAGTCATGGCACTAGAAGTAGGGAGTGTTAAAAAAGAGTTGGCTTATCTCGGAGATATTGTCAATACTACTGCCCGTATTCAAGGCGAGTGCAATTAATATAAAAGCTTTATTCCGCACAATTTTGATTGTAGAAACCTCAATTTGTTTTTATTTGAATTTAATTTTAGCGAAACATAAGTATTAAATGAAAAAAATTGAGAATGAAAAATTGAGAATACACGTCTAGTAGGTAACGTCTAGGAAATTCTCAATTCTCCATTTTCAATTCTCAATTATTATTTATCCAACTTGTTCGATAGCAGAAAAGTGGAAATTAGATTCGATAGCTGCATTCTTATTAGAATCTGAGCCATGAACCGCATTTTCGCCGATACTTTTCGCATATTTAGCACGAATAGTACCTTCTTTAGCTTCCGCTGGATTGGTCGCACCAATTAATTTACGGAAATCTTTAACTGCTTTTTCTTTTTCTAAGATAGCCGCAACAATAGGGCCACTAGACATAAATTCAACCAATTCACCATAAAACGGGCGTTCTTTATGAACTTCATAAAATGCACCTGCTATTTCTGGAGACATCTTGGTCAACTTCATTGCAATAATTTTAAATCCAGCTTCTTGGATTTGCGCTATGATAGCACCAATGTGGCCTGCTTTCACCGCATCTGGCTTAATCATGGTAAACGTTCTATTCGTCGGAGTTGCCATTCTTTATTTTTTAAATTATTTATTATTGAGAAAAAATTAATATTAAATACACGATATGTTTAAAAAAGTTTTGCTTGCAACTTATTTACCCTCAAATCATTATATAAATGATAAAAAGAAAAGTACCTTTTTTAAAAACTGTGCAAAGGTAATTAAAGTATACTATAGAAGTCAATAGCAAGTTAAAAATTTTGGTAGTATGCTTAAAAATGGTGAATTTTGCGTGTTACCTTTTAATTCGAGAAAATGAATAGCCAGATAGCAGAAGTTAAAAAATTACTTTCAGTCCCTAAAGATATAGTCCTTACTTCTCATAGAAATCCCGATGGGGATGCTATGGGGTCTAGTTTAGCTTTGCAACTATATTTGAATGAATTAGGGCATAACACGAAAGTTGCTTTCCCTTCCGAGTATCCAGAGTTTGTCGGTTGGATGCCGGGGAGTAAAGAGATTTTAGTGCATGATTTAGAGCCAGAGTTGGTCAATGCAGCTTTGGAGCAAGCAGATATTATTTTTATCCTAGATTATAATGGTCTAGATAGAGTAGATAAAATGGGCGAGGTGATTGCTGCACAAAGCAAGCCCGTCAAAATAATGATAGATCATCATTTATATCCTGATGATTGCGTTGATTATATGTTTTCTGATCCGAGTGCAAGTTCTACTTGTGAAATGATTTATCATTTCATCGCTTCGCTTGGGGATGCGGATAAAGTAAGCGTCGCACTAGGAGAATGCCTTTATTCTGGTATCCTGACGGATACGGGTTCCTTTAAATACAGTACTTCCTCTAGTTTATTTAGAGTCGTAGCCGATTTAAAGGATTTAGGTGTGGATGATGTGAAATTACAGAATCTACTCTTTAATAGTCTACCTATTAAAAATCTACGCTTATTAGGACATTGTCTGAATAATCGGATGGAAATTTTAGAGGAATATAATACCGGTATTATTACCTTGACAAAGAAAGATTACGAAGTGTACGATATTCAGCGAGGAGACACAGAAGGTATCGTGAACTATCTTTTGATGATGAAAGAGGTAAAACTCGCTGCTTTTATCACCGAGCAACCCACTATCGTAAAAATTTCTTTGCGTTCCAAAGGAGATTTTTCTGTTCAAGAAATCGCTAAGCAGCATTTTAGAGGTGGTGGACATAAGAATGCATCAGGTGGTGCCTCTTTTAAAAACCTGCGTGTCACTGTCAAGAAATTCAAAGAGATATTACCGCTTTATAAGAAGGAATTGACAGGGGTGGAAGTGGATAGTGAGGTGGTTTAAGAGGTTTCAAGAGTCAAGTTGAAGTTCAAGTTCAAGAGTCAAGTTCAAGTTCAAAACGGGACGTAGACTAGACGTGGAACCTCCGCATGAAAAACCCGCACATGAGAACCCCCGCATGAAAAACCCCACATGAAAACCCCCACATGAAAAACCCCGCATGAAAACCCCCGCATTTCATACGGGGCTACTCGTGTTCAACTACTCCGTAGTTAGTCAGTTCAAGTTAAAAATGATATGTTCGCTCACGTCATATTCTGAACTTGAACTGACTAACTACGGAGTAGTTGAACACGAGTAGCCCCGTATGAAATGCGGGGTTTTTCATGCGGGGTTTTTCATGCGGGGTTTTTCATGCGGGGTTTTTCATGCGGGGTTTTTCATGCGGGGTTTTTTCATGTGGGGTTTTTCATGTGGGGGGTTCATGTGGGGCTTCCACGTCTAGTCTACGTCCCGTTTTGAACTTGAACTTGACTCTTGAACTTGAACTTTCTCCTTACTTCTTCAATTCAATCTCCACAACCGTATCTTTCCCCCACGGCGGATTAGGCGGTCGCCTACTAATTTTATTCCGCAATTTTAAAATACCAAATAATACAGGCACAGGATAGCGTTTTTTAGGATAAGGCGTAAAACCATCCGTTAATACTAAAATACTATCTGGACGAGGTTTCAAATCCATAGCGGCATCAATGCCCACTATCATATTGGTACCACCACCACCGGGTAGTTTTTGAATTTTAAAAATATCTGCACTAGTTGCTAATTCTATGGGCGCATAGGCCTTCGAATCACAAGGAATGACCGTGACAGGAGATTTATAGATTTTTAATACCCCCATAATCTCGCCCAAAATCTGGCTCAACTCCCTATCTTTAATAGAACCCGAAGTATCTACTACCACCGCAATTTTTGCAGACACATCTCCTCTTAAAGACGGCAAAACAAAAGAAGGATGACTCGCTTGTCGTCTACTAGGTCGGCTGTAATTATAATCTACTCGACTACCAACACCTTTGCTTATCGCAATATTCATACGGTGTTTCAATACCTGTTTCCAATTTACACTTGGCTTTAAATGTTCTTTTGCCCAACGGTCCCATCCTCCTGGAATTTCACTTTCTTCCCTGTGGTCATTTAATGCTTGAGCGACTGCTTTGCGAATCATTTCTACCTCTACACCATCTTTGTGTTGCTTGGCATCTTGAAGTTGCATTTCCTTTTCTTCTGGAGGCGTATCTTGCTCTAATTCCCACGAACGGGGTTTACCATGTACGCCACTGCCTTCGTCTGGGTGATCTGCTTCTTGGTCGTTGTCTCCTTCTTGATCTCCTCTTTTGTTATCGTCTTGCTGTTGATTATCGTCGGAATTATTATTGTTGTTGTCTTCTTCTGTTTCATCGCCAGGATTGCTAGGGCTATCATCTTTATCTTGTTCCTCTGATTCCTTTTGTTGCTGTTCTTTTTTCTGTTGATCTCGCAGTTGTTGATAATAATATTCCGTTAGTTGTCCGGGAGGTAAATTATAAGTTTCGGGAAATACTAATGGGAATATTTCAGGTGGAGCTAATCCTTCCCATTTACTATCGTTAATTTCTAAATCAGCTGCGACATTCCAAAGTCCATGTTTGGCATTAAATGCTTTAGCTCGGTCTCCGTGTTCTCTTAAAATATGAGAGATTTCATGTATCCAAACAAAACCTAATTGAGAAAGCGTTGATTCTAGGTCTCCTGCGTCTGCTATTTTTTGTACCGCCTCTGGATTAAAATAGATATTTAGATGCTGGTCAATAGCTGCTAAAGGAACTTGATTGGTGAGTTCGATTTGACATTGGAATAGGGCAGGGGAGAACCAGGGTAGTTTTTCTGCACAGTAAGCTCTAGCAAAGCGAATGAGGCTGTCTATTTCTTTGATATCTATATTTTTAGCTTCTTCTGACATAATTTTTGTTTTTAATATCTTACTTAATAGTCACGCCTCATTAGGATTCTTTAGAGGGAGTGAATTTGATTTGTGCCGAACGCTTTCGGGAAACAAATCAAATTCACTCCCTCCAAAAAAAATATCTAATAATCAACTTTTCGGCATCAATATTTCCACAAATTCCATTAAACCTTTCCGTTCCGATAACTGGGTAATTTTATTCAATAATTGCTGGTAGGCATCGGGAGATACCTTTTTGGCACTTTCTAGCCCATTCATAACAACCCCTCTGCCATCCTCGCTATCAGGCTGAAAGGCTTCTTTCAAAGAAACAAAAATGATGTCTCTACGGTTGACTTTAATCACTTGTTCTACCAAATCTATATAAGTAGCCACGGATGTGTGGAGTTTTGGTGAATCGGAGCGTTCTTTTAGCACTTTCGTCAAAGAACCAAATAAAACGTAAATCTCACTATCATTTAACCGATGTATATTCAGTTGATCTTCCCCATCCAAAACTTTCACAGGGTCTGGTAATTTCAGGCTATTTAGAAATTCTAAGAAAGGAATCGTTACACCTTCTCCAAGTGCTCCTTTTATTAATTCCAAACAAGCGGTAGACGCTTTTTGTCCTTTTTTAGGAGCAATGCCTAATAGGTCACAAGAAGCTAATAAAGCGGCTGTAAAATCCCAAGTCCGAGGCGTTGCAAACGCATAAGGATCATTCTCAGGACTCGTATATAAAAGGCTAGGAGAACGTTTTAGGAAGGCAGCTACCAACAATCGCCAATGTCCAACCAAAGCAGCATGTTTTGTAGGGTCGATTTGAGGCAATTTTACTTTTGCAAAGCCACTTTCCAATGCTTCGATATAAATATTCGCTGGTAAATCCCATTGTAAATGCACGAAACGATTTCGTAAAGGTGGGGATAATTCCCAGCCACCAGACATCATATCAGGTGGATTT